>JAEEGL015339013.1_pt1 | contig 14463 bp, 12 predicted proteins | sample 9134231 | NCBI WGS metagenome assembly JAEEGL01 (sample SAMN16246548, study PRJNA631951) | gut metagenome | biome: gut microbiome; feature: rumen; material: fiber-attached | host: Bos | place: Iran: Karaj | collected 2018-10
GAAGATGGAAAGGTTTATGTAATCGAAGCTAACCCTCGTGCCAGCCGTACAGTTCCTCTTGTATCAAAGGTTTGTGATACACAGATGGCAAGACTTGCAACACGTATGATGCTTGGTGCATCACTTGAATCACTTGGTTTGAAAGACAAGGTAATTCCATATTATGGTGCTAAGGAAGCAGTTCTTCCATGGGCACGCTTCCCTGGAGTTGACCCAATCCTTGGACCAGAAATGCGTTCAACTGGTGAAGTTCTTGGTTTGGCAGATACATTCCCTCTTGCATTCTACAAAGCAGAAGAAGCTGCCGGTTCTGAATTGCCACACGCCCCGGCTGCCTGGGAAAACAAAAAGGTTTTGATTTCTTTGAGCAACAAGGAAAGCCAGAAGGAAGAAGTTTTGACAATCGGTAAGACTTTGAAGGATCTTGGATTTACTCTGGTAGGTACACAGGGCACTGCAGACTTCTACAACGCAAACAACATCAAGTGCGAAGTTGTAAACAAAATTGGTGCCGGCCGCCCGGACGTTGTAGACTTGATTATGAACAAGGAAGTATGCCTTGTTATCAATACACCAAAGGCTAAGAGAAACTACGCCGAAGACCGTAAGACAATCCGCAAGGCTTGTTTGAAGTATAAGGTTTCTTATATTACAACACTTGCTGGTGCTTTGGCTGCTGTAAAAGGTATTGAAAGCGTTAAGAACGGTAACGGTGGTGAAGGTGGAGTTAAGAGCCTTCAGGAATATCACAGTTTGATTAAATAATTTATAACTCTGCAGAATTGGAGAAATTTAGGAAAAGATTATGAAAAAGAATATTTTTGCGACATTGATTATCACTTTATCTTTGTTTTCATGTGCTACAACCTCTCAGGTTAGTACAACCGAACCTTCGCACGAACCAAAAATTGTTAATGAAAAAGCTTCTGAACAAAAGTCTTTGTATAAGGGTGAAGGGTTATCAATTGCAATAACTTCTCCTCAGATTCCTGGTGAAAATCATAATGTTGATTGGCTTCCCCAATTTATGCAGGATTTACTTTCTGAAAATTTTGTCAATTATTCAAAAATGGAAGTACTTGATAGTAGTAACGACGATCTTACAAATGCACAGCTTGTTGTTGTAGGAAATGTTCAGCAAAATACAGGTATGTATGAATTGAACTTCTTTGTGCATGAAGTTGTTACAAATGAAATCAAGGCCAGCTCAACCGGTCGCTATGCCATTTATGAAATTGAAAATGGTAAAGCTATTAATGAAATAACTGGCGATTTACTTGAAGGCTTAGGAATAGAGTTGAGCGAACAGGAAAAATTGAAGCTTTCAAAAACAAATGAGAATAATGAAATATCAGCATTATCACTTGCAAAAGGAAATACTGCCGAAAAAAAGGGTAATTTCATTGAAGCTTTAACTTATTATGTAAAAGTTCAAGGTTTTCAGAAAAATGAAGCTCAGAATACTATACACAAAATGTTTGCAGGAACTGCTGATGTTTCGAGTGTACACAACAGAGCTACATATTACAAAGAACAACTTGCAAAATGGAATACAATTCAACAACAGTATGAAGACTATTTAACTGATAATTTAATAATTGCTGTTTATGATTTTTCTGAAGTTAAAGATACTCTTGATTTGAAAAACAATTCTGTTGTATTTACTATCAGCCCTGGCGTAAGATTTTTCATGAACAGAGAAGCTGTTGTAGTTGCACAGGTTGTTCGTAATGAATGGGATTTGGTAAAAGCCGATCCAGATAATAAAGAGTGGACAAAACTGGTAGCAGACGGAAAATTCTACAAAAATTTAATGTGGCATACTTTCTTAACAGGAAATTGTAGTTTCTTTGCAGATATTTGTGATGAAGAAGGTAATATCATACAAAAAGACGTACATAGTTATTTCAGTAATAATACTTCAACAGGAATGTGGTTCCCAGTTCAAGCAAAGAATGAATTACAATCACAAAAGAAATTTTACGAAGAAGGCAAAGTTGTTTACCTGAAAACTAAACCAATAAGTCTAGACGATTTTGAAAATACAATTTCTGTAACCAACCTTCGAATAAATGATCCAAAAAATTATCCTTCAGCAGGCTTATACTCAAAAGCAACCGTTTATTCTTTAGAAGAATGGGAAGCCAGACAGTAAGAAATCTAAAATTGCAATTTCATTTCTCCCTATGAAAAACTCGCGATATTTCAAATTGATTCCGTCTGAATCCTGAATTATACTTACAATAGTTCCGGAACAAGAAAACGGCCATGCGGATTGTTTTGGCCATACATAAGGAGAATCAATTATGGAAAAGGAATTTTATACAATTAATGACCTGGCGGTTATTTCTGGTTTTACTACTCGTTCTTTAAGGAACTTCATTACAATGGGGCATCTTACCGGAGAAAAGATTGATGGTGTCTGGCAGTTTACTACAGATCAAATTGATGCTTTTCTTTCGAATCCGAATGTTGCACCTGGTATAAAATCTAAGGTAAATGCAGTTGTTTACGACTTTATTGCAGACACAGAAAAAAAGACAAACAAAATCTGTTCTATTCTGGACTTTGTAATGTCTGATGAAGAAGCGGCAGAACTTTCTGAATATTTTTGTAATGCTATGAATAATTGCAAGGATACTACTTTCAAATATGAAAAGCATGGAAAGAATGTTCGCGTAATTATTTCGGGGCCTGAAGATTTTGTAATGGATGCGATCAACGGATGGTATAAATAAAAATAAAATAATACACTTATAGCCAGGAGGTCCATCATGCCGATTATTGCTGCTTTTATGGTACCGCATCCTCCGATGATTGTGCCGGAGGTTGGGCGAGGTAGTGAGAAACAGATTGAAAAGACAATCAAGGCTTATGAAAAAGTTGCAGATGAAATTGCTGCCTTAAAACCTGAGACTATTATTATCTCGAGTCCTCACAGCATAATGTATTCTGATTATTTTCATATTTCGCCGGGCTCTGGTGCCACTGGTTCCTTTGCTGATTTTGGTGCGCCTCAGGTTCGGTTTGATGTTGATTATGATCAGGAGCTTGTAAACCTCCTGGCCGATAAGGCTGAAGCCTCGCACTTTCCTGCAGGCATTCTTGGCGAAAAGAGACCTGAGCTTGATCATGGCACAATGGTTCCTCTCTGGTTTATTACTAAGAAATATAAAGACTTCAAGCTTGTGCGAACTGGTCTTTCAGGCTATGACCTTTTGAAGCATTATGAATATGGTATGCTAATAAAGGACACGGTAGAAGAACTTGGCCGCAAGGTTGTTTATGTTGCTAGCGGAGACCTTTCTCATAAGCTTCAGTCGTACGGGCCTTATGGATTTGCAGAAGAAGGTCCTTTGTATGACACACGAATAATGGATGTTTGTTCAGGCGCACGCTTTGGTGAGCTTTTTGACTTTGATGAAAACTTTTGCGAAAAGGCGGCTGAGTGCGGGCATAAATCGTTTGTGATAATGGCGGGAGCATTTGATGACATCGCTGTACAGGCAACGCAATATTCACACGAAGACATAACAGGCGTAGGCTACGGAATCTGTTCGTTTATACCAAAGGGCGAAGACCCCGGCAGGCACTTTCTTGAACAACGCCTCAAGCAGGTACAGGAAGATCTTAATACAAAACGTCAGAAGTCAGACGCATACGTAAAGCTTGCCAGAGCCTCTGCAGAATACTTTGTGAAAAACGGTGATGTTATGCCGCTACCAGACTGGGTGCCAGATGAGCTTTTGAACAAAGAAGCCGGTGCATTTGTTTCCATTCATAAGTTTGGAGGCCTCCGTGGTTGCATAGGAACAATTGCTGCTACTCAAAAAAATCTTGCACTTGAAATAATTAACAATGCCGTTAGCGCAGTTTCCAGAGATCCTCGTTTTGACCCTGTCACCGAAGACGAATTAAAATACCTTGATATAAACGTTGATGTCTTAAGCGAAGCCGAACCAATAAAATCAGAAGCGGAACTCGACGTAAAAAAATATGGTGTTATAGTTCAGAGCGGCTACAAACGGGGCCTCTTACTTCCAGACCTCGAAGGCGTAGATACAGTAGAACAGCAGGTTGCAATTGCAAGACGAAAGGGTGGCATTGCTCCAGGCGACAAAGTAGACTTGTTCCGTTTTGAGGTGGTCCGTCATGCCGATTTGTAATGTATGCTTCAGGCATTGCAAAATAGAAGAAAACTCAACAGGCTTTTGCGGGGCACGTACCTGTAAAAATAGTGAGTTAGTTGCCGCTAACTACGGAAAGCTGACAGCCCTTGCGCTAGACCCCATAGAAAAAAAGCCACTTAAAATGTTTCACCCTGGTAGCAAGGTTTTGTCTATTGGTTCGTATGGCTGTAACTTGCGCTGTCCCTTCTGCCAGAACTCAAGCATTTCGTGGTCACAAAATGCTTTTGAATATAAAGACAAAGCCGATTATTATTCGCCCGAAGAAATTGTAAAAGCCGCATTAGATCTTCGCTCTCGCGGCAACATAGGACTTGCCTTTACTTACAACGAACCGCTTATAGGTTATGAGTTTGTACGCGATACAGCAAAGCTTTCAAAAGAGGCAGGCATGAAGAATGTCCTTGTAACAAACGGTACTGCCACACTCGACATCCTGAACGAAATCTCACCATACATAGACGCTATGAACATAGACCTCAAAGCCTTTACCCCAAGCTTCTACAAAAACTTACTCGACGGCGACTTTCAAATGGTAAAAGATTTCATTACTGCCGCAGTTCAATTTTGCCACGTAGAATTAACCACTCTTATAATCCCCGGCGAAAATGATAGCGAAGAAGAAATGCGAGAACAAGCTGCCTGGATCGCGGGCATAGAAAAACAATTCAACAAAAAAATCCCGCTGCATATTACACGCTTTTTTCCAGCCTTCAAGCTCACAGACAAAGAACCTACCCCGGTTTCAACTATCATGAACCTCGTCAAAATTGCAAAAGAAAACCTTGAATTTGTTTTTGCAGGTAATGTGTAATCCTCTTTAAAAATCCCCTAGTGTGTTGTAAACTATAATTGGGTGGATTTTTATGAGGGAAAAATTTTTCTTTGCATTGTTGGGCATTTTTTGCCTGATAATAGCATCTTGTTCAAAGCTCCCCGAAATGACTCTGGAAGAAATCGAAGCATATTCCCAGAATCTTAATACGGAGCTTATTCAAAAAACAATTTCAAAACCATGGAACGGCGAAAGCTTTAAAGATGGTAAGGTTGGAGGCACCTGGTATGACACAATTCTGTCTGATCCAAAAACCTTCAATCAGTTAATTGCAGAGCGTGACGGCACAAGCTCTTCTATTGTAAGTATGACGCTTGAGTATCTTATCGATTACGATATGACCTCGCGCGAATGGAAACCAAAAGCTGCATCTTATACAATCGAAACAGACGAAGAAGCAAACACTCTTACAGTTCATTATACAATTCGTGATAATTTTTACTGGAGCTGGTATGGTTCAGACAAAAAGGTTCCTGTCACTTCAGATGATTTTGTTTTCTGGTATAACGAAATAGACGGCGACCCTGCGTTTGCTTCAAGCGGCTACGGTTCTCAGTGGATTTTAATGGAAGACGGCTCCGAAGCTCACATCGACTGCGTAAAAATTGACGACAAGAGTTTTGATTTTATTTTTCCACGCATAGTTGCAGATCCGTTAATTGCAACAAACATGGAGATTTGTCCTTCCTTCATATTCAAACCTGCAAAAGAAAAAGACGGCCCGGACGGAATAAAGGCCTTGTTCAGCGTAGACAAAGATCCAAAAGAACTTCCTTCCTGCGGCATGTGGTATATCACAGAATACATTCCTGCTCAGCGCCTTGTATTTACACGCAATCCAAACTATTGGGAAAAGGACACAAAAGGCGAATCAATTCCGTATCCCCAGCAGAGAATTTATCAGATTGTAGGAGACTCACATACAGATTATCTTCTTTTCAAACAGGGACAGACAGAGGTTTACAGCCCAAGTCCTGAACAGGTAGAAGAGGTTGTTGCAAATCAAAAAGATGATTACACAGTATTCAATGCAGACGGTTCCATGGGTTCATCCTTGTGGAGCTTTAATCAAAATCCACAGAACAAAGATAAGCCTTATTACAACTGGTTTACTAAAAAAGAATTCCGCCAGGCAATGAGCTGTCTTTTCAACAGAGACAGAGTTGCAATCCAGACTTACCGCGGACTTGCAGAAGCAAAGTATTCTTTCTTCCCCGAGCCAAATCCATATTACAATCCTGATATTACCTTAAAATATAAATACGACCCGAATAAAGCAGAACAGCTTTTACAGTCAATTGGCTTTGAAAAACGAAACGGTCTTTACTATGACGAAAAGGGAAACAAGGTAGAATACGATCTTATAATTTCGAGCGGCGGAACAGTTGCAAATGATATGGCTCAGATTATTGCCGATGAATGTGCAAGAGTCGGAATTACAGTAAATGTCCGCCAGATAGATTTTCAGAAAATTGTCGAAATGCTCACAGCCACCTATGATTGGCAGTCAATTTTCATAGGACTTGGTACAAACCTTTTCCCAACTCAAGGTGCAAATGTCTGGCCAAGCGACGGAAACCTTCACTTGTGGTATCCGTTCCAGGAAACTCCGGCAACAGATTGGGAAGCCCGCGTTGACTATCTTTACAACGAAGGCAGTTATACAATTGACCACGACAAGGCAAAAGAAATCTGGGATGAATACCAGGAAATTATTCTTGAGCAATGCCCTGTAATTTATCTTATGCGTTCAAAATCATTCTTTGGTATACGCAATAAATGGGATCTTACAAACGTCTACTACGACAACAGAAACGGCGCACTTACAGATCACATCTATCTTAAAGAAGTAATAGAGTAGGGGTGGGAAAATGAATAAGAAAATGAATAATGTAAAAATTTTTTTTCAGAAATTAGAAGCCACTATTACAGCACCCGCAAAGGCCTTTAAGGCAAAAGCACCGCTTGCATCATTTATCACAGGAAGAATTGTTACAATGCTCGTCCTTCTCTTCCTGCTTGGCTTTGCACTTTTTGGACTTATGGAGCTTGCCCCTGGCGACATTGTTGACCAGATGATGACACAGCAGCTTCTTACAAACACAGATAATCCTGGTGCAAAAACCTCTGCTGCGGCAACAGGCGCAAACGGTACTCAGGACAAAAACTTTACAACAGAACAAATGAATGCTTTGCGTGCAGAGCTTGGACTTGATAAACCATTTTATGTTCAGTATGTAAAATGGCTCAAGCGTGTAATCGTAAATCACGATTTAGGAACAAGCCTTATTTCAAAAGCTCCTGTAGGATTTTTAATCAGAAGCCGCTTGTGGAATTCTGTGCTTCTGAATTTAATAGCGCTTGTCTTTATTACAACATTCTCGTTTTTACTAGGAGTCTTTTTCTCAAGTAAAGCGGGAACAAGACTGGATGTAGGCGCCACGTTCTTTGCACTTTTCTTCCATGCATTCCCGGGTATCCTGCTTTTAATTTTGCTGCAGCTCTTTGCGTCAATTACAAATCTTTTCCCGGTTACAGCATATCCAGATTTTGCATTTAAAGATGCACCAATGAAATTTACGTTCAGCTATATGCATCACGTTTTCCTGCCGCTGCTTGCTTCGTTCCTTGGAGGCCTTGGCGGAACAATGAGAATGATCCGCGCCACAATGCTCGACCAGATGGGCATGCCTTACATCTTTGCCTTAAGGTCACGCGGCATAAGTGAAAAACGAGTTTACTTGAATCACGCCTTCCGCAATACTTTGAACCCATATATCACAGGAAGCGCAAACCTTCTGGCAGGCCTCTTTTCAGGCTCTCTCGTCCTCGAAATTATTTTTGCGTATCCCGGAATAGGACGACTAATGTACGACGCAGTCCTCCAGGAAGATATAAACCTCGTTCTTGCAAACAGCATGTTTATTTCGGCACTCGTACTCATAGGCATGGTAATAAGCGATATTCTGCTCGCCATTGTAGACCCAAGAATCAGATACGGAAACGAATAGGAGGAGCAGAAAATGAAAAAACTTTGGCAATATTTAAAGAAACGACCACTTGCTTTTACCTCGCTCATATTCCTTGCAATCGTATATTTTGTAATGATATTTGCAGAATTCTTTGCACCGTATCAGCCAACACAGACATTCGAAAATAACACATATCACCCGGCAAACCTGCAGATGACCTCGCACGGATTAAAAGTCCGCGAATGCCGCACCATAAGTAAAATCAGCTGGAAGTACGCACTTGTAAAAGACGAAGGCTACACCCACGATTTCAAACTTTTTGCAAAGGGCTACGAGTATAAGCTATTGGGCTTCATCCCTTGCAGCAGACACTTGTTCGGAACAAAAGACCAGGCATACCCGGTTTACATCCTTGGCGCCGATCATCTGGGCCGCGACCTTTTCAGCCGTATAATTTTTGGTAGCCGCATTTCCTTAACAATAGGTTTTGTTGCAACCGCAATCTCAATGATCCTTGCAATAATTTTTGGAGGCGTCTCCGGTTACTTCGGCGGAAAAACAGACTGGTTCATAATGCGCTTTGCAGAATTCTTCATGCTTATCCCAAGTCTGTATTTCATCCTCTTCCTGCGCTCTCTCTTAAACAGCCGCATGGATTCAGGAACCTCGTACATGATAATCACGCTTATTCTTTCTCTTGTAGGCTGGCCTGGTTGTGCAAGAACAGTACGAGGAGTCGTTCATTCAGTAAAGCGCGAAGAGTTCATCATAAACTCAAGACTCGAAGGAGTTCCATCGCTCGTAGTAATATTCGGTCACATCATCCCGCAAATCTCAAGCCTTATTATTGTAAGCATCACCTTGAGCGTACCAGGCTTTATCATGAGCGAAACAACACTTTCATATTTAGGCCTTGGTATAAACGATCCAGCCGTAAGCTGGGGTTCCCTCATCAATCGTGACATTTCAACACTTTCAAATCTGCGGAACTTCCCATGGCTCTTGTATCCGGTCCTCATGCTCTTGCTTGTAACACTTGCCTTCAACTTCATCGGCGATGCACTTCGCGACTTCTACGATCCATATAGCGCCGTGTTCAAGAGACGTAAGAAAATCACTAAAAAGAATAAGGAGGGGGAAAGCCTTCCCCCTGGGCTCAACCCGCAGGCGGTTTTCGCCACACCCCCTTCTCCTAAGGGCTCCGCCCCTAAAACCCCGGACGCCTCTGCTTCAAATGCAAACAGTCTCATCAGCGTCCAGGACCTTCACGTAACCTTCCAGGTTCTGCGTGGAACAACATGGATTCCAATCTACGCCGCAAGAGGAGTTTCATTTGAATTAAACAAAGGAGAAATCCTTGGACTTGTAGGAGAATCAGGAAGCGGTAAATCTGTTTCAACAACAGCCATTCCGGGGCTGCTTCCACAAAACGCAGAATGCACTGGTCATGTTTATTATGACGGAATAGACCTCTTAAGCCTTTCACAAAAAGACCTTCGTGCATATCGCGGACAAAAAATCAGCATTATATTCCAGGAGCCTGGACGCTCGTTCGATCCGCTTCAGAATATTGGAAGCATATTCTTTGAAACCTTTAGAATCCTGGAACCAAAAATCACCCGCGAAGATGCAGACAAAAAAACAGTCGAGCTTCTTACAAAGGTTGGAATTCCTGAACCACAGAATCGTCTTAAATCTTATCCGCATCAGTTCTCTGGCGGTCAGCTTCAGCGTGTTGGAATTGCACTTGCACTTGCCCAGAACTGTGAGCTTTTGATTGCAGACGAACCAACAACTGCGCTCGATGTAACAATTCAGGCACAGATAATTTCGCTCCTGCTTAAGATCAAACAGGAAAGAAATATTTCAATAATTTTCATAAGCCATAACATCGATCTTGTTGCCCAGATTTCAGACAGAATTGCTGTAATGTATAACGGACAAATTGTTGAAACAGGAACTCCAGATCAGATTATTAAAAATCCGAGTCATCCATATACACAGACTCTTGTTTCTTCGCTTCTGGAATTTGGAACTCATTACACAGACAAAAAAGGAGAACAGAACTAATGAGTAATGAAAATATTATCGAAGTAAATAATCTTTCAAAAACCTTCAATCTTGAAGCAGGCTTTTTTGCAAAAAACAAGCACAACGTTTATGCTGTGAATGATGTTTCTTTTTCTGTTCGCCGTGGAACTTCATATGGAATTGCAGGAGAATCTGGCTGTGGAAAAACTACAACCGCAAGATTACTCATTCAGCTTTATAAACAGACTAGCGGCGCAATAAAATATTTTGATGCAGATGAAGCAGCGCTCCCTCCAGACGTAGATGTCTACACAAAAAAGCAGCTCCGCCGTTACCGCGAAAAAGTAAAATACATTTTCCAGGATCCTGCACGCTCGCTTAATCCACGCCTTACAGTTTATAACGTTCTTACAACAGGACTTAAGTATTCTTCTTTGTGGAAGGGTAAAGCCGCCGCTCGCGAGCTTGCAGAAAAAATAATTACAGAAGTAGGACTTTCTCCAGAAGACCTTGAACGTCGTCCTGCAGAATTCAGCGGAGGGCAGAGACAGCGCATTTCTATTGCACGTGGCCTTATTATGAATCCGTCTCTGCTTATCTGTGACGAAGTTGTTTCTGCTCTGGACGTTTCTATTCAAGGACAGATTTTAAACCTTTTGCAGGAGCTTCGTCAGTCAATAAATCTGAGCTATGTATGTATTACACTTGACCTGAAAGTTGCATCATATTACTGCGACACAATTGGTGTAATGTACCGCGGCTACCTTGTAGAAGAAGCCCCCGCTGCAGACCTTTATAAAACAGCAATGCATCCTTATACAAAACTGCTTTTTGAAGGAGCCCAGGGAGTTTTAAATAATTCAAACCAGGAAGTAAAAACAACCTTGCAGCAGGAAAACTGTTGTCCTTTTGCATACCGTTGCCCAAAAGCAACAGAACAATGCAAATCAAAGCTGCCGGAATTTAAAGAGCTTTCTTCTGGTCATAGGGTCCGATGCTGTTTAATATAATCAGGAATATAACAAGCAGAACCGGAAAGATTCCGCCAAAGAAAAGTCCCTGCTGAAGATTGTCGCCTGCCTTTTGAGAAATCATCCCAACAAGGCTCGGCCCAATTGAACCGCCCAAGTCTCCTGCCATTGCAAGAAGTGCGAACATTGCAGTTCCACCAGTCGGGATTTTTTTGGAAGAAATGCTCAAGGTTCCAGGCCACATAATGCCTACAGAAAATCCACACATCACACAACCAGCAAGTGCAACAATTGCATTATGAGAAAGCGACGCCATTATATAACAAATCAGACAAAGCACGCCTGATCCAATCATAAATTTTGTAAGCTCAACCTTTTCTCCAAATTTTCCATAGAAGACACGACAGATTCCCATTGTAACTGCAAAAAGACAAGGACCCGCAAGGTCGCAGACAGTTTTAGAAAGACCAAGCCCAGATTCTACAAAAGCAGAAGCCCACTGTGCCATAGAAAGTTCGCTTGCTCCTGAACAAACCATAAGTACAACAGCTACCCAGAAAAGCGGCGATTTAAACAACTGCAGAATTGTCATGCCTTTGTCAGAGTCTACAAGTTTTTCAATCGGGCAGGTTGCAAAATTGTAAATGTTATAAAGCGGAACGAGCGACCAGAAGCAGGCAACGTATTTCCAGTTAGCAATTCCAAACGTTGTAAAGAGCACACTTGAAATTATTGTAACACCAAGCCAGCCCCAGCAGTAAAAGCTGTGAAGAAGGCTCATTGTTTTTTCTTTATTTTCAAAAGGACAGGCTTCTACAATCGGCGAACAGAGAACTTCTATAAGCCCACTACCAATTGCGTAAAGCACAACGCTTATCATAATGCCAACAAAAGGGGAGGGCAGAAGGTCCGGTAAAAACGCCAGTGCAATAAGTCCTACTGCCGAAAAGATTTCAGAAGTTACAATGCAAATGCGATACCCGATTTTATCAACAAATTTTGCGCAAAAAATATCTACAACAAGCTGTGTAAAAAAGAAGGCTGTTGGAATAAGCGCAATGAGACCTAGCGGAATCTGGTAGTCGTTATGAAGCTTTAAGAAAATCAACGGAGCAAAGTTAGCAGCAATTGCCTGAGTTATAAATCCCAGATAGCAGGCGCGTAAAGTTTTTTTGTAGTTTGGTTTTGATGATGTAATCATAATATATCCAAGAGTTCTGTAAGTTTATTTATAGTGTAATCTGGTTCTTCCTCTTTTGACGCTGGTTTTTGAAGTGCGCCAAATCCTTGTTTTATTCTAACCCTATATCTTTATAAATTTTTTCTATCACAGTCCCTTTGTGATTTATGTAACTGTCGATGTCGTGAGGGTAAAGCTCAGCTGCTTCTTTTTTAATCTGACTGTAAGCTTGAACAGCATCGGGGTGTGTGCGAAGATAATCTCTAAAAAGGACGTGACGTTTAAGCTCGTGAGAATCCTCGGGGCAGACATAAAGATGATGATCCATCAGATGTTCTTTGGCGGAATATTTAAATGCTTCGCGGCCTTCAATTCCGCCATTGCCTTCGTGTTCATAACCAATAGTGGCCAGTGCTTTGATTGCGAGCTCCAGGTCAGTCCTACGGACAACAACGTCAATATCAATTATTGGTTTTGCGGCAAGTCCTGGTACAGAGGTACTTCCAACATGTTCAATAGAAAGTGCCAGAGGCCCGAGTGCTGCGGCGAGTTCGGATTTAATGTCTAAAAAAGCCGGCTGCCATTTTTCATCATAGGGTAGAACTATTATATTTCTAGTTGCCATTGTTTCTCCTCATTTAATTAATATAGCAGTAAGCATTCTATCTGTTTTAGATCTTGTTCTTCTGTAGGAACAGAAACTATATCCTTCCTTTTGTGAATGAAGAGTGCAGACGCCTGTTGAAAAGATATTTTTTTCCAGAACGTCATTTTTTATAAGTGTAATTTTTACAGCCTGCTCCAGATTCAAAAGATATTTTTCCTGATTTTTTGGTGTGAAGATTTTTTCCATTTCCTGTGCTTTAAAGCTCTGGCGGAATTCTTCAAAGACATCCTGTCCAACTTCGTAGCAGTCTTTGCAGATATGAGGGCCAATTGCAACCAGAAGGTTTTGCGGGTCACAGCCAAAAGTGTCCCGCATTTTTTGAATTGTATTTTCCGAGATTTTTTTTACAGTACCTTTCCAGCCGCTATGAACCATCGCTATAACTTCTTTTACCGGATCATAAAAATACACTGGAACGCAATCTGCTTCTACAGTGCACAAAAGAAGCTTTTTTTCATTAGTGATAAGTCCATCGTAAGCCTTCGATTCATCAATAGGCCGCAGGATTCCATCACCGCCATTTTCACGGGTTACGACTTTTACAATATCTGTGTGCGTCTGCTTTGACTTCACCATGTCCTCAAGTGAAATCCCAAGCTGCTGTCCAAGCGCAAGAAAGTTTTCACGAGCCAGATCATCTTCATAATTCCAGGCTGTATCGCAGGAGCTTGTATAAAGAGTTTTTACCCCTCCCGTTTTGTCCATTTCTGGGATGGGAAAAAATCGGCCTAATCTAACACCCATTTTTTTAACTCCTGAATGAAAGCAATTTTTAGCTTTACCTTTTTGAATTATAATATCAAGTTATTTTCTTTTTCTCCACAACATTGACATCTGTTTTTTTATAATTTACATTTTAAACAATATGACACAGATTCAAAAAATCCTGTTCGAATATCAGGATGAAAAATATGCAGACTTTTCTGCAAAGCTTGTTCCGACATTGCCGAGGAAGGCTTTTATAGGAGTACGGTCGCCGTCTTATAAACTGATTTTGCGCAGGGTAAAGGAACTTCCTGTAACAGAACTCCAGACTTTTTTACAAACTTTGCCTCATAAATATCATGAAGAAAACAGCCTGCACATTGCCCTCATAAATAAAATGAAAAATTACGAAGAATGCCTTGCCGAGCTGGAACATTTTCTTCCTTACATAAACAGCTGGGCAATAAGCGATGCGCTCAATCCACCGGTGCTCAAAAAGAACAGACAGACTTTGCTCCCAAAGCTGGAGCAATGGATGCGCGATGATGCCCCATTTACAAAACGAGTAGGCATGCTGCTTTTGATGAAATATTTTTTAGACGATGATTTTAAACCGGAATACCTTGAACTACCTTCAAAAATCCGTAGTGAAGAATATTATGTAAACATGATGATTGCCTGGCTTTTTGCAGAAGCGCTTGTAAAACAGTGGGATGCAGCCCTTCTTTTTATTCAAAACAAAAAGCTTGCCCCCTGGACGCACAACAAGGCAATTCAAAAGGCATGTGAAAGCTTTAGGGTTTCTCCGGAAAAGAAAGAATATTTAAAACAACTTAAAGTAAAGTAAACGAAATTCACTTTTTTAATTCTACAATAATTGTATATATCTTGCTATAATGAGTTTATGAATATTTA
>JAEEGL016687829.1_pt1 | contig 14463 bp, 9 predicted proteins | sample 9134231 | NCBI WGS metagenome assembly JAEEGL01 (sample SAMN16246548, study PRJNA631951) | gut metagenome | biome: gut microbiome; feature: rumen; material: fiber-attached | host: Bos | place: Iran: Karaj | collected 2018-10
ACATCCACAATGTTCGTGGCGTCCATAATCTTGTCTATCGTGGCCCTGTCAATCATAGATATTCCTCAATAGTCTTTTCGAACATCGCTGCAAAGATACGATTAAGTAAGCAAATATCCAAATAAAACGGCAAAAAAACTTATTTGGCATCAGGTTAGAGGTAAGAATGGAGGGCGAAACTGTTTGGCTTAATCAGGCTCAGATGGCCGAACTCTTTGGCACGAAACGACAAGCCATAACAAAACATCTTCAAAACATCTACGATTGTGATGAATTAAAGAAAAAGGCAACAAGTTCCATTTTGGAACTAGTTCGAAAGGAAGGAAAAAGGACTGTCAAACGAAAAGTCGAATTTTATAATCTTGATGCGATCATCTCCGTTGGCTTTCGAGTTAATACCAAAAGAGGTATTGAATTCCGCCAATGGGCGAATCAAATCTTGAAGGATTATCTGCTTAAAGGCTATGTCGTCAACCATGTCACATCAGTTACAGGATACTTCGTGACTCACAGATTATCCAGACTATCACCATCAAGAACCCTTCCAGGAAACTGGAGGAGCGCATCCGCAAAATAGGCGTTCAGAAGTATTTGTGGATAGAGAAGTTGTGCTCAGACGAAACTAAGCCAACGAAAAACATATACGTCTGATATGTGATATTGAGTTACTTTTGTGATTTCATCCATCTTGTTCCAAGCCCGAAGAAGAACATGACAGTTCAAGAATACCGTAGCCGAATGTTCTCAGCGATGTTTAAGAGATACGTTTCACAACAGGAGCAGATTGACGTTTGCGATGATGAAATCAAGATCAACGGCGTAACAGAGCCATTCTTTTTCCACGTTATCTACCACAAGCGTCATCAGCATTATGCCGAGATGATTGCCGAAGGGCACGTCAAGGACTTTGGCAAGCCTGAAGAAGAATAATGCCATAACATTATATGTCACATCATGGACAGGATATTTCGTGACATTCACATTTTGGCCTGATTATAATTTGTCTCGGAGGAAAAGATATTAGTCCGAAAGTATTGAAAATTACTCCGACAGGATTAATGATTACTTTCGGAGTAATTGTCGTTTCTCTTTACGCGTGGCGTAAGGCTTTGGCCAAAACTGGATACTGATTTTTGAGTTTTGGCCAGAAATCGACTCAGTGGCCAAACATTCTGAGAAGAAAAACACAAAAAAAAGAACAACCTACCTAAAATCACCGTAATTTTGCAGTGTCAACAAGACAGAACAACAGTATTAAAGACACAATGAGATAATAACAACAAAGTATAAACAATTTAAAACATTACAGTTATGATTAAGCAGATTCTTTTCGTAGAGATGGTTTCCATGAGTCTCCTCCTCTCGGCATTCTTCGCATTAGATGCCATCAACAAGAACGATGACCAGCAGGTAAGAAACAATACAGAGATCACAGTCAAGAGTGCAAAGGCCGATCAGCCCCAGTCTACATACATCTACACGAACGGTGGTGTCTACGCTGCACCACAGAAAAAGCAGCAATAGGCCTCTTGATACTTGTCGGGAGGGGCCCGACTTGTACTCGACACTCGACCAGGACAAGGTGATTAAGGAAGCCGCCATCCGCTCAGGCGTGAGCGAAGGTGTGATGCAGGCATGCTGGAAAGGTGTCGGCCTCTTTTCATTTCTTGAGTATTTGTTTGCTGCTAATCTGCTTGGCCTTTGTTTTTGATGCGTCTGAGAGTTTGCCTTTCAGGTATTGCTCTATGATCAGCCCTGCCATGGGTGCAGCCAGGTCGGCCCCGAACCCGCCATGCTCTACGTAAACGCAGATGGCAATCTTCGGATTCTCCATCGGCGCAAAGGCTATAAAGGCGGAATGGTCCTCACCGGGGTTCTCTATGGTACCCGTCTTGCCGCAGATGGGATAGGTGGTCTTGATGCTGGTGGCAGTACCCTTTTCCACAGCCATCCGCATGCCCTCTATCACCGGCGCATAAGCTTCAGGCTTGACCTTGGTCTGACGTTTCTTCAGATAACGTTCGTTCTTGGTGTCCTGATGGATGTGCGGCACATAGTACCAGCCGCGATTGGCGATGGTAACAGCCAGATTGCACAGTTGGAGAGGGGTACAGGTCACATCGCCCTGCCCCATGCCTGCCCACCAGATGGTCTTGCCGTCCCAGCCATCTTTATAACGGCGGTTCAGATAGTCGGCACCTGCCAACAGGCCGCCTTGCTCTCCCTCGATGTCAATGTGCATCGGTCCGCCAAGGCCCATGCTCTGCATGTAGCTGCGCCAAGTGGTGATGGCTTCTTCCTTCGTCTCGTACATGAAATCGTCGTTGATCATCGAGGCAAAGGTCATCAGGAACCATGTGTTGCACGACTGCGCCAGGGCTTCTTTCAACGCCAATGGCGAACGGTGCTTATGGCAGCGGACCTTGATGTTGCCGTCGGTGACACCGTCGACACATTCGACGGTAGTCTCCGGGGAGATGACGCCTTCTGATAGGAGCGTCAGCGCCTGGGCGGTCTTGAAAGTGGAGCCCGGTGCCTGTGGCTTGCCGATGGCCTGACGCACGTCGCTGCCATTAGGCGTGTTCGTGGCCAGACACAGTATTTCTCCATTGGCAGGGTTGATGGCCACGATGCTGCCGGTCTTTCCCTGTAGCAACTGATCGCCAAGCTGTTGCAATAGAGGTTGTATGGTCAACTTGCCGTCTGTCGGCAGTCCCTGCGCGCTCACGCGGCAAAGCACCGTCAGAAGCACAACGAATAGTATGAATCTCGTCTTTTGCATAAATACACTTAAATATGGGCACAAAAGTAGCAAGAAATGCTGAATAATTGCTATCTTTGCAGCGTATTTTGAGAAATATTAGGATTTATCCGCTGATGGAACCATATCGACACTCTATATTCCAAAGACCTGCCTGGGTTGTCGTTTTTGCCCTGACCGCTGCCATCGCATGGGGCTGGGCATTTCCGCTCATCAAGATAGGCTTCAGCGCTTTTGGAATCACAGCCGACATGACGGGTAGCAAGATGCTCTTTGCGGGCATCAGGTTTGCTGCTGCCGGTCTGATTGTACTGTCCGTGGCCCGTGGCAGTGGTCGCTCGTTCCGGACCAGTCGGATGGCCGACTGGCGTTTCATCCTTGCCTTTGCGCTGATGAACACCGCGCTCCATTATTTCTTCTTCTATGTCGGCATGTCGCATAGTGAAGGCTCGCGGGCTGCTATCCTCAACTCGCTGAGCACCTTCCTTGTGGTACTGCTGGCCTGTGCCTGTTTCAAGAGCGACAAGCTGACTTCGCGGAAGATTATCGGCTGTACCGTCGGTTTCTGCGGCATCCTGGCCTTGAATCTCGGTGGCGCCGAGAGCGGACAGTTTACCTGGCTGGGCGACGGTATGATAATCCTCAACGCTATCTGCGGGGCCTGCGCCAACCTGATGACGCGCGGACTGAGCCGACGGATAGACGTCTTTGTGGGAACGGGCTACAGCCTCTTTATCGGCGGCCTGCTGCTTATCATTCCTGGACTGGCCTTCGGCGGCACGCTGCCTCATATCAGTATGCTCGGCATCGTCTGTCTGATGCTGCTGATAGCGATCTCGGCCATCGGCTTTGCGCTCTACAACAAATTGCTCAGCTGCAATCCGGTGGGAAAGGTCGCCATATACAATTCGCTGATTCCCATTGTCGGGGCTGTCACATCATGCCTCTGTCTCGGGGAACAGTTCCATCTGAAATACGCGCTTGCCGGCGGACTTGCGGCACTTGGCATCTATACCATTAACAGAGGAAAAAACTGATCCGTATTTATCCTCTTGCCATTTGATAGATGGCTTCCATGTCCTCGGCCTTGAGCACTTTCAGGGCACCGCAGGTGGAGGTGTAGTCGCGGCTGCACTTACGGGTCATTTCGCGGATTTCATCGTCGGTGATATCACGACCGATAAGCTCCTTGATGTTGATGGGCATACCGATGGCGTGATAGAAACGTTCCATGGCCTCGATGCCTTTGAGTGCCGTTGCCTCAGGGTCGGTGAAGTCGTTGGGCACATCCATGACATTGACAGCAAAGCGGACGAAGCGCGAGAGATTCTCATGCATGGTATAGCGAGCCCAACTTGGCCAGATGGCTGCCAGACCGGCTCCGTGGGTGACATCGAACATGCCGCTGAGCTCGTGCTCCAACTGGTGGGTGGCCCAGTCGTCGGCGACACCACAGCCCGTCAGTCCGTTGTGGGCGACGCTGCCACCCCACATGATCTGGGCGCGGTTGCGATAGTCCTCGGGATTCTTCAATACCTCGAAGATTGCCGTCTTCATCCGGCGCAGTACGGCTTCGGCAAGATCGGTGGTCAGGTCCATGTCATCGGCTTTCGTGAAGTAACGCTCCATCGTGTGCATCATCATGTCGGTCACACCGGCAGCGGTCTGATACGGGGGAAGGGTAAAGGTGCGGCGGGGATTCATGATGGCAAACTTCGGACGCGACATGTTGTTGCTGTACCCCAGCTTTACATCGCCGTCCTCATTGGTGATGACACTGGCCTCACTCATCTCACTACCAGCGGCGGGGATGGTCAGCACCGAAGCCACAGGCAGCATGGTGGCCGGTTCTGCCTTGCCGAGGTAGAAGTCCCATACATTACCCTTGTAGCAGACGCCATAGGCGATACACTTTGCCGAGTCGATGACGCTGCCACCACCTACGGCGAGGATGAAGTCGACGCCCTCCTGACGGCAAAGGCCGATGCCTTTCTGTGCCAGCGAGAGTCGGGGGTTGGGCACCACACCGCCGAGCTTTACGAAATCAATGCCATCGGCTTTCAGCAGGTTGCAGATCTTATCGAGTAAGCCCGACTTCTCCGCGCTTTTGCCACCATAATGAACGAGCACTTTCGTACCACCATATTTCCTGACCAGAGCAGCGACCTGCTCTTCTGACTGTTCTCCAAACACCACTTCCGTGGGTGCATAGTAATTAAAATCTTTCATATCCGTTTTTGTTTATTATAACTTGGTTTTTGCCTTCAATACTAAATGGTCTGACGATCCGCCTACAAGCACCGTCATCTTGCCTGGCTCCAGTCTCCAGTCCTGCGCAGCCTCGTCCCAATGACAGAGATCTGAACGACGTATTGGAATGATAATACGCTGAGTCTCACCGGCTTTAAGCGCTACGCGGTGAAAACCCTTTAACTCTTTGACGGGACGGCTGACAGCGGATTTATGACGGGAGATGTAGACCTGTGCCACCTCTTCCGCATCGATGGAAGAGCGGTTGGTAAGTAGGAAACTGACTTCGAGACTCTCGCCGACTTTCCTGACTTTCAGGTCGCTATACTGGAACTTGGCGTAAGAGAGGCCGAAGCCGAAGGGATAGGCTACGGCAACCTTCTTCTGGTCGTACCAGCGATAGCCCACGAGATCTTCTTCTGCGTAGTTGGCGATCAGCTGTTGGCTGCGGTCATTGCTGCGGTTACGGGTGAGGTCGACGAAGATGTCGCCCTGGTTATTGTTCTCTACGTTCTGGGGATAGGTGCCTGTGGCATAGGCTGGCACATCCTCCAGTTTCTTTGGCCAGGTCATCGGCAGTTTCCCCGACGGTGAGACTTCACCTGTGAGCACTTCTGCCAGAGCCTGTCCGCCCATAGAGCCGTTAAACCATGAGGCTATCAATGCCCCCGACACCTGGCTGACCGTGGATACATCAACGGGACCGCCAGAGACAATCACGGTAATCAGTCTCGGATTGGCCTTAGCTAAGGCTTCGGCGACTTCATCTTGTCCGGAGGGCAGGGTGATCGATTTACGGTCGGAGCCTTCGGTCTCCACTTCGCGGTTGTTGCCGGCAAAGAATATGACGAGGTCGGCAGCCTTGGCCACCTTCACGGCTTCATCCAACAGTTGCGGGTCGGCTGCCTGTATGGGGTCCTGACGCTTGAAGCGACTGTTGCTGTCGAAGGCCTTGTAACCTTTTGCGTAGGAGAGTCTTACTTTATTGCCCAGTATCTGTTTCAGACCTTCGTAAGGCGTGATTTCGCGGCGGGTCTTTACACCTGCTCCCACACCGCCCAAAGCCATCTTCGTAATGGCATTCTCACCAATCACGGCAATGGTGCGTATATACCTGGTATCTATCGGGAGTAGCTTTTCGTTTTTCAGCAGGACGATGCTCCGTCGTGCTACCTCCAAGGCCGTTTTCATCTCTTCCGCATTGCCCACGGGCTTGCTGTTCGCCTCTGCCTTACTGATGGGTTTCACGGTCAGACGGACACGAAGAATCTCCTTCACACGCTGGTTGATAACATCCTCACTCACTTTGCCTGCCTTTACAGAGTCGAGCAGCGCCTGACCCATGAAACGGCTGCCAGGCATTTCAACATTCATGCCCGATGTGACGGCATCGACGGTGGAGTGGACACCGCCCCAGTCGCTGATTACCATACCCGGGAAGCCCCATTGCTCGCGAAGGATGGTGGTCTGCAGATGCTTGTTCTCCGAGCACCAACGACCATTTACCTTGTTATAGGCTGCCATGACGCCCCACGCATCGGCCTCACGGACAGCCATCTCGAACGGTCGGAGGTAGATTTCGTGCATGGCCCCGTCGGAGATACGCACATCCACGAAGCCACGATAGTCTTCCTGGTTGTTGAGGGCATAGTGTTTCAGGCATACGGCCGTACCATTGTCCTGTGAACCGCTGGTATAGGCTACTGCCAGCATACCGCTAAGCAGCGGGTCTTCGCTGAGGTATTCGTAGGTTCGTCCGCCAGTGGGAATGCGCTGGATATTGATGGCTGGTCCGAGTATCATGTCCTTGCCACGCAGTCGGGCTTCATGGCTCATGCCTCGTCCGTAAGCATAAGCCCATTCGGTGCTCCATGTAGCAGCCAGCGCAGAACCTGTAGGAAAGAACGTTGCAGAGTCTGTCGTCAGGTGCGCAGAATTCCAGGAGTGAGGTTCCATCTCCTCACGGATGCCAAAGGGGCCGTCGGCATATTCCATATCGGCAATACCCAGGCGCGGGATGCCTTCGGATGAGAACATGTTCTTGCCGTGGAGCATGGCAATTTTCTCTTCAAGGGTCATGTCCTTGATAATGGCCTCAATTTGTGATTCGTGGCCTAAAAGGCGTGAATGACTGGTCTGTGCCAGTGCACTTGTCGTTGATGTCATGGTGATGACCATGATACAGATTTTGGTTTTCTTGAGTCTCATGCCTGTATACATATTTATATAAGTTATTATTTTCGTTTCTTCAGATATTCCGACGGGGTGTCATCATACATCAGTTTGAAATAATGGGCGAACTGCTTGGCAGAAAGTCCCACCATGTCTGCCACCTCGGATATGTTGGTTCTGCCTTGATCCAAGAGGCTCTTTCCCCGTTTCAGTTTCATAATCCGCATAAACTCCAGTGGTGACTTTCCTGTGATGGCCATGAGTTTTTTATACAGGTGGCCACGAGTCATGCCCACATCGCTGCTGAGTTGTGCCACGGAGTAGTTCACATTCTGCATATTTGTCTCGATGATGGTCATGACATGGCTGATGAGTTCCTCGTCGAGCGAGCTGACGGTAATCTCGTTGGGTTTGATCTCGATGCCTGTAGCCACGCTGTTGTAGACGTTCTGTGACCATTCCAGCACCTTGCGTATGCGCAGTCGTAGGACTGCCAGACTGAAAGGCTTGGTGATATAGTCGGCCACGCCCTCTTCGAGACCCGCCACGATGTTCTCCTCGCTGCTCTTCGCTGTCAGCAGGATGACGGGGATATGCGAGTAATTGATGTCGCCTTTGATTTCGCGGAAGAATTCGATACCATCCATCTCAGGCATCATGACGTCGGTGACGATGATGTTGATAGTGTCTGTTTTAGCCAATACTTGTAGGGCATCCTTGCCGTTGACAGCCACGAGCACATGATACTCATCACTAAGACTGCGCTGGAGGAAGAGTCTGGCATCGGTATTATCATCGACCACGAGGATGGTCGGTTTGTTCTGGACACCGTCGTCGGTGATGAAATCATCGGCCAGCGTGTCGCTATCGGGTGTCAGTTCTTCGATGGTCTCGTCTTCCGACGTGTTGATTGGCAGTGTCACAGTAAAGACGGTGCCTTTGGGCTCGTTGTCGGTGACGGTAATATGCCCTTCCAACATGTCGACGTATTGTTTCACGATGTGGAGGCCGATGCCACTGCCTTCCTGCTCCTGTCCGTGGGTCTCCTGCATGAAGCGGTCGAAGATATGCTGCTTGTCGTTGATGCCGATACCGGTATCAGCCACGCGGAGCACCAGTTTCTGGGCATCGTTAGCCTGTTGGATGTCTAGTGAAACGGTGACCACGCCATTATCCGCATTGTATTTATAGGCATTCGACAGCAGGTTGGTGATAATCCGTCGGATCTTGTTCTCGTCGAAGTTGATCATGACAGGTGTCGGTGGCAATTGCATTTGCAACTTGACTTGCTTGCGTATGGCGTAATAGACGAATCCTTGTATTGTCTGTCTGACAAAGGCCACAATGTCGCCGTGCTTCAGATTGACTTTCTCCATGCCGACATCCAGTTTCCGGAAATCCAGTAGCTGCAGGATGAGGTCGTAGAGCTGCCTTGCATTGCGCCAAGCCACGTCGAGCTCGGTACGGATGGAGTTGGGGAGATTATTCTGACGTATCTTCTCCAATGGGGCGACAACGAGCGTAAGTGGCGTCTTCAGATCATGACTGATATTGGTAAAGAACCTGATTTTCTCTTCTTCCATCTCGTATTTCTCTAAGTTCATCTCCAGCTGTTTGATGGCGAGCTCGCGCTTTTGCCGACGTCGCAACATGACGTACAGCAAATAAGCAATTACACCCAGCAACAACAGATAGATCAGAAAAGCAGTCGTTGACAGTAGGAAGGGAGGCTTCACCCTGATGGTGAATTCAGAAATGTCACTCATTTCTCCCGATATATCCGCTGACACTCCCATCAGTTCTGCCTTGACCTGTATGACATGGGTACCTGGTTGTAAGCCAACGAAATAGAACATGTTTCCCGGTGCCCTTGTCCATTCCTTTTCACCTTTGAAACGGTATAGATATCTGGTCCTGTGGGTGAGTGCCGGCACCATGGCAGATACCGTTAGTCGCAGACGGTCGTCATGTTGCATAGTGTGTTCTGACGGGAACAGCGCGTTTGTCTCACCGTTGATTCTAAAGTCTGTGAATTCCACATGCAGTTTGGGGAGTCGTGATGTGATGTCCATTGCCGACGTTCTGTCGCCTATCTGTAGCTTTTCCGGCGGAATACTGATATAGCCGGTGAAACTGCCTAACAGTACCGTGCCGTCGTCTGCACTCAAGGCTGCATTGTTGGAGAAGACAATATTATGTAACCCGTCGGAGTCGAAAAAAGGATAGCATCTAAGGTCGGCCGTTATACAGGTCAAACCATTGTCGGTACTGGCCCAGATACAATCCCTGCCTCTGGCCAATGCCCTGACTACGTTGTGCGACATGCCCTGCTCTGTCGTAAAATGGCTGAGGGAGTCGTTTTGGAGATTGAAAGCCCATAACCCGTATCTACTGCCTATCCACAGGCAATTGCAACTGCACATCTGAAGTGAAGTGATATACTCCCCCTTCAGTTTCTCCAGCTTTTCTATTTTTGTAAAGCGGTCTTTCTTACAGTCAAAAGCCGATACACCTAAGGATGTACCAATATAGACCATATCGTCAGCCGGATCATACGTCAGACATAAAATACCATTCGACAGTAGGGGTGAGTCGTTGGATGTATATCTTATGATACGCCCGTCGGTTGTAATTTTCACCACACCCTTATCGACGGTCGCTACCCATAGGCTCCCATGGGCATCGATGATCATGGCCTTCACATATTTCAAATTGTTGTCATCGGAATAAAGCTGGCTGAATCTGTTGCCATCGTATCTGGCGATACCGTCGCCATAAGTGCCCACCAGAATACTGCCATTACGGTCGGTGGCCAGCGATGTTACAATGTTCGAGGGTAGCTGGTGCATGGCTGTCGAGAAGTGCGTGGTCGTTCCTGTTGGTGATTTCATGATGAGTCCGCCACCGTCGAAGCCTATCCACAGATTGCCCTTCCCGTCTTGTATCAGCGAACTCACGTCTTCATACTCGCCCGTGGAGATATGGTCAAATCTCGGACTGTTCATGTCTGTAAAGGCCATGCCCAGTTTGGCCGACCCTGCCCACATGGTATTGTTGTCGTCAAGGTAGAAACAGGTGATATGGCTGCTATGCGGCAGGAAAGCCTTGGTGCTAAACAATTCCTTCATCGGCTGTCCATCGTCCTGATATTCAAACACGTGAATACCGGCATTGCCAGTACCAATCCACAGATGCCCGTCGTAGTCCTCGGCGATGGCATTGATGTAGGCATCACCTATTTGTCGCAATTCCTGTATCTGTCGCCATTGTTGGGTCTTGAGCGACAGCTGCCATTGGGAGCAGGCCTGCAGGTGTGAGTTGAATACCCAGAGATTCATGCGACTGTCGAGAAAAACCTTGCTGTCGCGGTTGAAACTCTCAATCGGTGCCTGTGATCTCGGGATCAGCCGGCTCTCTTTCAGCGCAACCTCATATATTTTATAATCGGTGGTAACGATCATCGTTGTTCCGTTCTTCGAGACAATGTGCCCGATGGCCGACCCGCTGTAATTAGAGAAGTGCTGAACCTTACGTTGCGCATAGTCGTAATGGTATAGTCCAGTCTCTGTAGCAACCCACAGGTTGTGCCGGTCGTCGACATAGAAGCGTCTCATCGTCCCTTCCACGCCCAGGGCAGCCAATCGGGCGGCGCCGTCTTTCTGCCAGGCGTTCTGCTGGCGGTCATAAGTGTACAGATCACTTATAGAAACCATCCAGAGCGTGGTGTCGGCCGTTTCCCTTACCATCGAAACGTCGTTGGCGCTGCCTCCAAACAGTATTAGCATGTAGTTCGTCAGGCGGTAACCGTCATAGCGGCTCAGGCCATTGATGGTCGCTATCCATATGTATCCATAGGTATCGCGCGTGATATCTCTCACAAAATTGTCTGCCAGACCGTCTTTTGTATCGATTGTCTGGAAGAAAATGTCTGTCGCGGAACATGGACGGAATGATGCCAGGACCATGACCACCATCATGATGAAATGCTGAAATTTCATGCTGTGAAGGGTTTACTTTACAAAGGTAATAAAAATTGTGACTCCTTGCTATTTTCGCTCGTTTTATTTTTCGGATTAATAGTTTTTTTAACTTTTAACCTCCCACATGTATCTATTCTTGTCCCAAATGTATCGGCAATACAAACGGGAAAAAACATAATACAGCATATTGGAGACGGTTTGATTATTTGTGGCTATCTTTGCAATCGAAAAGAACCAACGCAATACAAAAATAAATAATGATTAATGGGAGCCTCTATATGTGCTCACCGTCGTTGATGTTAGTTAGATAACAGTTGATTAGGGGAGGATTCAGCAGTGATTGCTGGATCCTTTCTCTTTTTTGCTGATATATTTTTTATTCTTTTTCTTGGTACTTACAGATAATCTTCGTATCTTTGTCGCATGTTTTTTGGTAATTAAACCGCTATAGCTTATGAAAAGACTATTCTTTATCCTTTCATTGGTTTGCCTGGCTATTTCTGGTTGGGCAGGTCAGATTTCGCGTGAACAAGCCCTGCGCCAGGCCCAGACGTTCTTTCATAAAAAGGGCATCTCACGTGCGCTCATAGCAGCCGATACACCCCTGTCGCGTCGTCGTGCACAAGGTGCGCTTCAGGACTATTATGCGTTTAATGCCGGGCAGAATGAAGGCTTTGTCATCATCAGCGGCGATGACCGCACTGAGGCTGTACTCGGCTATGCTGAGCAGGGCACTTTCGATGTCGACAATCTCCCACCGGCCCTGGCCGACCTGCTCAATCACTATGCCGAGCAGATAGAGGACATACGGAATGGCGCCCCAGTACAGACCAGGCGTGCCAGCCATCTTAAGGTACCGGAATTTATGACGGTGAAATGGAATCAGACAGATCCCTATAACGGAAAGACACCATTGGGTTATTACAAGGATAGGAAAGATGGCGTACATACCGTCACAGGCTGTGTGGCAACCGCGATGGCGCAGGTGCTCTACCATCAGCATTATGTCGATGTCACTCAATCAGAGATAGCAGGCTATAAGAACCTGACTTCCTATAGGACTTCCAGTGGCACTGTCGTAGATCTGTACGTCCCTACCATCCCTATGGGCTCGTCTTTGGATTGGGCGAATATGGTGGATAGTTATAACGGCTCTGAATCGCAAACGCAGAAGGATGCGGTTGCCGATCTGATGCTATACTGCGGCGCAGCCGTAAAGATGAATTACCGACTGGCCGAGAATGGCGGCAGTACGGCATCGATATCTTCCGTACCTGAAGCCTTCAAACGATATTTCGGCTATAGCAAAGGCGTCCGTCACATTTCCCGCAGTGCCTATTCCGATACAGAATGGGATGATATGATCTACAAAGAGGTGTCGGTGGGGCATCCTGTGATCTATCAGGGCCTGACGGCTAAGAATGCTGGTCATGCTTTCATCCTTCATGGCTGCGACAGCGACGGTAAATATGCCGTCAACTGGGGATGGGGAGGCAATCTCGACGGCTATTTCACGCTCGACAATCTGACAACCAAACAAGGCGGCTACAATTATAGTCAGGAGGCGGTCGTTTATATCACCAACGATTCCTTCTCTGAAACGGTCAAGGTAGCTGTCACGGCAATAAAGGTCGACGGTTTTAATACCGACAAGAACGGTGCTTTGATCATGCCCGCGAAAACAGAGTATTCTGCTCCAAGGGATTCATGGGGTAGGGCGCCTTTCTCCATGGCGATATCATTCAAGAGTGCCCTTGCCAATTTCTATACGATTGATTGCGGCTATGGAATCCACAATTCAAGCGGACAACTGATAGGCAATGTCATAAAAATGAGAACGGCCGAATTCAAAAACGGTACAGGCTGGACTTTTGGTACAGGAAGCTCCCTATTTGGAGGCGACTTGTCTGTAGGTACCTATTATATAAAAGGTTATAGCAAACAAAGTACGGCCTCCGACTGGTTGTTGTGCGACGATGCCGATAAATTTGCGGTGAAGATCGACGTGACGGATTCCAATATGTCGTTTAGTGTCGTTGACATCTCCTCGCTGAATCCTGATCCAGGCCCGGAGGTGACAGATGCCGACCGTACTGCATTGGCAGCCTCCTATTCTGAGTTGCAGAGTTATACGGAGAAGAAGCAGGCAGAAGTGACTGCCAATGATAATTTGATAGCAGCTTTGACGATGACCATTGTGGAAATGAAGAATGCTGCTGCCGCTATCGAGGCAACGATAACTGATATCAATACAAAGCTTACGAATGATACTTATCTCTCAGAGTCACAGAAGAATGAGTTCCAGACACAATTGACTTCATTGAGCGATCAGTTGTCTCAGCAGAACAATGAATTGGCAAAGGTGATAGCGGAACTAAACTCAATAGAATCGGACAATATAGCTGTAAAGACGCAGATAGCAGATTTGTTATCACAGATTGCAAGTCAGTCTGCTATCATTGCCAGCATCACCACGAAAGAGGACTATATCGCTTCACAGGCATTGGCAGACCAGCTGACGACAACGGCCAACGCCATTGATGTCGCCAGTTTGGCAACCCGGATCTCTGTTGTCGAAAACTATTTGAAAGACCTCTCTTTCACTAATATTCAATCGGGCTTGTCGGATCTTGGACGAACCGTTGATCAATCGATTGCTGATGCAGTAGCCGCTGCTGAGGCTGCTGAACAGGCAGAGAAAGAAAAGGCGGAATTTGAGGCTGCCAAGGCCGACATGACTGCAAGGATTAACAACATCGTTAGTGTTGCGTCTGATAAAGTTTCAGCTATAGATGATAATAACAAGTCGATTGCCGCCCTGAAGGAAGCCTTGACGACTGCCGTTGATGCTGCTGCGCCTGTTTCTGAACAAATAGAGGCGATAAAGACGCTACTTGAGGATAAGTATATCACCGAGGCTCAGAAAAAGGAGAATCTATTGCTGCTCGAGGAATATGAAAAAGAACTCCTGACATATAAGACCTCTTTGGATGTGATAGCTGAATAAATAGCAACAAATGAGAAATCAAATGCCGATCAGATAGCTGAACTTCAGGACATCGTCAAATCCATTTCTGACTTGTCGACCGATTTAGATGCTGCTACAAAGAAGGAGGATATTGAGGATTTGAAACTCCGGGCAGCTGTCATTGAGAACAGTTTGAAGGATGTTGATCCTGCTACTGTTTCAACTGCGGTAGAAACGCTTGCAGACGATTTGAAGAAACTCTCATTAGGTGAAATCCAAGATCACCTTTCCGATCTTGAGAAAGCCATCCAAGCTTTGATTGACACCGCCAA
>JAEEGL010985870.1_pt1 | contig 14462 bp, 14 predicted proteins | sample 9134231 | NCBI WGS metagenome assembly JAEEGL01 (sample SAMN16246548, study PRJNA631951) | gut metagenome | biome: gut microbiome; feature: rumen; material: fiber-attached | host: Bos | place: Iran: Karaj | collected 2018-10
GTACTCAACTTGCAGGTAGTTAAGGAGTTAAGTAGTTATCGCTTCGCTAAGGAGTTAAGCCAAATGAATCGTAGGCTGTCTCTCTTTTGCCATCAGATGTAATGGCTTAACTCCTTTAACTTCTTAACTTCTCTCAACTTGAGAAAGTTGAGTTATTTTTTCTGTATCGATAATGCCACAGCCGTGCGGGCGGCTAGGCGGGCATTGTTGAGCACCAGCTGGATGTTGCTGTCCAGACTGTCGCCACCAGTGAGTTGCTTGACCTTGTCCAGTAGAAATGGCGTGGTTTCCTTGCCGCGGATGCCCAGACGGTTGGCCTCATCGATGGCCTCATCGATGGCACGATTGATGACGTCGGCAGGCATGGAGTATTCCTCTGGGATAGGGTTGGTGACAAGCATACCACCCTTGATGCCCAATTCAAGCTTGGTGCGGAAGACTGCGGCAAGTTGTTCAGGAGTGTCGATGCGGTAGTCCACCTTGTACCCACTGTGCCGTGTGTAGAAAGCCGGCAGTTCTTCGGTGCCGTAGCCGATGACGGGCACACCCTTTGTCTCGAGATATTCTAGCGTCAGTCCCAGGTCAAGAATGGCCTTGGCGCCGGCACAGATGACCATCACGGGCGTCATGGCAAGTTCCTCCAGGTCGGCACTGATGTCCATCGTTTTCTCTGCACCACGGTGGACACCGCCGATGCCACCAGTGGCAAACACTTGGATGCCTGCCATCGCGGCGATCATCATGGTCGTGGTCACGGTAGTGGCGCCATCCTCGCCGCGGGCGATGAGCACGGGCAAGTCACGGCGTGATGCCTTGGTCACCGCTAGTCCCTTGCGCCCCAGGTGCTCGATTTCATCGGGGGTGCAGCCAGCTTTCAGTTTGCCTCCAATGATGGCGATAGTGGCGGGCACGGCACCGCCCTCGCGGATGGTCTGCTCCACTTTCAGTGCCGTTTCCACATTCTGCGGATAAGGCATGCCGTGTGAGATGATGGTCGACTCCAGAGCCACTACAGGCCGCTTTTCATCAAGTGCTTTCTGCACTTCTGGTGAGATGGAAAGATATTTGTTCATATTTTTATTTTTTTTGTGTGACATTATTTGTTGCCTTCTCTTTTCTCATTTTTCCTCGCCGTGGCAATAGCTGCCAACATCGGGATTGACGGTCTGTGGGGAAAGCAAAGCGGCATGGGCGGCTCTCAGCCCAGTCAGGGCACAGTCGGGGAACATCGTTCCGCAAAGTTGGGCATGCGCCACGCCTGCGATAAAGGCATCGCCCGCCCCTGTGGTGTTGGCCACCTTAGCGGGGAGGGCATGATAATGATGATGGTGGGTGCCATCACTACAATACACCCCTTCGCTGCCCATCGTTATATAGACTTGAATGACACCCATGCCTAAAAGACAATCGGCGGAAGACTCGACCGTATCGCAATGGGTTACTGCCAAAGCCTCCTGCTTGTTGAGTTTCAGGACATTCAGCCGGTGTGAGTTGCTCTGATGGAGTGCCATGATGACACGTGTGGCCTTTGCGGTGCTCACAGCATCCACCATGAGTGGCGCTGTGCAACAGTCGAAGAGGTATCGCAATGCCTCGGTGGAGATGTTGGTGTCGGCAATGACGAGAGCAGAGTTGTTGATAGTGCCAATACGTGAATCCAGAAACTCAGGTGTGATGCGATTGATGATATCGGTGTCGGCCACAGCTGCAATCATCTCTCCCATCTGGTTGTTGATACACAGGTATATGCCAGTTCGCATCTCCTTGTCGCGTTCGCTCAGCGTCAGGTCTAGGCCAATGTCCTGACACTCACGCCAGCACATCTGGCCAAAAGTCTCCTCACCGAAAACACTGACCAGCCTCACCTCATGCCCCATCAGCCGAAGGTTGTGGGCTATGTTTCGAGCCACACCTCCACAGCCCATCGTCACCTGTCCCGGCACCGAGTCGGCAGGTACAAAGGGTGCTGTCAGCGACGCTGCTATGTCGATGTTGGCACCTCCAATCACTGTCACGTATCTATTCATCGCTATTTTTATATTAAGGTTTCAAGTTTTGCAAGTACTCAACTTGCAGGTAGTTAAGGAGTTAAGTAGTTATCGCTTCGCTAAGGAGTTAAGCCAAATGAATCGTAGGCTGTCTCTCTTTAGCCATCAGATGTAATGGCTTAACTCCTTAACTCCTTTAACTTCTTGACTCCTCTCAACTTGCGAAAGTTGAGTTAAGGTCATGTCTTTCTTTCAATTTGACGCAAAGATAATGAATAATCCTCATATTTTGAGTATTCTTGGCTTGCTTTTTTTCAGTCTGCCATGCGTAGAGCATAGAAAAGATTGTGCAATGACGAACACATTGTATAGACTGATGGAATGGGGCTTGAATCCCCACCACATAGGGTGGTTTTCCTATCAAATAGAGGGAAACCACCCTTTCACTTTAGGCATAATCCTTTTCAAGGTCATGTTTTTTGCACTACTTTTGCAACAGAAACAAGAGATAAGAAACAAAAAGTTCAACCATCAAAAACAAAAAAGACATGAAGAAGATGATGACCTTGGTGATGATGATGACGATAGCCATCTCCGCCGCAGCAATGCCGTTCAACACCGCACGCAACGAGGCCCTCTTCCTTTCTGACAAGATGGCTTACGAGCTCGGACTGACAGCAACACAATATGAGGCAGTGTATGAGATTAACCTCGACTACCTGCTCAACGTAGATACCCGCGCCGACGTGTTCGGATTCTGGTGGGAAGTTCGTAACCGCGACCTGCGTTATGTGCTCAGCACTTGGCAGTACGACCGCTACATGGCTAGCGCATGGTTCTATCGTCCCGTCATCTGGGGCACCCGTGGCTGGACCTTCAGCATCTACACCCGCTACGCCACCGATCGGATGTTCTACCATCGTCCTGCAGTGTTCGTGAACTTCAAGGGTGGACACAGCCACAAAGGCGGCAGCTTCTACGCTGGTCACCACTTCGACAAACCTAATCCTCCCAAGGGCCATGGCAATAACCCTCCCATGGGCTATGGTAATCACAACAACAATAACAATAATAACAACGGAAATCACAACAACAACGGAAATCACAACAACGGAAATCACAACAACGGAAACTGGAGCCACAATGGCAACCACAACAACGGCAGTCAGAATGGCAATGGCAACTACAACGGCAATCGTCCCACGACTCCAAGCCGCACCTTCGGCAGCAATACTTCCGGCAACGTGGCCAGCAATGGCAGCAATGTTCCTAAGAGAACTTTCGGAGGTGTCCGCAAGTAAGCTTACAACATCATACACAGCATGGGCAACCATGATGCACTGATCCTCTCCACACCCTCAACTCTGGGGTGTGGAGAGTTCTTTTTTGTCAGAGGTTCTTCTATAATTGTTTCCATCAAATGCTACTGAAGCGACAGAAAAAGCAGGGTCCTGAGCGGAATGTCGCGATATACTGTCGCTGTCGCAATCAACGGAATAGAAAAACGGCAAAATATGATGAGCATAGGGAAAAAGCAACTTATCTTTGCAATGTAGAAAGGAACAAAATCCTTCAAACCGCCAAAAACGAGAATTATAACAAACAAAATAATAAAAACAAAAAAAATACAATTATGAAAACGACAAAATTATTTATCGCAGCAGTAGCATGTTTCTTCATGCAGTCAGTATCAATCTTCGCAGGTGACATGATCATCCCCACCAACCAACTTCCCGCTGCAGCGAAGACTTTCGTGAAAACCAACTTCCCAGGACAAACCATCTCATACGCCAAACTCGACAGGGAGTTCTCGGGGACTAGGTACGAAGTGCGTCTGAACAACGGAGTGGAACTGGACTTCGACAAGAACGGGACCTGGGACAAAGTGGACTGCAACTACAGTGCCGTTCCTGCCAAACTCGTACCGGCCAGCATCGCCAACTATGTGAAAGCCAACTTTGCAGGTGCCTCCATCGTCAAAATCGACAAAGAGCGCTATGGTTACGATATAGAACTGTCGAACGACCTCGAACTGAAATTTAACAAGAATGGAAAGCTGATGAGCATCGACGATTAAAAACCGGATAATAGAAAGGAGGAAAAATAAAAACAGTGAATCATCAATTAGCAAAAAACTCTTGAAGGGTGTGCCAATAAAACGGCACACCCTTCTTCTTCAGCTGCTCGACAAATAAATGGATTGCGGAAATAATGCAGAAAAAGACGGAAAGGATGCGGAAACCTTTGTCACCTGTGATGACAATTCCTATCTGTGTTCAAAAAATACGAACACGGATCCATCGGATAAACACGGATTAGACATAAGCCATTATACTTCTTTCTTCTTCCTAATTAAGCCAGGGGCGTTTTTTTCGCCCTTCGCCTTTCACAGTGGTAATCTCTCATCTCAAATTCCTATCAATTCCATCATAAAGGATAATTCTCTAATTACTGCGTTCCTCGTGGGTCTTCGACAAATCTCTCTAATTCGTGATAAAAAAGGGTGGGATCGTTCAGTTAGGAATTAATAATTAGGAATTAGTAGAGAGGGGTGAGAGGTAAGAGATTACCCTTGCAAACAACTTGTCAACAAAACGTAGGAGGTCGGGCCTCCGAGCCCGACTAATAAAAGGATTGCGGAAATAATACAGAAAAAGACGGAAAGAATGCGGAAACCTTTGTCATCTACGACGACAATTCCTATCTATGCTCAAAAAAACGAACACGGATCCAACGGATAAACACGGATCAGACATCCTACTTCTTAGTTCTTAATTCTTATGGGAGTATCTGATGCTTGTGAGCATCTTTACCCTAACAAACTGTTTCTTTTTTTAGCATATCCGTGCTGCTGTTTTGCCTACAAAAAAACTCTCCCTGGTCGAGGGAGAGCCTTTTTTAAAAGTCAGTTTTTTTTATTTGATAGCCAGCTTTTGGTCGGTATTGCTGCATTTCTTGGCAAGGTTTTGTTCTTTCTTTGTCAGGGCTGCAATCTTATGACCTAGCTTGTCTATGTTTCTTTCAAGGTTGACGATTTCTGCCAGACCCTGTGAGGGTTGGTAGTGCATTCCCGCCACCATTCCGTAGTTCTTGTTCCGGTGGGCCTTGACTTTCTCGAGTTTGCTGGTCAACTCTGTTCTCTTCTGTACCAATTTGCCTAACTCCTCGTTGATTTCCTTCAGTTGCATCATGTCTGTGTTGCTGGACATGCTGGTTGTCGTTGTGCTCACTTCGGTGTTGTTGGCTGCCTGGGCGTAGCACTTGTCATTGTTATCGGTGTAACCCACAAAGCTGTACATAGCCACTATTGATACTCCTGTCAGCAAGAAGGCTGCTATAGCCATCGAACTGTTCTTAAAAAATTTATTTGTTTTCATTGTCTTTATTTTTTATGGTTTATACTTTTGTTTCGTTTTGATATTGCAAAGATATAGCTTGAAAGAACCTCTTCCAACTTTTTGGGCCATTTCTCTTTCCATTTGATGCGACACCCCTTCCGAAATGTGACAAATCCGCCGAATGCCTTTTAAATCTGTCGCAAAACATGAATATGGATAGTAAAGAAAAGGAAATGGGCAAAGATTGCTCGTACTATTAGACAGCAAATAATTCGTATGGAAGGGGTGGAAATGAGGGATGCTTCAAAAGTAAGTGGCAGCAACAAACGAACAGGTATAGACAATAAAATTTAAACACAATGTTGGTTTTGTTGTTTGTAAACAACAAAAAGTGCATATTTTCATTCCTCGTCGGGTACATAGATGATGCGTCCGTCTTCCAGTTGGTAGGCAGTACCGATGCGGCGTCCATGGGAACACCCGGTATTACCATTTTCGGGAATAAAAATTAATAACTCAACTTTTGCAAGTTGAGAGAAGTTAAAGGAGTTAAGGAGTTAAGCCATTACATCTGATGACTAAAGAGAGACAGTCTACGATTTATTTGGCTTAACTCCTTAGCGAAGCGATAAATACTTAACTCCTTAATGACCTGCAAGTTGAGTACTTGCGCATTTTATGTTACCAACCAAGGAACTTGAAATAATAATAAAAGGTGAAAGTGCAAAAAATATTGTTTCTTTTTATCATCATCATGGAACAGCCCTTGCACGTTGATGTCAAGTTGTAGAAGTAATCGTAGTGACCGACGCAATCTGAGTATTCGAAGTTAGTGACAACAGTCTTTTGCATTGGCTGTTGCAATCTTTGTTTTCCTTTCCAGTTTTGTTTCCTTTGCTGTCATTTCTTACCGTAAATTATTCCCACGCCTGTCAGCATCCCAGGTATCTGCATCCACTGCGGGATGGGTATTTCCTGACAGGAATCGGCATAGTGGACCTCGCTCACGGCATCCCTTTTCAAACTATCTATAATATCTTGAAAGTCTCCATACACAGATTTCTGTCCGAACAGATCCTGTAGGGCGAAGCAGCCGCCCTTCTTCAGTACACGCAATGTCTCGCGTAGCAGTTCCTCCTTGCTCCGTCCGTCGTTCACCTCATGATAGACGAAGTTGCTGACAACGGCATCGAAAGTCTCATCCTCGAAGTCAAGATGGTTGGCATCGCCCTGCAGGAACGTGCAGCGGTCGGCCACCTGCTCTGCCTCGGCATTGTGTTGGCACATCCGCTTGCTATAGTCCCACTTGATGCCCCAATAGTCGATGCCGGTACAGTGAGACAGAGGGAAACGCCTGGCACAGCGGATGGTCAGCGCACCTGCTCCACACCCCACGTCAAGCAGTCGGCCCCGGCCGTCCCATGGCAGAAGGGAGATGACGAACTCGTGTACCTTACCCATCATTCCGCCACCATCGAATGAGAAAACATGATGGAAAGCCGTCATGTAACATGAGAAGAACAAGGAAATACAAAGAAGGACTGCTAAGATGATGGTGATAGGCATGAACCAGTCATAAAATACGGCAAGACACAAAAGGACGGCAATGGCCAGTGTCGTTGCATAGAGCAATGCCAGCAGTTTCTTGGGAACCCAGTTGCCGTAATCGGGTTTTATCTTGTCTTTCATTTCAATATTCCTTTGATGGTTGCATACGAGGGCTTTTTCCTGAAGACCTCCACATCACTGAAGCCAGCCTGTTCCAGCATGTTTTTCAACTGTTCGGGAGGATATGCTGTCATCCCCTCAACTACATTCGTCCACACCGAATCGCCCTCTATCACTTCCAGCATGATGGCAAACTGCCCGCCGGGCTTCAGCACACGTTTCACTTCCTGGAAGCATTTCGGCAGATTTGGCCAGAAATAGACGGTTTCCACGGCAGTCACAATATCAAACTTTTGGTCCTCCCATGGCAGACTGTCGGCAGAACCTTGTTCTACAAACACCTGGCTGCCCAGCACCCGTTTGTTCACACTTCTCGCCTTGGCGACACTCTCTGCAGAAATGTCTATGCCATAGGCCTTGCCATCAGGGCTTCTCTTGAGTAGGCGCTTCAGCGTGGCACCTCCGCCACAGCCGATGTCGAGCATCACCATTCCTTCACGAAATGCGACATGGTCAAGCCCCCAGTTGGTGAGTGGGGCATGGCCGAAATTCATGAAACGCAGCATGCACCGCCCGAGAAATCCTTCGGGACGGGCGCACTGACTGAAAAAATCCTTGAAAAAATTCTTCATACCTTATATTCTTATAATAGATTGATAATCTTTAACCCTGTAGCATGTGCTTTGCACGAAATGCCACATCAGCCTGTCTGCCAAAGTGTATTGCATAGGTCTCATTTTCATGGTACAAAAGTATACAGTATTCAGGAAACGGACAATACTTAAAAATTGGTATTTTTACCCTCAAGTCACACTGATCCAACAGTGGTGTATGTTGCGTTATTTTCATATAGGTGCAGGATGATGTGACAGGGAAGCAAATAGTCAATTTGTCAATTTGTAACAAAACGATTGCTTTTGCAGGTTTTTTCATTCATTTTGTAAGAATACTTAAAATAAATGTTTCAATATGTAATCAATTTTACTATTATTGAATCAAAGTGACAAAATTACACTTGTTTTCGTTTCATATTGTCGTATCTTTGCACCGTCAATTGACACAATGATGTCACGGTGACATGATTGAGTGTATCAATGTTAAGGTAAAAGAGAGAAAATTATGAAAAGGATTGAAGCGATCATCCGTAAGACGAAGTTTGAGGATGTCAAGGAAGCACTGCTCCAGTCAGACATCGACTGGTTTGAGTATCATAATGTGCACGGCATAGGTCAAAGCCGCGAGGAACGCATCTACCGTGGAGTCCAGTATTCGACAGACGTGATAGAGCGTGTCGCACTGACTATCGTGTGCCGTGACCAGTTTGTGGAGCCAACGGTGAAGGTGATATTGGATGTAGCCCACACGGGCGAGGTAGGCGACGGCCGCATCTTTGTGAGCGACATGATTGACACCTGGAGCATCCGTACTGGTGAACACGGCGATACCGTACTGAGAGACAAGAAATAAGATGTTGGATAAATAAAAAAAGAAATATGATGAACGAAATAGGATTATCACTCGACACTGTATGGATGTTGCTGGCTGCCATGTTGGTTTTCTGGATGCAGCCGGGATTCGCATTGTGCGAAGCAGGTTTTACACGAAGTAAGAACACGGCAAACATCCTGATGAAGAACTTCGTTGACTTCATGTTCGGCTCGCTTCTGTTCTTTTTCCTCGGTTTCGGCTTTATGTTCGGCAGCGAGGGAGCAGGTTTTATCGGCAAGCCCAATTGGGGTGACCTTAGTTTTTACAAGGGCGACCTTCCTGTAGAGGGTTTCTTGATTTTCGAGACGGTGTTCTGTGCTACGAGTGCTACGATTGTCAGCGGTGCCATGGCTGAAAGGACGAAATTCTCGATGTATCTCATCTACAGTGCCGTCATATCGCTATTCATCTATCCCATCGAGGGGCATTGGACATGGGGAGGCGGATGGCTTTGCAATGACGCGTCTGACAGTTTCATGATGACGACTTTCGGCGATGTGTTCCATGATTTCGCTGGTTCTGCCATTGTGCATAGCGTGGGTGGTGTGCTGGCGCTGGTTGGTGCGATGGCACTTGGTCCTCGTATCGGCAAGTATGGGAAGGACGGCAAGAGTCGTGCCATTCCCGGCCACAACTTGACGATGGCCGCCCTCGGTGTGTTTATCCTCTGGCTTGGTTGGTTCGGTTTCAACCCCGGCTCGCAGTTGGCTGCTTCCGGTGAAGTGAACCGTATTGCTATCAGCCATGTGTTTCTGACAACCAACCTTGCAGCTGCAGCAGGTGGAACGGCGACAATGGTCGTCACGTGGATAAAATATGGCAAGCCCTCGCTCTCGCTGACGCTCAACGGCGTTCTAGCCGGATTGGTAGGCATCACGGCAGGTTGCGACCTTGTTTCGCCCATGGGTGCAGTTGTCATCGGCCTGGTATGTGGTGCAGTCCTTGTCTATGCCATAGAGTTCATCGACCACCGTCTTCACATCGACGACCCTGTTGGTGCCTCTTCGGTACATGGCGTGTGCGGTATCCTCGGCACGCTGATGACGGGACTGCTCTCCACCTCAAATGGTGCTTTCTATGGCCATGGTTGGGGATTCTTCGGAGCCGAGTTGTTCGGCATTCTTGTCATCGATCTCTGGGCCGCCGCATGTGGCTTCTTGCTGTTCTTCGGCATCAAGAAAGCACACGGGCTCCGGGTAGGTTCCCGCGTAGAAGAGGAGGGCCTCGACATCTACGAACACGGCGAGGCTTGTTATAACTAAAAAAGAAAAAGTATGAAAAAGATTGTTTGTTTTGCAATGGGTTTGGTAGTAAGTATAGCCACCCTTGCACAGGAGAAAGTTGAGACCACCATTTGTGGTGATGTCGTGAGCAGTTATATCTGGCGTGGCCAAGACTTGGGAGATGTGTCGTTGCAGCCAACCCTCGGCATAGGCTACAAGGGGCTTTCTTTGACGGCATGGGGAAGCGTAGGATTGTCTGACCCTTCCGATACGAAAGAATTTGACTTGACGTTAAGCTACGCCTTTGGTGGTTTCAACATCGGCATTACCGACTATTGGTTCAATGGTGGCCTCGACCCGGAAAATCGCTATTTCAAGTATGATGCCCATGGGACAAACCATGTCTTCGAGGCAAATGTCGGCTACGATTTTGGATTTGCCAGCTTGCAGTGGTTTACCAATTTCGCTGGAAATGACGGCATGAACAGGGATGGCAAGCGGGCTTATAGCAGTTATGTCGAACTATCAATCCCATTCAAACTTGCAACTGTTGACTGGACTGCCACGTCTGGCGCCGTCCCCTTCTCAACTGATTTTTATGGTACGGATGGTTTTGCTGTCACCAACCTTGCCTTAAAAGCAACGAAGGACATCAAACTGACCGATTCATTTTCTGTTCCTGTTTTCGGGCAAGTGGTCGCCAACCCCTGTTCACAGAAAGCCTACCTGGTTATAGGATTCACATTACAACCGTAATTTTTTTGAATTCTTTGGTATAACATTTGCTGCCAACCCTCTCCACACCCTCAATTTGGGGGTGTGGTGAGTCTTTTTTAGGTGAAGTGAAACAAGGTAATTCAAGTTTCTCAAGTACTCAACTTGCAGGTAGTTAAGGAGTTAAGTAGTTGTCGCTTCGCTAAGGAGTTAAGCCAAATGAATCGTAGGCTGTCTCTCTTTAGCCATCAGATGTAATGGCTTAACTCCTTAACTCCTTTAACTTCTTAACTTCTCTCAACTTGCGAAAGTTGAGTAAGGTAATGACCTGTCTCACCGTTAAATCGTTTCACAATTATTCTTAATTTATTTAAAAAAAACAAATGTCATTTCCGTATTTTTATTATATTTGCCTAAAATAGAATCATATTTGTCTATTGTAGCATGTTTTTGTGAAATCTTAATACCTAAATCGAAGATGAAAAAGAAAAGACTTTGTGTACTCGCTGTACTGCTATACTTATGTGCAGCAACGTTTGCCCAAGGACTGAAAGATGTCTACAAAGACTATTTCTTGATAGGCGTAGCAGTCAATCAGCGCAATGTGACCAACGCTGATCAGCAGGCACTCATCAAGAGAGAGTTCAGCAGCATGACTGCCGAGAACGACATGAAACCCGAACCCACGGAGCCAAGGCAGGGACAATTCAACTGGGAGGGCGCAGACCGTATCGCCAACTTCGCACGTCAGAACGGCATCAAGCTGCGCGGCCATTGCTTGATGTGGCACTCGCAGATCGGTCGGTGGATGACCGAAGACAACCCCACGAAAGAGGTGTTCTACCAACGAATGAAAAACCATATCGAGGCCGTCGTCTCGCGCTATAAGGATGTGGTCTATGCCTGGGACGTGGTTAATGAAGCGATGACCGACGATGCCACCGCACAGGATCCCTACCGCCAGTCGGTGATGTACAAGCTCTGCGGCGACGAGTTCATTGCCAAAGCATTCGAGTATGCCCATGCTGCCGACCCCAATGCGTTGCTCTTCTACAACGACTATAACGAGTGTGACCCCGTAAAGAGCCAGCGCATCTTCAACATGGTGAAGAAGATGAAGGACGCCGGCGTACCCATCCACGGCATCGGCATGCAGGGTCATTACAATATCTATGGTCCCAGCGAGGAAGATGTCGACAAGGCGCTGACGCTCTACAAACAGGTGGTCAGTCACATCCACATCACCGAGCTCGACATTCGCGCTAATCAGGAGATGGGTGGTCAGCTGGCTTTCAGCCGCGATGGTGCCAACGTCACCGACTCGCTTAAGCAACATCTCGCCGACCAGTACGCCCGTGTGTTTCGTGTGTTCCGCAAGCACAAGGATGTCATCGACTGCGTGACCTTCTGGAACCTTAGTGACCGTGACTCCTGGCTCGGACAAAACAACTATCCGCTTCCTTTCGACGTGGACTATAAGCCAAAGATGGCCTATGAGTATGTCCGCGACATGAAGGCTCCGTTGTGGCAGATGCCCAAACGTCCTCCTCGCAGGCCCAACCAGGGTCAGCAGGCCGGGCAGCGCGCCCCGTTCAAACCTGAGCTGGCTTTCCCTGAACTGGAAGGTGTGAAGGAGGACTTCGTTCCTTCGCCAAAGAACCAGCCTGGCCAGGAGTTTCCGATGGTCAACTCACAAGGTTACGCCCGCTTCCGTGTCGATATACCCCATGCCGATGAAATCACCGTCAGCCTTGGTTTGGGCGGACGTGGCGGCACGAAGCTCAAGAAAGCCTATGACGGCTCGTTCACCGGCCAGACAGAAGGTCCGCTGGACGAGGGGTTCCACTACTATCACCTGACCGTCGACGGTGGCACCGTCAACGACCCTGGCACTCTCAACTACTATGGTTCCACGCGCTGGGAGAGTGGTATCGAGATACCCGCACACAATCAGGATTTCTACGCCATGAAGAATGTGCCCCACGGCAAAGTGCAACAGGTGCTCTTCTGGAGCGAAAGCACGCAGCAGGTGCGCCGCGCCTTTGTCTATACGCCGCCCACCTACGGCCACGACAAGAAGAAATACCCCGTGCTCTACCTGCAGCACGGATGGGGTGAGGACGAGACGGCATGGAGCAACCAGGGACATGCCAATCTCATCATGGACAACCTGATAGCCGAGGGCAAGGTGAAGCCGTTCATTATCGTGATGACATATGGAATGACCAATGAGGGCGGTCGCGGCAGAGGCAGAGACCGCAGTGCCGTGGCAAAAGCTTTCGAGACGGTGCTCGTCGACGAACTGGTGCCCTACATCGACTCGCATTTCAACACCATCGCACGCCGCGAGAGCCGCGCCATGGCTGGTCTGTCGATGGGCGGTATGGAGACCAAGGCCATCACCCTGAGTCGTCCCGCCGTCTTCGGCTACTACGGTCTGCTCAGCGGTGGCACCTATTTGCCTGCCGACTTGAAGCTCGACGACAAGAGCACTCCGAAGCCTAGGCTCATCTTTGAGAGCTGTGGCTCACGCGAGAATCCTGGCCGCATTGACGAGAGTGTCAAAGCCCTCACTGCCGCAGGCCTGAATGCCGTCGGCTACGTCTCGCCCAACACAGGCCATGAGTTCCTCACCTGGCGTCGTAGCCTGAAGGAACTGGCCCCGCTGCTTTTCAAGTAGAATAAGGAAATCTCCCCGAAGGCCTGTTTCTTTCGGGGAATTCTTTCTTTTTGCACCATCAACGAGGGTAGACCGAAAGATTGAAGGTGATCTTTCACCAGCTTTAGAATGGAAAAGAACTTATAAAATATAATGATGGCACAATTTGTTATAACAGCCTACGATGGAGAAGGGATGCTGTACAAGAGAATGGAAGTACGTCCCCTGCATCTAGAAGGCATGGAGAGACTGAAGGAGCATCTTATTGCAGCAGGAGGTATGCTGGATGATAAAGGCAAATTAAAAGGGTCTGTACTCATTATGGAGTTCCAGAACCGAGAAGAGCTTGACGAATACCTCGCCAATGAGATCTACGTGACAGAACATGTGTGGGAGACGATCACTGTAGAACGGATGAACGTAGTCTATGCCCACGGAGAGCGAGTCGGGCAATAAAACATAGGTTGTTTCTATTCGCAAACATATTTCAAGATTAACACATAAAACTACTAAGATGATAAAAGAATCTACAGGTATTGCCATCATCTCTGGCGAGCGTAACATCACTTTCTCTGAACTCCTTCAGCGCATCGCGCTATACAGCCGGAAATCACCCATGAAAGCTGGTGAAAGGATGCTCATATTCTCTGAAAACCGTGAAGGATGGATCTACGCCTTCTACTCGGTATGGGCTAACCATGGCATCGCAGTTCCTGTGGATGCTTCCTCAACGGTCAGCGACGTGGCTTATATCATCAACGACTGCGATCCTGTGTGCGTATGGACTTCCCGCGAGAAGATGGAGGTAATGAAGGCGGCCGTCAAAGAGACGGGCAAGCAGGTGGATATTCATCTGATAGACGACTACGAAACGGCCGAGACAGACGGTACGAAAGCAGAGATTACATACAAGGAGGAAGATACGGCCCTCATCATCTATACTTCGGGTACGACGGGGTCGCCCAAGGGAGTGATGCTCTCGTTCCGGAATATATTGGTCAATGTCCGTGCCGTTTCAGAGGAAGTGCCGATTTTCACGCCTGAGCGTCGCACACTCATCTTGTTGCCCCTGCATCATGTGCTTCCCTTGGTGGGAACAGTCGTGATGCCACTCTATGTAGGTGGAGGTGTGGCCATCTGCCCGTCGATGTCAGGCCCCGACATCATGGACACCATGCAGAGAGGCAAGATTGCCATCATGATCGGTGTCCCGCGACTATGGCAGACACTGTATGGAGGCATCAAGAAGAAGATTGATGCCAGTGCACTCACACGCGGACTTTTCAGTCTTTGTGCCCGTATGAACAGCGTAGCCTTCTCCCGCTTCATCTTCAAGGCCGTCCACAAGAAGATGGGCGGACACATCAAGTATCTGGTCAGCGGA
>JAEEGL011098772.1_pt1 | contig 14462 bp, 8 predicted proteins | sample 9134231 | NCBI WGS metagenome assembly JAEEGL01 (sample SAMN16246548, study PRJNA631951) | gut metagenome | biome: gut microbiome; feature: rumen; material: fiber-attached | host: Bos | place: Iran: Karaj | collected 2018-10
GATATGCATTACATGAGAGTATCTTTCAACAGACATGTATTTTTCAACCTCTACGCTTCCAAACTCGCACAGCTTTCCAAGGTCGTTTCTTCCAAGGTCAACGAGCATATTATGCTCTGCTCTTTCCTTCTCGTCGGCAAGAAGCTCTTTTTCAAGGGCCTGATCTTCTTCGTACGTTGCTCCTCTGGGCCTCGTTCCGGCAAGGGGGAAGGTTCTTATCACGCCGTCCTCAACCTTTACAAGTGTCTCCGGTGAAGCACCTGCAATCTCCGTGTCTCCGGAAAAATAAAACATATAGGGCGAAGGATTTGTAGTTCTAAGAATCCTGTAGGTATCAAAAAGACTTCCTTCAAACCTTGCTTCAATAGGATTTGATAAAACCAGCTGAAAAATATCACCGTCAATTATATGCTGCTTTACTTTCTTTACTTTTTCACAGTACTCTTCCTTCGAAAAAACAGGATGGATCTCCTCAAGAAGTCTTCCGGGCTCGATGTCCTTTGCTTTGCCATTTACAATAATGTCTTCCATCTCATCAAGCTTTTTAACAGCTCTGTTATAGTTCTCAGAAAGTTCCTGCTCATTAAAATCGTCAGCTGAAGGCACGTGAACATTTGAAATAAGAACAATCTTCTGCTTCAGATTATCAAAGACTATGAGATTTTCAAACAGCATAAGATCCATGTCACTGAAGTCATAGTCATTCTTCGCCTTAAAGTTCAAAGAGGGCTCTGCATATTTCATATAGTCATAAGAAAAATAGCCTACAAGACCTCCGGTAAAAGTAGGCATTCCCTCAAGTCTGGGAGCTTTGTTTGCATCTACAAGCTTCTTTATATAGGCACCCGGCTGATCACAGGAAATGGTCTCAGTACTTCCATCTTCGTTAGTGACGGTCAGAATATGGTCCTTTAAGCTGATCTGCATTGTCGGATTATAGCCCAGGAAGGAAAAACGTCCCCAGACTCTTGAATCCTCAACACTCTCCAGCAAAAAGCAGTGATCACTTACCATTTTAAGCTTTTTCATAACCTGGACCGGAGTTGCGATATCCGACAGAATCTCGCGGATAACCGGAACAAGTCTGTACTGCCCTTTACCTGCAATCTTTTTCAAGTCTTCAAAAGTAGTCTGGTGCATAAAGGTCCCTCCAATAATAAAAATAGCCCCCGGCAGAAGTATCATTATTTCTGCTGAGGGCTCATATTTGCTACATCTCTGACAGATTACTAAATTATAACTTTAGCGCATTAAACTGTCAATAAAATCGTTACTAATCATCTAATCTCTTGATAAATTCAAAGCCAAGCATGGTGATATCGTCAAACTGATCAGCCTTTCCCTTGAAGTTTTCCAGGCTCTCAGAAAGCACAGGAAGGGTCTGTGTTATAGAAAGATCAGTTGTGCTGTTAAGAGTTTCAAGCATTCTGTCAGTTCCATACTGCTCAGTATTTTCGTTAAGAGCCTCCGCAACACCATCGGTGTATACAAAAATCCTGTCTCCGGGTTCAAGCTGAATCTCATACTCAATAGCCTTTGTCATCGGCATTGCAGCAAGAGCAAGACTGTGTTTGTCTTTTAACAGCTCGTAGCTTCCGCCGGCACGCTTGATGGCAGGGTACTCGTGACCTGCGTTAGCACAGCACATTTGTCCTGTCTTAAGATTCAAAATACCTATCCAGGCTGTTACGAACATCTCTGCATCATTACCCTCGCAAAGAGTCTTGTTGGCTTTTTCAAATATCTCCTTAGGTGTTCCGCCGGATTCGGCAAAACTCCTTATTGCAGTCTTACTTCTCATCATAAACAGTGCTGCAGGAATGCCTTTTCCGGAAACATCAGCAATTACCAGAGCAATCTTATCTCTGTCCACGAAGAAGAAATCATAGAAATCACCACCTACAACCTTCGCAGCCTTCATGGAAGCAAATAGCTCAAACTCATCTTTCCCGGGGAAAGTGAAGTTCTGAGGAAGTGCAGATGCCTGAATAGTCTGTGCCAGAATAAGCTCCTGTTCTATTCGTTTCTCCGCTTCCTTGATATATCCCTTCAGGGCAAGAACCGTCTGGTTGATATCATCTGACAAGGATGCAAACTCCGAGGAATTTCTGACGGTTACTATCTCATTAAGATTTCCGTTTGTAATCTTTGAAAGAGATTTATTTATCACCTGAATATTACTAACTACAATCTGGTTTACCAGATACGCAATAAGCACATAAATTACAGTAAACAAAAGAATGTCTGCAAAAGCAATCTCATAGGCCTGTGCATCTCTGTACCAGTATATTTCGTTTTGGGCCATAGCTGTGGCCAGAAGCATATTTTTGCCGAATTCTTCTGTATAGATAACTGAGTTTACGCCCCAGAACGAACCCTCAACAAATTTTCCAACGTTATTTTTTATAAGCTCATAATCAGCGTCCAGGACCTTGCTGCCTTCATTATAGCCCTTATAAATTGTTCCATCCTGCATGATAATTTCGAAGGTCACATTGCTGTCTGACTCAAGAATGAAGTTCTTCATCCTGTAGTCTTTTTTTATCTCGGCAGCATTTGCAGCAAGTGTAGCCCTGCAGGTCTGGTTAGCAGACTGAGTCTGGATAAGAAAAGAAAACAGGAAATTGACTATAATTACCAGAAATGTGATGGCAAAAAGCCATTTCTGGAATTTCTGCGAAATCGGAATCTTTTCATCACTCGTCTTAATAAACGGGTTGACCCACTCTCCGGTCACTACCTGAAGAAGGATAGACGAAACACTAAGTCCTATGCCGGTAAAAATGATCATTGGAATTGAGCAGGTGCTGACAACCAGAAAGGCCATTCTCATGTCGTCTCTGTGAGTTATAAAAACCACGTACATGTGGAAGACTTCCATTACTGCTCCCATAAAGAAAGCGTATACAGGAGAAGGCTTTTTCCTATTAAAGACCTTGATCTTCATACCCATGGCTACAAAGCCCGCAAGGCAGGTTGAAACGCTGCAGGCGACCTTTGTATATGCGCCGATTCCAAAATACGCACCTGCAATGTAACGCTCAATACCACCTATCAGTCCGGCAAGTACACCGGATAAGGGCGAAAAGAAAAGGCCGGCTGCCAAAGGGCCAATATCTCTTACGTTAATGATCATGTCTTCATAGGTAATACCATAATGAGTCGACAAAACCGAGCTCAAACCAAATATAATTCCTATGAGAACCTTGTGCCCCATGTTAAGTTTTTTATCTTTTGTCCATAGCCAGATAAGCAGCGTAAGTAAAACATAAAGCGCTGTTACACCTGACATTTTAAGGATCATAATCAACATATCTGCCACCTCACATAATTAGCGAACTATATGATTCAAAGGAACTTAAGGCTTATTCCTATGAGTACCTGACCTGTATAATACAAGACAATATTCCAGATATTGAAGCTATCTCTGTGTTTTTCTCCGAAGGTATTAAAAATAAGAATGATGTCACTTACAAGAAACAGCACAGCCCCTGCAGCGAATATACCTGTAAAAACGGAAGGTGCCATGATCAGATTATAGACAGCTGCTGTATTCATAAAGATATTGACACCCATATAAATAACGCCAAAAACCTTCATGACAGGCTCAACTGTTATGAATTTGAACATCCATATATAAGTCAGTATCGTGAGAACAACTGCGATAATTATGCATAGTATCAGATTTGCAACCATGGGGAGAATAGCAGCCAGATAAAAGATGTGTCCTGCAAGGAAAAAGAGAATTCCCAGGATGAACACAAGCTGTTCTTGTTTTACAAGCACAAAACGGAGGTTCAAAAGGACATCTGCGATAAGTCCCACAATAAGTCCCAAAATCACAAACCTTTGAATATGTCCGCTAAATCCGCTAAGAAGGCCGATGGTCACAAAACAAACAGATGCCAATCCTTTCCAGAACACGGCAATCAGAAATTTTTTCTTTATCTCAGTATAGAGAAATATCCCCGCAAAAACCGCGCATAACGCAGACAATACAATAATCATATACTTAAAAATCCCTCCAAAGTCTTGAAAACTACCGCCGGTTCCACAGGCTTGGACAAATGCGCATTCATCCCTGCCTGAAGGCATTTCTGAACATCCTCATCAAAAGCATTGGCCGTAAGAGCGATTATCGGAATGCTGCCGGCATCCTTTCTATCCATTGCTCTGATATGAGTTGTAGCCTGCAGTCCATCCATCTCAGGCATTCTCATATCCATAAAGATTGCATCGTAGTAGCCCTCAGGGTGCTCCTCAAACATCCTTACTGCTTCCTTACCATTTTCCGCATGATCCACCTCTATCTTTTTCATAGTGAGGATCTTCATGATTATCTTTGCATTAACTTCAATATCTTCCGCAATCAGAATACGCTTTCCGGAAAGATCAACACTTGCCACGGTCTTTGCACTCTCATCAGCTTCATCAGTATCCTCTGAAGAATCTGAATCTGTAAGTGTTAAAGATAAAACAAACTGAGTCCCCACACCCTTTTTACTTGTGACACTTATCTCTCCGTTTAGCATATCAACTATGCTCTTAGTTATTGCCATACCAAGACCGGTACTTCCGTATTTATTGGTACTGGAAGCATCCTCCTGGCTAAAGGGTTCAAATATCTTTGGAAGGAACTCCTCATCCATTCCAATACCTGTATCCTTCATAACAAACTGAAGAAGTGTGTTTCCGTCAAAATGGGTTATCTGCTGAACTGTAAAGGTAACGTCTCCGCCTGCAGGTGTGAATTTTACTGAATTACCAAGAATATTTATGATAACCTGCTCAAGTCTCATTGCATCGCCAATAAAGGAGCGATTGACATCTCCTATCATCTCAGCTTTGTAATTTAAGCCTTTATCCCTGCACTGGCTTCCAATTATGCTGTTGACCTGATCAATCAGCTTCTTAAGCGAGAACTTCTCACTCTTTATAGTCATTCTTCCCGATTCAATACGGGACATATCAAGTATATCATTAATAATCTTAAGAAGATGGTCCGCAGAACTGCCAATCTGCTCCAGATACCCCCTTGTAGTCTCAGAGATATCCGGATCGCTGAGTGCAAGCTTATCAATACCAAGAATTGCGTTCATAGGGGTTCTGATCTCATGGCTCATATTGGACAGAAAAGCTGTTTTTGCTTTGCTGGCCTGCTCGGCATCAGAAAGAGCATCAATAAGGGCCCGGCTCTGCTCAAGAGTCCTTCTCATCTCCTCATCCACATCGGTAAATCCAACACCGATGGAATGAACGATATGATCATCGCGGTCCTCTACTCTTCTTACGCCGGCCATACGTATCATTTCATAGGACTCTCTTCCGTCCTTTATGCTCAAATAACGATAGGCGATCAGTGACTCTGTAGATAGTCTTTCCCTTATGTTGTCAGGATTCAGGAACTTAAGGAATTCCTCCCTGTATTTTTCTGTCACATGTTCTTTTGCATAATTTGCAAAGGTCTCGGTAAAACAGAAGGACTCGCCCTCACCAAGTCCATGTTCAAGCCCTGCGTGGGATCTGTAGCATACACCTCTGTCCTTATCGAGATTGACATAATAAATACTCCAGTAATCGGAAGCCAAAGCTGTGATCATGCTGTTAGCTCGTCTCTGGGCGTGGTCCATATACTCTCTAAGGTCATCCCTTATCTTTCTGGTTTTACGGCTGATCATCATAAGCTCATCGCCGGATTCCTCCTGAGCTGCAGCAACGTCCTTTTCTTCTTCAAGCCTTGCAATACCTGTGGATTTAGTGAGCTCTTTGGTTATATCATTGACATCATCCGCCAGGTCATTAAGGTCGTTAACTAAAGCCATGAAATAACCTCTGACATTTCTCATGACAAAGATAACCAGAAAGATACCGATTACGACCGTGATCATAATATCTGCAAGTATTATCTTAAAGAAGCTTAGAATCTGCTCGTCATACCAGGTAGCGCTGAAATCTACAGCAACTACGACAGCTACGTTACCATTCGAATCAAAAACAGGGCTGTAGGCACTGTAAAATTTGCCCCAGGCATCCTCATAAGGATTCATGTCCACTGAAGGCACTCCCTGACTTGCTTTGTACAGAGCATCAGTATATACAACAGGAGATCCGAATTCACCCGGATCCTCTTCCGCAGGATCAATTGAAAAGACAAATTCCTTGTCCGAAATCTGCTTGATACAATAAATGTATTTGAGCTCCATATTGTTCTGGAAGGCACGGAGTTTGTCCATCTCCTTTTCGTAAGCATCGCTCCCCTCATCATCGGCGGTAAAAGAGCCCACTACATCACCGTCAAGCATTGCAGCTGCAGTATTTGACATATCAAGCATTCTGCTGTTGATCAGGTTTTTGATGGCCTGTTGTGACTGCATGGTAAGAGATACTCCCAGAATAATATCCGCAAGTAGCAAAAATGCCGAAACGCCCACTATGATCTTTGTTGTAATGCTCCATTTTTTCTTTTTCATAGGGCAGTTTTCTCCGCTATCAGAACTTCCTCCAAGGTTTCGGTAAGCTTGTTGAAATCTATAGGCTTAGAAACGTGCCTGTTCATTCCGGCATCCATGGCTTCCTGTATATCTTCCTTAAAAGCATTCGCAGTCATGGCAATGACCGGAACATTTGCCTTCTCTGCATCTTCCATAGAACGGATAGTCCTTGTTGCCTCGTATCCGTTCATTATTGGCATCTGAATATCCATAAGTACAGCATGATAATACCCGGCTGACGCACTGCTTACTTTATCAACCGCTTCTTTTCCGTTTTCAGCGTATTCAACCTCAAAGCCGATCTTTTTGAGCATACGAATAGCAATCTCACGATTTACAGGCTGATCGTCAACCAGCAGCAGTCTGTATTCTGAGAAATCAAAATCATTAAGCTTTTCAGATTCATTCTCTTTTTCTTTTATTCTTTCCTGAGCCACTACATCAAAACTTACATCAACGATAAAAGCAGTTCCTTCTCCTTTCTTGGTATCAACATGGATCGTCCCTTCCATAAGGTCTATGATGCTCTTGGTGATTGCCATTCCAAGACCCGTGCCCTGAATGTTTTTGGCGTCACTTTCTCTTTCATAAGCCTCAAATACTTTTTTTGCAAATTCAGGGCTCATACCCATGCCCGAATCCTTGACGCTGATCCTGTAAGAAGCTCTGCCCATGCCAAGAGCTGTCTGCTCCAAAACTACACCTACGCTTCCGCCCTCGGGAGTAAACTTGAAGGCATTGGAGACAAGATTAAGCAAAACTCTGTTAAGTCTGTTGCCATCGCAAAGTACATACCTGTTCTCCAGCTTTACCAGTTCCACTGTATAATCTATCTTCTTGAGCTTCATCTGCACATCGAACATATCTCGGATATCATCCATGGACTTTTTAAGATCGGTCTCAGTGATATCAAGCTCCATTTTTCCGCTCTCAATCCTGCTCATATCAAGAATATCATTTACAAGAGCAAGAAGGTGCTGGCTGGAGGCGCTGATCTTATCAAGGTATTCCATTCCCTCCGCCGGCATATTTTTAACGTCCTTGGCAATTTCGGTGTAGCCAATGATGGCATTCATAGGCGTCCTGATGTCATGGCTCATATTGGACAAAAAAGTGCTCATTGCCTTACTGTTTTCCTCTGCCCTTGCCTTATCAATCTCAAGCTCCTTCTCTCTGTTCATCATGGAGTTGTAGATGGAGAACATGATAAACAGAGCGACTACGATGGTCGCCATCTGTATCATGCTTTTAGTCAAAAGGGCTTTATTTACAATTTCAATCTCTCCGGCGAGATAATTCTCTGATTCTTCAATCTCACTTAGAGTAAGATTTATTCCGTGACTGGTAAGCTCATTCTCATTGTATTCGTCCAGTTCAAGAAGAACCTGCGCCGTTGTCTCATTTGTTGACTCCCTGAGCCATAGCATCGAAAGGAAAAATACCAGGAAAAGCAAAGTGATCCATACAACTGTAGATCTTCCATAGCGTCTGTGATGGTCTCTTTTATATACATAGCGGAAAGCCAAAAATCCCAGCATCGCCCAGACTATAAGTATCAGATAGGATTCTGTGGCAAGCTTGCTGATTGACCATACTCCCGGAACCAGGAAAAACAGTGTGAATCCAACGGATATGATAAATCCAAGCATTCCTGTTATCTTAACAATAAGATTGCCATCCTTTTTTGCTGTCCTGTATGCAGTGAAGGAAGTATAAGCATAGGCAACAGTTGCGCCTATAGTGTTAACATCAACGATCCATCCGATCGCAGTCCTTCCAAAAAGGGGAATAGGAATAGAAATAAGCAAAAGAATTATAAAGACTTTCACCGGAACGCCTCTCTTATTGAGTGTCGTAAACTTCGACTCGATCATATTGTCTTTTGCCATGGAATAAACCAGCCTGCTGGCGGCAATAAGATTGCCCACAAGTCCTGTCATAATTCCGCATACTGCTGCTATTCCAAGAATAATGAGTCCGGCATTTCCCATATAAGTGTTTGCAGCATTAAAGGTCGGCAGACCTTTTACTCCTGAGAAGCTGCCAATTGACATGATATAGCTTCTCCAGTTTGTCTGATCCTCCGGCACTGCCGATACTGCGATCAGCGCAAGAAAAGAATAGGCTATCACTCCTGAAAGAAGTGCTACCACAATAACTGAAAAGGATTTTTTAACATCAAATTTAAACTCTTCTACCGAGTGCGATATGGATTCAAAACCTACATAGGCCCAGGGAGCGAGCAGGACAATATTCATCACCTGCTTTACTTTGCCTGTGTCACTTGCATAATAAGGAGAAATATTTGAAATAACTCTTCCGCCTCTGGAGAAAATATATATAGCTACACAAACAATACCTCCAAGGAGAAGAATCGCCATTATGATCTGAACAAGCTCTGAGCACTTGCCTCCGAAAATGCAGACTGCCCCAGCTATTGAAAGAGCGACAAGATCGAGCAGAACCTCGCCAAAATAAATGCTGTAGCCGGCAACAGTATAACTAAAACCAAACTGAAAAAGATCTCCGAAAAGATTCCTGAAGATGATCGGAAGCGCCGTGGCATTTGCCCATACAATGGCAATGTACACCAGCATAAGAAACCAGGTGCTTATAAAGCCGTGGTCATATCCAAGCGTATGCTTTGTATATGCATAGGTTCCGCCACAGTCAGGGTATTTTTTCATCATGTAGAAATAATTCACCCCAATAAGGAGCATTACCAATCCGCCTATCAGCATACCTATAACCGTTCCTATAGGTCCTGCCTCAGGAAGGAAGGTTGTTCCGGGCATTACAAAGGATCCCCAGCCTACGCTGCAGCCAAGTGCCAGAGCCCAGGCTCCTATTGGTGATAAATATCTCTTTAGATTTGAATTACTGTTTTCAGTGTTTTCCATATATTATCTGTTCCCCCGGAACCTGTCCATTTCGTAGGATACATTGCAAAGCTTGCTCTGCTGCGTCTCTTCCCAGTTACTTTGAATACGATCTATTACTTTTGTCGGATCGGCATCTTCCACATTTAGAAGCACAACCAGGACCTGATTCTTGCTGTATTTTGTGACTACATCGCTGACTCTTAAAAGCCCGCTTGTCGATTCTGCAAAAGCATCCGTGGCCTCTTCAATATTTACGCCATCTTCTGCTTCGATGGAATACAAAAGCAGGTATATTGTATTCTTGTAGTTCGTAACCAATCTGTTTAAAAATCTGTACACATATTTGAACTGATCGAGATTAAGATACAGCGCGCCTTTTTTCTGATTTCTTTCACCAAGAAGCATCATGGCTGCAGAAAGGGATTTTGTCTTATCTGTCTCCTGTTTGTCTTTTGCTGTTTTTTCAACATAAACTTTATAGCCGTGCTTGCCGTTCTGCTTCACCTCATAGAGGGCCTTATCAGCCTTTTTAAACAGCGTCAGAAAGTCCTTTCCTTCTCCGGGAGCAAATACGCATCCGATTGATGCGCCAAGCGGAATATTCATATCCTCGCCCATAAGCTCTTTGGCAGATTTGATTATCTCGGAATTGATATAGGCAGCTTTCTTCTCTATGATCATCTCTTCGTTTATGGTCTTGCAATAGACAACGAACTCATCCCCGCCCATTCTTCCGGCGATATCAGTGGAACGGATCGCGGAACAAATAATCTGGGCGAAACGAATCAGGACCTTATCCCCCATATCATGACCATAGATGTCATTTACAGGCTTAAAGTTGTCAAGGTCCACCATAAGAAGCGCTCCCGCGTGCTTTTGACAGACGTTGTCAATTTCCTCCTGAGATGCTTTTTTGTTAAGAAGTCCGGTCATTGGATCAGTTCCGGTTGCCTGTTTAAGTCCTTTAATTTCCTCTATATAGCTGAAGATTATCTGAACGCGCTTAAGAAGTACATCAGCTCTGAAGGGCTTTCTTATGTAGTCCATTGCACCTATAGCAAAGCCCTTACTCTCAGTTTCATCCTTTTTATCTGCTGTCATGAACATAAAGGGAATATCTTTTCCCATCTCTTCATAGACAATCTGCCTTAGTCTGAATCCATCTATTCTGGGCATTCTAAGATCTGATAAAACAAGATCAGGTGTCTCTTTTTCTATAATGCTAATGGCTTCCTCACCGGAGGAGGCGCAGATTGTCTCATATTGACTTTTTAAAATATTCTCTGTAATTCGAAGAGATATGCCTTCATCGTCTACGATCAGAATCCTGTTTTTTTTCATAGACATCTCCTATTTTTATTCAAAAAATACGCCATGGCATACAAAAACGTCCACAAATATACCATCATAAAAATCGTACCATATCCCACTTACCAAAAAAGAAAAAACCTATAAAAAAATATTAAAAATCTATTTTATTTTGTATATTTTTGTATTGTTAAATGTATAATGTTGCTAGGAATTTTTCTATGGAGGTCAAACGATTATGACGATAGATTCCCTTAAAGCATTTGGTGCAAATATTGATGAAGGTCTCGAAAGATGCATGGGTATGGAGGATTTCTATATCGAAATGATAGAGCTTGGAATAAACGACAAGCTTTTTGATGAGCTGGGTCCTCTTCTTGAAGCCGAAAAGCTCGATGAAGCCTTTGAAACTGTGCACGCACTAAAGGGTGTCATCGGAAACCTTGCACTTACTCCTCTTTATTCAACGATCAATGAACTGACGGAGCATCTTCGCTCCAGAGATAAAATGGACTATAAGCCGCTTTACGATAAGCTTATAAGCCAAAGAGATGAAATAAAAAAACTGCCTTGATCATTCAGGGCAGTTTTTTAACGCTGTGTCTATTTAATCAGTATTCTTTCCATAAAATATAACTCATATCTTCAAGCCAGGTGTTTCCGTTTGCTCTTCGAAGCTCCATACTCGAGACAAACACGCCATAGGCATCTACAATATCGGAAGTATCATGCCCCGGCTCAATGCAGGTTGCACAGGAGCTGATAACATAGGGTACTCCGTCCTTTGTTCCAAGGTACATCATTATATGCCCTTCCATGAATACTAAAAGCCCCGGAGGCATATCCAGTAAAAGACTGCGCTTCTTATCTACAGTCATTTTGCTGCAGTCTATGCTTCCAATGTCATAGAGTCTTGCAATAGCTTTGGCATTTCTGGGAAGCTCGAATCCAAAGCAGCTGTAAACCTGGCGCACAAAGCCTGAACAGTCATTTGAATTAAGAGTTCCTCCGTAGCCGTAGATTTTTCCAAGGAACTTAAAAGCCTGTGTAAGAACGGCTTCTGAGGTCATCTCAAGATATCCGACATGAACATCCTTTGAAACAGGTATAAGAGCCTCTTCGAAGTAAAGCTCTCCGCTTTCTGCTCTGCATGGGATTTCAGCGACATAACAGCCCCAGGACATTCTGTCAGCTACTTTGTCTTTGGAAGCTGTCAGGCTAATTTTTGTTCCCATTGGCAAAATCCTGCCTGCGGACTCTGAAGATCTTGCAGTATTTTCAAGTATGATATCGCTTCCGGTTACAACAAGAAACTCCTCAGGAGAAGCAGCTTTCAGCCACTCATCTTTGTCCCTGCATAAAGCAAGTGTCTCTTTATGAACCCATCCGCAGTAGGATCCGTTAAGGACATAATACCAGTTGCCATCATTGCTTTCATGCAGGATAACAACGCCGCTATGAGGCATTATCTCTGAGCTTATCAGACTGTCAAAGTATATTTCCTCAGGATCCTTTGCTATAAAGTCATCGTCAGGCAAAAGCCTTGCGTCGGTTCTCTTTACGCAGACAGCATACCTTGGAATTACCTTTTCATCCACTTCTGAAAGTCCAAGATTATCTTTGATCTTACCCCAATAATCGCTTGAAACCTGCTCTCCATTTGCAAAATAAGCAGTTTTTTCATCAGCGAAATTCTCTATGATCTCCGGATCAATGAGTGCTTCTACCACCTCGCCATCAATTGTTTCAGGCAGGTCGTACATATAAAGCTTTCTTTTCGATGAGTATTTCTCAGGTGAGTATTCCAGATAAGAAGGGTTATTCTCTCTGTAGGCCTCTATCTCATCTTCAGAGAACAAAATCTGTTCCTTATTCTCAGCAAGCCAGTATTCAGCTGTCAGCATATCAGTTGAGGTTCCTGAAACAGTCTGCACCAGCCCCTCAAAAGGATCTGATTCTTCCGCGGTTGTCACTGTTTCAGAGCTTGTCTTTTTTGCAGACGCCTGACTCACATAGACAAATCCTGTAACGGCAAGAAATATCGCACCAATAATTCCATATATTATAAAAGCTGTTTTACGTTTCATAATTAGTTGCTCCTTTCTGCTTCGGAAAAATAACCGCAGACCAGAAAAAAAAACATGGTTAAGGGCCATGAAGCTGTGAATAAAAAAGGTACCGGCTCAGCAATGCCGATAAAAAGTATTCCGGCTGCAATGCAGATCAGATAACATACACCGGCTTCTGTTTCCGGATCAAACAGCTTTTTTATGCCATTTATTCCAAACCTGATCAGCAAAAACATCCATATAGCCAGTCCCAAAAAGCCGTGAATTCTAAAAAGCTCCAAAAATGTATTGTGAGCGTGTGAAATGATACTTTCATGATGTCCTGCATTTACACCCGCTATCTGCTCCATGCTAGAAATCGAAATGCCAAGAAAGAATCGTCTTGGATTTTTAAAAAGGCTCTTTATGGTTGTTAACCAGATATAGGTTCTGCCCGAGAAAGTTCCATCATCGTCAAGGATTTTTCTATTATTGATAAACATTGCCACATCGCCTGAGAAAATGGAAACAATGCCTTTGTATATAACAGATGGCAAAAGAAAAGATCTTATCATTAAAAACATTAGTCCACCTGTTACGAGAACGACACCAACTATGCGCAGTATCAAGTGGTTCTTTTTTCTAAGGCAAAAGAACCTGATACCATAAATTATCATCATTATTCCAATAGTCAGGCTCACTCCGAGAGCACCTGTCCTGAAGCCTGTAAGTCCAAGGCAAAACCAGCCTAAAATGCCGGTAAATATATAATATGCTTTCAATCTGATTTTAGAATTGATAAAGCCAAAAACAGATACCATAATCAAAGCACATGCAGCAAATCCCATTTCATTTGCATTTCCCAGCGCACAGAGTCTGCCGACTTTGAAACAACCGGTAATTTCAGACAAAGGCCCGCGACCGGATGTCAATACTATCGTTGCATTTACGAGCACAAAAATACACATACAAAGTAACGAAAAGGATAAGAAAAATCCTGCTGTTCTTAAGAGCTTTAGCTGCTCTGAAGAAGCTGCTACCGAGTAAAACAGAGCAAGGAAAATCATCCAGGCGCAGAAAAAACGTGAAAAGAAAAATTCAGCTGAGACTCCAAAAGCGGTTATGCAGGAAATCCAGGAAACCAAAAAGAACAGTGAAAACATTACTGTTTCAATTCGCCTGTAAAGCTGCCTGCGAAACAAGAAAATCAACAGGAAAACAATGGCTGTAAAACCACCTGCCATATACATCAGACTCTTGTAGGATAAGAAAAATTCCTCTAAAGAAAAAACCGCAAGAATAACTGATACAAATATTGTTGTTGCAAATTGAAGCTTCTCTTCGCTCATCCATAAGCGAAGCTTTTGAGTGATGCTGAACATATTACACTTTCCAATCTAACTTATAATCAATAGCCAAATACACAACAGATATATTAGCAACAAAATAAAACCGGCACAACAAAAATGTTGTGCCAGATAAATCATTTATTGCTTTTTCCTATTCTGCTTGCATTCTCTATCTTCCACAGATCATCATATAAAAAGCCGGTAACCTTCTCACAGATCTTCTTTTCCTCATCTGTGATCTTTGATGTATCCTCGCCCTTTCTCCTTGCAATCTCCTTCTGAACAATTGCAAATTCTTTTCCGGTCAAAGGGAAAATAACTGCTACCAAGAATAACAGAGTTATGAGAACCGCAGGAACAACAATGTAGATCATTGCTATACCA
>JAEEGL012551867.1_pt1 | contig 14462 bp, 3 predicted proteins | sample 9134231 | NCBI WGS metagenome assembly JAEEGL01 (sample SAMN16246548, study PRJNA631951) | gut metagenome | biome: gut microbiome; feature: rumen; material: fiber-attached | host: Bos | place: Iran: Karaj | collected 2018-10
ATCGACACCGGCCTTGATACGGATCACCAGTCCTTCAACGCCGATGCCTTCCAGTATGCCATCGACGAGACGGGAGCGTCCGGCCAGCTGCTGACTCAGGCTCAGGTAAACAGCCTGAAGTCCAGCCTGAACGGAAAGAACGGCGTGTATCTGAGCGCCAAGATCCCCTTTGCCTATAACTACATCGATAACAATACTACTGTCAACCACTCCAGCGACCAGCAGGGCGAGCACGGCTCCCATGTGGCCGGCATCACCTCGGCCAACCGTTACCTGAAGAGCGGCAGCAGCTATGTCAGCGCCGCCGAGCAGGTGGGTGTGGTAGGCCAGGCGCCTGACGCCCAGATCATGGTCATGAAGGTCTTCGGCTCCGGAGGCGGTGCCTATGACTCTGACTATATGGCAGCCATCGAGGACGCTATCGTGCTGGGCGCCGACGCGGCAAACCTGTCCCTGGGTTCCGCTCTGCCCGGCATCACCACCGTGACCAGCACATACCAGAGCATTATGAGCGGTCTGGTCTCCAAGGGAATGGTGGTGTCCATCTCCATGGGCAACAACACCTCCTGGGACAGCCAGAAGCAGCTGTACGCCGATGATATCAATCTCCACACCGGCGGCAGTCCCGGCTCCTACGCCAACGCCCTGACCGTGGCTTCCGTGGACGACAGCGGGACTGTCGCTCCCTATCTTCTGTTCAACGATCAGCTGGAGCTGCGGTACATGGAGGGCGGCGGCAGCGCCAGCAACGCCCCCATGACCAGCGTGGCAGGAACTTATTCCTATATTTATCTCGATGCAGTAGGCACTTCGACCCAGTTCAACAATCTCAAGAGCCAGGTGAACGGGAAGATCGCCCTGTGCAACCGCGGCGAGACCTCCTTCTACGAGAAGGCGAACGCCGCCATGGCGGCCGGCGCCGTGGCACTGATCATCGTCAACAATCAGGCCGGGACCATCGCCATGGCTCTGGACGGCTATACCTACACCAAGCCCGTGGTGTCCATCAAGCAGTCTGAGGGCGAGGCCATCAAGGCTATCTCTCAGTCCCGCACCTCCAGCGGCGTTACCTATTACACCGGGACCATCAAAGTGGGCGGTGCCGGCGATCTGACGCCTATGGCCTTCTATGAGATGAGTTCCTTCTCCTCCTGGGGCGTGCCCGGATCCCTGATCCTGAAGCCGGAGATCACGGCTCCCGGCGGCAGCGTCAAGTCGCTGAACGGCTACCACCGCTCTGAGAGCGGTTCCGGCTACGAAGGCGGTCACGATGCCTACGAGCTGATGAGCGGCACATCCATGGCAGCGCCTCAGATCACCGGCATCTCCGCTGTCATCGGTGAATACTACAGCAGGAACGGTATCCAGACCAGGACCGGGCTGAGCCTGCGCAAATTCGCCCAGAGCATCCTGATGTCCACCGCCACCCCGATCCTGGAATCCGAGAGCGGCAGCTACTACTCGCTGCTCAAACAGGGCGCCGGTCTTGCCAACGTGGATGCGGCCGTATCCGCCAGGACCTATATCCTTATGAACGAGGATGCCACAGCCTCCTGGGCCGACGGCAAGGTAAAGGCTGAACTGGGCGACCGCCCGGAGCGGGACGGCGTGTACAGTTTTTCCTTTACCGTCAACAACCTGACGGATCAGAACGTGACCTTCGAAGCTCCCGTTACCGACCTGTTCACGCAGGCACTGGAAAACGGCGGAGCCAATCTGAGCCATCTGACCCAGCCTCTGGGCGCTTCCAATGAAGGCGTCAGCTACGCCTGGGTGGTGGGCGAGAGCCCTGTCGAGAGCCACGACGTGAACAGGGACGGCGTCACCAGCGAAGCCGACGCCCAGGCCATCCTGGACTGCCTTACCGGCAAGGCCGCCGCTTCGGCCCTGGATCTGGCCGCAGGAGAGATGGACGGTGACGGCACCATTACCACTCAGGATGCCCAGCTCCTGCTGAACTGGACGCCTTCCTCCGGCGGTGTTTCCGGCTATGTGGTTCCGGCAAACGGCCAGGCTTCCGTTACCGTCAGCATCCGGCTGACTGCTGCCCAGCTGGCGATCCTCAACGATGAACACCGGGACGCCGCCTACGTGGAGGCATTCGTGAAACTGACCGAGAAGAACGGCGTCACTCACAGCATCCCCGTTTTGGGCTTCCATGGTTCCTGGACCGATCCGTCCATGTTCGACGCGGTCCGCTATGAGGAGAACTATCTGGGGACCACCCAGAGCTCCTATTTCAGCGCATCCAACACCAACGGACTCCAGATCAGGCAGGGAACAGCGACCAGCTGGGTCACCGGCAACCCCTACGTGAAGGAGACCCCCTTCCCGGCAGACCGTCTGGCTGTGAACACCGGCGCCACCATCTATCAGGCCAGATACAACCTGATCCGCCCCGGCGCCATCGCAGCAGGTATCACAAAAGCTGACGGCACGGTCCTGTACAGCGGCAGCCCCTCCTTCAACCAGAACGCTGCTTATTTCAATACCCAGCTGACGACTCCCGCCTGGCAGAATACTTCAACATCCACCGCCAGCATCAGCCAGTCGGTGAGTTCCCTGGGGCTGAAGGAAGGCGATGTCTTCACCGCCGGCCTCTATGCCGTCCCCGAATACTACGCTTATCAGGCAAACGGCAGTGACAGATCCAGTACTGTCAGCTCAGCCCAGTTTAAGTCCCTGCTATCGAGCGGGAAACTGGGCAAGGGCGCCTACATCGGCTATACCTTCACCGTGGACAATACCGCCCCTGCCTTCCAGGGCGCTCAGGTCTCCGACAACAAGCTGACCGTCACCGTGAAGGACAACCGCTATGTGGCCTGTGTGAAGCTGATGAATTCCTCCGGCAGCACCACCTACGCTTCAGCTGTACCGGAGCAGAATAATCCCGGCGAGGCCGCCAGCTATACCTTCGATCTGTCAGGCCTGAATACCGGCAATACCGTCACCCTCTTTGCGGGCGACTACGCCGGCAACGAAACCGCCATGCTGACCACACTGGACGGCGGCTCCGCTGTCGTGGAGAGAACGGTCTATGTACTGACCGGCACGCTGACCGCCGGAGAGGACTACCTGATCGTCAGCGGAAACACCGCAGGTTCCGCCTATGCTTTGGGCCACACCACTTCAAGAGTAGCCGCTGACGCGGTCACCGTTAAGGCGGCAGACGGCACCTTCAGTGTCCCGTTCATCGACAACTCAGATGTGGACGGTACCTCTGTGTGGACCGTCAGCAGCGGATACAAATTTAAGAACGGAAACTACTATCTCCGTCAGAACTCCGGCAACATCAATTTCAGCACAAGCGACTCCAACAACAACTGGACCTGGGACAGCGCCAACAACCGCCTGAGCATCAGTTATAATAGCGGTACACGCTATCTGCGGTTCTACAACAACACATTCTCCACCAATACCGCCACCAACAGCGTCTACCTGTTCCAGAAGACCACGGTGACGGAGGAACTGGATCCTGGAAAGGTGGATTCCGTCACGGTGACCCCTGCATCCGCGTCCCTGTACAACGGCACCGCGCTCCAGCTGAACGCGGAGGTCCTGCCGCTGACTGCCTCCGACAAGAGCGTAACCTGGACCAGCAGCGACCCCGCCGTCGTGACAGTAGACGGCAGCGGCCTGGTCACGGCTGTAGGTGCCGGCACCGCTACCGTTACAGCTGCCTCCAGCGCCATGCCCGATGTGAAGGGGACCGCATCTATTACCGTGAAAGCCAACACCCTCATGCCCGGCGCCACCGTCAACGCCCAGCTGGTGGAAGACGGCACTGCCAATTTCGTTCGCATCGATCTGGGCAGCCTGTCCGTTGAAAACCTGGGCCAGGCAGCCGGCATCCACTTCGGCGGCGGCCGCAGCGACGACGTGATCATCGGATTCCAGTCCGACGGCAATGTCGTCGAGACCGATATTGAGGACGGCAGCTATGACAGCTACATCCTGGGAAGTTTCAATACCACAGACTATAACTCCCGGGACGGCGCCCATCTGCCCGGCCTGTCTGGAACCGCGGACGGTGTGACCCTTGACGAGCAGTACATTTCCGTGTTTGTGGCTGCCAGCAATCTGATGGTCTTTACCCCCAGCTACACTATCACCGGGTGGAGTGCCAGCGGCTATACAGCCCTGACCTACATCGGGACCGATACGGAAGCAGGGCAGCATTACTTCTATGCTCTGAACAGCAGCGGAGGACTGGTCCCCATGGCCATCGGAGTGGACGGGGACGAGCCCATCGTCACAGATGAAGAGAAAGGTACCACGAGCCTGAATCTGACTCTGGGGACCGGCAGTGCCGTTTCCGTCAGCGGTCTGACCGTGAATGCCACCGCCATGTCCATGTCCCTGCTGGATACCGACGATTACTATGGACTTCTGATCGCCAACAACAGCACGAGGGAGATCTACTTCGTGGATCTCACCCAGAACACCTACAAGGCAGTCCTGGTAGGCGGGCTCACCAGCGCCTCCGGTATTACCACTCTGTACAACGACAACTATGACGTCTCCGTGGTACCCATGCCCGCCAACTCAGTGACGGATCTGATCAAAGAATCCGTCAGGAACGGCGAGACCGTAAAAGCTCAGCGTCTGGACGGACTGCTGCCAGCCGGACTGCAGACGGCAGGATCCCTGAATGCTTTCCGCGGCGAATATGAGGCGCAGCCTGCCCCGGTTTCCACGGTGAATGCTCCTGATGCCGCGGCAGCCGGACAGCCCGACAGCGCGGACGTGACCATTACCGAGGCTGGTGCTGTCAACGGCCTGTATACCGTTGCCTATGACGCCAATCAGCTGACATTCAGCGGCAGCGATACCGACCTGACCTATGTGTCTGTCAATGAGACAGCGCCCGGTACCGTCAAGGTGGCCTTTGCCAGCAAGACGGCGATCGGAAGCGGAGACAGAGTGGCTGTTCTGCACTTTACTGCGAAGACCTGCGGCGACGCGGAAGTGACTGTTGTCACAAATGAAAAAGGCGGCAGTTTCGGCCTCGGCGACAGTGAGACCGTGACGATTGCCGGTACCGGTCACGACTGGGGCGAGTGGGCCGTAACGACTGAACCCACCTGCACGGAAAAGGGCGAGGAGACCCGCACCTGCAAACTCTGCGGTGAAACGGAGACCCGTGAGGTCGAAGCCCTGGGCCACGACCTGGTGAAGACGGAAGCGAAAGCAGCCACCTGCACCGAAGCGGGCAACAGCGAATACTACACCTGCCGGCGCTGCGGGGAGTTCTTCAGCGACTCCGAAGGAAAGAACGAGATCACCGAGAACAGCTGGGTGATCGCCGCCCTGGGTCACGACTGGGGCGAGTGGACTGTAACGACTGAACCCACCTGCACGGAAAAAGGCGAAGAGACCCGTACCTGCCGGCGCTGCGGCGAGAAGGAGACCCGCGAGAACGAGCCGACCGGCCACACGCTGGAGAAGACGGAAGCGAAGGCCGCCACCTGCACGGAGGCGGGCAACAGCGAGTACTACACCTGCAAGGTCTGCGGCAAGTACTACAGCGACTCCGAAGGCAAGAACGAGATCAACGAGGGCAGCTGGGTGATCGCCGCCCTGGGCCACAACTGGGGCGAGTGGACCGTAACGAAGGCTGCTACCTGTGAAGAAAAGGGTGAGGAGACCCGCACCTGTGCCCGCTGCGGTGAGAAGGAGACCCGCGAGATCGAAGCTCTTGGCCATGACCTGGAGAAGACGGAAGCGAAGGCCGCCACCTGCACGGAGGCGGGCAACAGCGAGTACTATACCTGCAAGGCCTGCGGCAAGTTCTTCAGCGACGCCGAAGGAAAGAACGAGATCGTTGAGGGCAGCTGGGTGACTGAAGCCCTGGGCCACGATTGGGGCGAGCCGAAGTGGTCATGGACTGAGGACTATTCCGCAACCGCTGAGTTTACCTGCAAGCGTGATCCAGCCCACACCGAGACGGTGAGCGCTGACATCACGAGCAAAACGGATCCGGACGGGACTGTCACATATACCGCAACCGTCGTCTTCAATGGAAAGACCTATACGGATACGCTGGTGCTTGCCCCCGACGGGCATCGGATCATCGTGGAAGACTATACAGCCGGCAATGCCAGGACCAGTCTGAAGGAGAATCAGCTCTACAGCGGCGAAGTCACATTTACTGTGACGGCTGACGCTGCCTGCCTGATCGTCCTGAAGAATCCGGACGGCACCTGCACTGTGCTGAAAACGGAAGGTGAGGAACATACCTGCACCGTCAGAGTGACTGATTCCGATGTAACGCTGGCAGTCGCATTCCTTGGTGACGCCAATCTGGACGGCAAGGTCAGCGCCAAGGATGCCACACTGGTCAAACAGGTTTATCTGGAGCTGACGACGTTCAAAGCGGACGCCGGACTCCAGGCCCTTCTGGCTGACGTCAACCGGGACGGCGAGCTTTCCACCAAGGATGCTACGCTGATCAAGCAGGCCATCCTGGGAACGGCGGTCCTGGCCTGGTAGAATGATACCGGAGGATCTGCCGGCGCGCCGGCCGATGAACTGAAAAAGACGGATAGACGGGGGGAGACGTGCCGCAGAGCGGTGCGCCTCCCTCTGCCTTACCGACCAATTGCGGCGCTCCGCATAAAAATGGAAAAATATACCACTCCGATAACGGTATAGCAAGAAAAATTTGGAAAACAGAACGGATTATAGTATAGTATTCAGGAACTTTCGGAAAGAAAAAGGAGGAAAAACAGATGAGGAGACGATGGCTGCGGAACGTTCTGCTGATCCCGCTGTCCCTGGCGCCGGCAGGGTGCGGCGGCGAAGACAAGGAGGATCCGACGCCGGGACGCGCTGATACGAAGCTGGCTGGTACAGAGGGGAAAAAGAGCTTCCGAACCGACCGGAGAAGAGGATCTGTGCGGGTGGCAATTACGCTGGAAGGGGATTCTCTTGCGGCTGCCGGCTTCAGAACAGGCCGGATATCTGACGATCCGAAGGCGGTTTCCTATAAGAAAGAGCTGGAAAAGCGGCAGGATGAGACGATTGCGCGAATCGAGGAGGCTCTTGGACATCCGCTGGATGTGGCACACCGCTTTACGCGGAATGTCAACGTGATCTCCGCCAATGTTCTGCCCGGAGAGATCGGGCGGATCCGCGGGGTGCAGGGGGTGACAAGCGTGTCGGAGGAGCAGCTGAACAGGCCTTCCGCCGCTCACCCGGGTGCTTCCGGAAACTGATGTTCCTCATTGTGAGATCTGACAGTTACCGGGGGCGATACGTTTAGCGAATTATCGGGAAAAATAGGAAAAACAAGTTGCGAAATTGCGGGAATAAGATTATAATAAATGCAATATGATGAAATCGGACGAGTATACCCACTTGAAGAAAATAATGTGGAAACACTTTATTTTATTGTCCCGCAAAGACCCCCGCAAAACCAGGAAACCCGATACTGTCAGACCAGAGGAGGAAAAAACGCATGAGGAAAACCTGGAAGAAGCTCCTTTCCGTACTCCTGGCGCTTTCGATGATCCTGTCCCTCTCCGTAACGGGATGGGCTATTGAAACGTACGACGGAACGAAGCTGGAACTGGAAGACCTGGATCCCGCCGCACTGAATGTGCCGGTAGTGGGCCAGGTCGAGGAAGACGAGAAAGCTGACGCACCTGCCTATGGGCTCAACGACATCGTTCGAGTCTCTGTCTTCCTGAACAGCCCTGCAACCATCGATGCAGGATATTCCACGCAGAACATCGCATCCAACCCCGGCGCGATGGCCTATCGCCAGGCCCTTCGCAACCAGCAGGCCCAGATGACCGCTGCCATTGAGCAGAAACTGGGCGGAAAGCTGGATGTAAAGTGGAACCTGACCCTTGCGGCCAACGCCATCTCCGCCAACGTCCGTTACGGTGACATTGCCGCCATCGAGGCAATCCCCGGTGTAAAGAGCGTTGTCATTGAAAACCGTTACGAGCCGCTCAAGGGCATCGGAGAGAATCGTCCCGATACGGCGATCACTACCGAGTATATGGTTGGCGCCACCGCTGCATGGGCTGACGGCTATACCGGCGCAGGAAGCCGCATCGCCGTCATCGACACCGGCCTGGACTATCTTCACCAGTCCTTTGACGCCGATGCCCTGATGCATGCGCTGGAAGAGGACGCCGAGAAAGCCGGAACGACTGTGGCTGACTACAACCTGCTGACCGAAGAGGAGATCAGCAGCGTGGCCAGCGAACTGAACGGCTCCGGCGTATTCATGAACAACAAGGTCGCCTACGCCTACAACTATGTGGACCGCAACACCACCGTTGACCACATGCACGACAAGCAGGAGGAACACGGCTCTCACGTGTCCGGCATCGCAACCGCCAACCGCTATGTGAAGGTGGACGGCGAGTTTGTGGACGCGGCCAGCACCGTGTTCGCGGTAGGCGTTGCTCCCGACGCGCAGATCATGGTCATGAAGGTGTTCGGCGCCGGCGGTGGTGCCTATGACTCCGACTACATGGTCGCCATCGAGGACGCCATCGTGCTGAAGGCAGACTCCGTGAACCTGTCTCTGGGCAGCGGCGCTCCCGGCTGGACCTTCTCCGGCGAGTATGAGGATATCATGAATAGCCTGGTGGAGAACCACACTGTGGTCACCATCTCCGCCGGCAACAGCGGTTCCTGGTCCGACAGCCTGGAGGGCGACAACGCCATCGGCTACATCTATTCCCAGGATATCAGCCTGCACACCGGCGGCAGCCCCGGAACCTTTACCAACAGCCTGGGCGTGGCTTCCGCTGACAACGTAGGCCAGACCGGCACTCCGCTGATTTTTAACGGGGAACTGGCTGCCTTCTTCAGTGAGACTTCCGGTTACGGCAATCTGCCTATCGCCAGTATCGCCGGCACCTATGACTACGTATACCTGAACAGTGTCGGTACCGACGAGGAGTGGGACGCCATCGGCGAGTTTGTCGCCGGCAAGGTGGCTATGTGCAACCGCGGTTCGTCCTCCTTCTTCGAGAAGGCCAACGCAGCCGCACGCAACGGCGCTGTGGCTGTTGTGATCGTCAATAACCAGCCCGGCGTTATCAACATGAACCTGTCCGGCTATCAGTACACCGCTCCCGCTGTGTCCATCACTCAGGCCGACGGCAAAGCGGTGATGAAGGCGTCTGAGACTGAGACCGCGGGCGGCATTACCGTCTATACCGGTAAGGTGGAGATCACGTCCCAGCTGCAGACCGGCGTCAACATGGAACGCAGCGAGGCCACCATCTCCAGCTTCAGCTCCTGGGGCGTTCCCGGTTCTCTGGTCATGAAGCCTGAGATCACCGCTCCCGGCGGCGATATTTACTCCGTCAACGGCGCCCACCTGGACAACACCACCGGTGAGGTCGTGGCGGGGGACAACGCCACCTACGAGAGCATGTCCGGCACCTCCATGGCCGCTCCCCAGACGGCCGGCATGGCTGCGGTTCTGGGCCAGTATATCCGTGAGAACGGCCTGGATAAGTGGACCGACGGCAATCCCCGCACCCTAATCAACAGTCTGCTCATGTCCACCGCGACTCCCATGATCGAGACGGACAGCGGCTACTACTATTCCGTGCTGCGGCAGGGCGCCGGTCTGGCGGACGTCTATGCAGCCACCCAGGCCAAGTCCTTCATCACCATGAACGAGGACGCCACCGCATCCTATGCCGATGGTAAGGTCAAGGCTGAGCTGGGTGACGATCCTGCCCGCGAAGGTCTTTATACCTACTCGTTCAACCTCACAAACATGAGCGAGCAGACCCTGTCCTATGAGCTGAACACCGACATGTTCACCCAGGACGTCTTTGCCTACAACGGCTGGACCTGGATGGATACCTGGACGGTCAAGGTGCCCGCTGAGGTCACCTACGAGTGGGGCGACTTTGAGTTCGAAGAGCACGACGTGGACAAGAACGGCATTACCAATGCCGCCGATGCCGACGCCATCCTGAAGTACCTGACAGGTGAACTGGCCGAAGAGGATCTGGACCTGGCTGCCGGCGATATGGATGAGGACGGAAAGGCTTCTTCCTACGACGCCCATCTCCTGCTGGCCCTTCTGGCTGAGGAGATCGAAGAGCGCGGCGACCTGGTGGTTCCCGCCGGCGAGACCGTCACCGTTACCGTTACGATTCAGCTGACGGATACCGCCATGCTGGATGACGAAGTCCGCAACGGCGCTTATGTGGAGGGATTTACCTACGTCACATGCGCCGACGCGACCGAAGAGGGCGAACTTCTGGATGTGGAGCACAGCATTCCCATCCTGGGCTTCTACGGGTCCTGGACAGATGCCTCCATGTTCGACCATAACACCGCCATCGACGCCATTTACGGCGATCTGCCTGCCTACATCCCCACCAACGAAGGAAGGGCGGGCCTGCAGCTGAAGTATGCTGATGGCAAGAGCGCAGTTTTCGCGGGCAACCCCTATGTGGTCGAGGACGAGTTCCCCGCGGATCGTCTGGCCATGAGCAGCAAGACCATCATGACCGCCTATAAGTACGGCCTGATCCGCAATGCTGGCACCACTGAATTCTTCATTACCGATGCCGACAATGAGATCCTGTTCTCTGGCGGCGCGAACCAGGATGTCTTCGGTGCCTGGTACTATGTTAACGGCGCCACCTGGCAGGATACCGCTCTCCAGAACCAGCGCATCGGTCTCGATGTGGCCAGCCTGGGCGTCAGCGAGGGTGATCAGTTCACCACCGCCATGTACGCCATCCCCGAACTTAACGCCATGCAGGTCAACGGCGGTACCTCCGGCAATGTTACCGAGGAAGAGCTGCTTGCCATCATCGACAGCGGTGTTCTGGGTGAAGGCGCTTCCCAGAGCCTCACCTTCACCGTGGACGACAAGGCTCCCGAGATCCTGTCCGCCACCCTTAGTGAGGACGGCAAGAGTATTACTGTCACCGCGAAGGATGACAACTACATCGCCTATCTGGGTGTGATGGACATCAACGGAAAAGTCTCCTATGTGGGCGGCGTACCCGAACAGAGCGAAAAGGGCGAGACCGTTGAGGCCACTTTTGCGCTGGATCCCGAGACAATGGGCAATGCGGCGGCGCTGTTCGTGGGCGACTACGCCAGGAACGAGTCCGCTTCTCTGGTTCGCTTGGCTGATGGTCCTATCATTACGACTACCACCGTGTGGGCTCTGACTGACACCCTCGAAAGTGGCAAGGAGTATATTATTGCCACCAGTAACACTGCCGGTAACGCTTACGCACTGGGCAGTGGTAATGTGACGACTCCGAGTTCTACAAATGTCGAATGGACAACTGCCGAGAAGGTTAAGATTCAAGCCAATGATACGTTTGGACCCTACATCGACGTCGCCGATGTGGATGACAGTTTTGTATGGACAACCTCTGAAGGTATTAAGTTTACCAATAATGGAACTGGTGCGGAGCTGGGATACTATGGGACTGATTATCCCTATGCCAGTTGGGACCCTGTCTTCGGATATGCTGATAGCTTTACCTATACCGACCACAAACTGATGGTTACAAGCAACAGCGGCATGTACTTCGAGGGCGGCTACTTCATGTATGGAACACCCGGTGACATTTATCTGTATACACCGGTGGATATCGATCAGGAAATCGATCCGGACAACGCTTCTGCTGTGGTCGTGACGCCTGAAAGGTTGACGCTGATCCTGACAGTGGATGAAACACGCCAGCTGAACGTGAGAGTTGAACCCATCGTATTGCCTGACAAGACTGTCACCTGGGTCAGTTCTGACGAAGACGTGGCTACTGTTGACGCCAACGGTCTTGTGACCGCGGTGGGCAAGGGCACTGCAACTATTACTGCGACATCCAATACCACACCTACTGTATCCGGGACATGTGTGGTCAACGTGACCGATTCCAATCCCATGGATGCTGTTGTTAATGCCCAGGTGGCCTTTGGCAAGGAAGATATTCAGTTTGCGGAAATCAACCTGAATGACATGTCTACCACCAATCTGGGCGGTGAGCCGTTCAGTGCGTTCTATGGTGGCGGCCGCAGCGGCAATTACATTTATGGAAATGATATCGACAATGACTTCCATCGCTACGATATCACCAGTGAGTATGCCTACGACAGCGACTTCCACTTCGTCATCACGGATGCCTATGCCGCACTGGATGTCGCTACCATCCCGCACTTCTCCCTGAAAGATAGCGACGGAAATGAGTATCCCTTTGATTTCGATCTGCTCTGCGTTTCTCCCGCAGGATACCTGGAAATGTTCCTTACCGGCAGTACCAGATTCTATTACTTCGATCTGGCATCCGAATTTGGAGCGGCTCCTGTGGCTATTGCATTCGTGGGTATCAACGCTGATAAAGAAACCGATGAAGTTAAAGGCTTGTACTACTATCTGCTGGATGAAACCGGTGAGCTTTGGATTGTTCTCCTGAGCCCCATAATCAATAATGGCAGCATCGATTTCAATATCCAGTATGGCGATATCGGCAATGTGGGAGTCATTACCATGGGGGACGACATTACTGCCTACTCCATGACGTATGGGTACTACCAAACCGGAGCTGACGGTGTCTTCCTGGCTGACAACAACAATCAGACCATTTGGTATGTGGATACTGCCACCATGGATGCATCCTATGTCGGACGCCTGAATGAAGCCACCAGTCTAACCTCCCTGTACAATGATGATTACGACAGTCTGGATGCGTGGTCCGTTGTTGAGGTTCAGGACTTCAATGGGAAGCTGACCTGTGCAGGAGCTCCTGCACAGGTGATGGATGCCCGTGGTGAGAAGCGCAGTGACCGCGTGGCCGGCGGCTTGAATGCCGTGACCAACGTAGCGCCCGCCGCCGACCGTCCGGATTTCGCCGTCACGATGCCTTACGAGGATGGCAGTAACTACTATGTGGCTGTTGTGATGGATAATTCCACAAACGGCCTGTACGAGCTGACCTATGACGCCGAAAAGACAGCGCTGGTGGATTATGCGGCTTTTGACAAGAATGATGAAGACCTCCAGCACTTCTTCCTCGTTGACGACGGCAAGGGCACCGTCACCTTTGACTTCGCCGCTGCGGACATGGAAAGCCCCTACGTCATGCTACTCTTCAAAACTCCCTGCGAGGACGCTGACCTGACGCTTCTGACCAGGGAACTGGGTGAGAACCTGGATGCAGGCGTCATCGACAAGATGGTTATTCCCGGAGAGCACCAGTGGGGCGAGCCCACATGGGAGTGGGCTGAGGACTTCAGCAGCGCTACCGCCACCTTCGTCTGCGAGCGTGACGAAAGCCACACGGAGACCCTGGAGGCGGAAATCACCGTGGAGGTGAAGGACGGCAAATTCATCTACACCGCCACTGTGACGGGACCCGACGGTGAGACCTACACCGACACCGCGGAGCAGACCGGCTTCCGCATCATCGTGGAAGACAAGACCGCCGGTAAGGCTACCGTAAATACAGAGCCGCTGTATCTGCCCGGAGAGGCTGTTTTCACGGTCGAATGCGAGCAGGCCTGCTTGGTGGCCGTAAAGAACGACGACGGCACCTACACGGTTCTGGAGTGTGCTGACGCCGAGGGCACCCACGTCTTCAACGTGACCATTGAGAATGCCGATGTGACCGTGGTCGTAGCCCTGAAGGGCGACGCGGATCTGGACGGCAGCGTCGGAGCCAAGGACGCTACCCTGGTCAAGCAGGTCTATCTGGAGACCGCTGTATTTGAGGTCGACGAGGCCCTGCAGAACCTGACCGGCGACGCGTTCCCCGACGGCAAGATCACCAGCAAGGACTCCACCGCCATCAAGCAGGTGGTCCTGGGTACCCGCACCCTCGAGTGGTAATAGGGAAGATCCCGCGGTCTCCGCATGCCGGAGACCGCGGATCCCGATAAACCGATGATCTGTGTAAAAAGGAGAATGCATATGAGAAAAGTGAAAAAGACCCTGGCATGGGTATTTACGCTGTCTCTGGTGCTGACCATGGTATTCGGCGGCATGGCTGTGGCTCACGCTGACAGCCTGGAGACGGAACTGAAAGCGGAGAAGTCCGGAGAGGACGTGGTGGTGACCCTGACAGCCTGCAGCGACGCGACGCTGGGCGGAGTGTCGGGAACCTTCACCTACGACAAGGAAGCCTTCGAACTGAAGGAGATCGCTTCCGAGACACTGGACTGCGACAGCAACCTGGAGACCGGCGCGTTCTCCGCGGACTCCGCAAAGGTGGAGATCGCGGCAGGAGACGTGCTGGTGACCTTCACCCTGTCGAAGACGGACGCGTTCGAGAAGAATAAGGAGTACACTTTTGAGATTACCTTCGATGAAGTGTATGACGTGGAGCTTGAGGATCTGGACGCTGAGGACGTCGACGCTCCCTATGCGGAGAACACCTTCACCGTGACCTTCGACTCCGACGGCGGCAGCGAGGTGGAGGCCCAGGAAGTGGACGAGGGCGAGACGGCGGAGAAGC
>JAEEGL012750506.1_pt1 | contig 14462 bp, 14 predicted proteins | sample 9134231 | NCBI WGS metagenome assembly JAEEGL01 (sample SAMN16246548, study PRJNA631951) | gut metagenome | biome: gut microbiome; feature: rumen; material: fiber-attached | host: Bos | place: Iran: Karaj | collected 2018-10
CATAATGCCCTGCGGAAGGGTGTACCACCATGCCCTTGGGTTTGTTCACCACGATCACATCCTCATCTTCATAGAGGATATCCAAAGGAATATCCTGAGGGAGGATATCCGGGATCACCGATTCGGGAACAGACAGCAGGATCCTGTCTCCTGCCTTTAAGCGGGTGCTGGATTTTGTGACAATGGTGTCATTCAGGAGGATATTCCCTTCCGTAATGAGTTTCTGCAGATAGGAACGGGAAAGAGAATCCACGTACTCCGACAGGTATCTGTCGATCCGCAGTTCTTCACAGTCTTCCGATACGGTAAGTTTGATCTCTTCCATTTATTTGAGTTCGCGGTACTTCTGTTCTTTAAAGCTCAGGAAATAGAAATCGTTATCCTTAAACACGAAAAGGATCAGGAACACCAGAATAAAGGTCGAAACGGTAACAAAAATGTCCGCCACGTTAAAGATGGGGAAATTGATCACGGAAAAATAAATAAAATCAACCACATAGTTGAGTCTCAACCGGTCGATGAGATTCCCCACCGCTCCGGCGGAGATAAAAACAAGAAGGATGTGAAGCTTGCGGTATTTGACATCCAGAGGTGTTTTGATCAGGACAAAACAGATCACACCGAGAAATACCACGGCCACAAACACGAAAAAGATCTTCTGGTTCTGCAGCATACCGAAGGCTGCCCCTTTGTTCTCCAGATAATTGAACTCCACGATGCCGTTAATGATGGGGAAGGCCGGTTTGTTTTTGAGTTTTAAGACAGCCAGGGCCTTCGTAAACTGATCCAGAAAGACCAGCACCAGTAAAAGAACGATATCCGTAATGTATAATCTGACTTTTTTCATGATGATCACTCTTTTTCCCAGGCTTCGTCAAAATTGATCTCGGAAATGGCCTGTCGGATCTCCTCTTCCGTAACGGTGGTGTCGATGACGGCTTTTCCCACCTTTTTCAGGAGTACGAACCGCAGGGTCTTCCCGTCCATCTTTTTATCGGAACGGATATCCTCCATCAGGGCATCCACATCCAGAAGTTCCGTGGAAATGGGCAGATAAAAGGGCACGAACATATCCCGTACCTCATAATATTCATCCTCGGAGAGCCAGTTCTTCTTCATGGAAATATAGGCAGCGGCAACGCAGCCGAGGGCTACGCATTCTCCGTGGAGCAGTTCGAAATTCTTCTGTCTTTCGATGGCATGTCCGATGGTATGACCGAAATTCAGCATTCTGCGATCCCCCTGCTCCGTGGGATCCTTTTCCACCACAAGGCGCTTGATATCAAGGCTCTTTTCGATCATCTCCTCCAGGGTCTCCGGATCCCGTTCGCAGATCTCATACATCCGGTCCAGCAAAAACCGGTAAAAGCTTTCACTCTTGATAAGGCCGTGTTTCATTACTTCCGCAAACCCGTTGAAAAACTGCCGGTCCGGAAGACTCTTCAGGGCGGAAAGACTGATATATACCAGTTTCGGCATATAAAATGCCCCCACCATATTCTTGTAGGAATCCAGATCTACCCCGGTCTTACCGCCGATGCTGGAATCCACCATGGCAAGCAGTGACGTGGGCAGTTGGATAAAGGAGATCCCCCTGAGATAAGTGGCCGCCACAAAGCCTGCCACATCTCCCACCACGCCGCCTCCAAGGGCAAGGATCAGGTCGCTCCTGGTATAGTGATTTTTGATCAGAAAACGGTAGATCTCTTCCACCGTCTGCAGATTCTTGTTCTTTTCCCCCGGAGTCATGGAATAAACGTCCGTGATGCCTGAAAACTCTTCACACAGTGTGGGAAGTACCAGTTCGGATACATGATCGTCCGTAATAAGACAGACCTTGTGTCCGGAAAAATCGAACTTTTCCCCAAGACCTTTGTAATCCGTATCTATAACGATATCGTAACAGGGTTCGTTGTCAAGATGTACCGTGATCGTACGCATAGAATCTCTTTCCAAAAATTAAGTGCCGTTCACACGGCACTTTTAAACTAAAATGTAACCGATGCGTTGCCGCCGCTTAACGCGTTCTGGAAATCCCCGGAAACGCTGACTACCGGCGGAGCGATGACAAAGGTGTATTTTGACATCTGCTGCAGTGTTCCGTCGATGGCGTAGGTGGCACCGGAGGTAAAATCGATGATCCTCTGGGCCAGGTTCATATCGATCCCTTCCAGATCCAGGAACACCACCTTGTTCTGAAGGAGCAGATCCGTGATCTTACGACCGTCTTCCACGGAAGTGGGTTCGATCCTGACAACCTCCATCCCGTTGGACGGGATCCGTTTGCCGCCGCCCCGATTCATGGTAACGGCTTTGTTCACCGGCTTCTTTACGGGGCGATCCCCTTCATCCGGATCATCCTTCATAGCAATGGGGCGTTTCTCCGGCTTGGGTTCTTCTTCATAGATGTCTTCATCTTCTTCCCAGTCATCTTCGTCACTGATCTTCATGTAACTTAAGAATTTATCAAACGCACCCATAACTGTCTCCCTTATACCTGATAATCCCGGGCTCCGAATATCCCGGTTCCCACACGGACATGCGTCGCGCCCTCTGTCACGGCAACCTCATAATCATTGGTCATGCCCATGGACAGAAGACCCATGGATACATTATCTATGTTTTTCCTGGCAATGTCAACAGATAATTGCCGCAAATCCACAAAATATTGACGATTCTCCTCCGGATCTTCAACATATGGTGCTATGGTCATGAGGCCTTCGATCTTTATCCCCGGCAGGAGGCTGATCTGTCTGACCAGTTCCTCCGTTCCTTCCCTTCCGGTACCGAACTTGGTCTCTTCCCCCGCCACGTTCACTTCTATCAGGATCGGCATGATCACATTGTGTTTCACGGCTTCCCTGGAGATCACTTCCGCCAGTTTATAAGAATCCACGGAATGGATCATGCAGACCTTATCGATGATGTATTTTACCTTGTTGGTCTGGAGATGACCGATCATATGCCATTTTACATCGGAAGGCATCCGATCGTACTTATCCAGGATCTCCTGTACCTTATTCTCACCGAAATCCCGCATTCCCGCCTCATAGGCCTCCATCAGCATGGATACGGGCTTGGTCTTGGATACGGCGATGAGGGTCACATCCCGATCATTTCTTCCGGCTTTGTCCGAAGCTTCCCGTATCCTTGCTCTTACTTCTTCCAGATTCTTTTGTACGGAGGTTTCATTACTCATAGATCAGTTCATCCTCATTGACGCTGGTGGCATCCAGCACGATATAGTCATAGGCATTCAGCCCGTAAACGGAATTGGGCTTGATAATGGAGTATTCGTCATTCTGATACAGGATATTGATCTGTTTGAAATCCGCATATCCCTTGTTAATATTATATACGCCGATCAGGGATCCCTTTTTATTCAGGGTATACCGGCTGTTGGAATCCTGGAGCACCAGGGTATCTCCCATACGAAGCGTCATATCGTCCAGATAGTATTCATCTTCCGTCTCGTTATAGATATTGGTCCGGATGAATTCGGACGTAGGGGTTCCGTCCTCCAGATAGAATTCCCGCATCACACCGTCCAGATTGTCATTGCCGCCCTTTACCAGATAGGCTTTCGGCACGATAAAGAATTCCTTTTCCACGATGGAGGAATTGGGCACCTTCAGGCCGCTGTCCTCATCCAGGATCAGTTCGATATCGATGAAGCGGTCGGTACAGAAGGTGAGCAGGGAATTGTTAAAGGTAAGGGCCACAAAGGTCTCTCCCCCGTCATTGGTATAGGTGGAAACCCTTCCCCAGGAGGTTTTCTGGTTTTTCAGGAATCGTACCTTGATGTAGTCCTCTTCCAGAAGTTCCTTTGCTTTTGCCTCGTCCACCTGTATGACGATGGACCAGTCTTCCTTGGTGCAGAGCTTGAATACCGGATCTCCTTTTCCTACCAGATCGTTACTGATGAGCTGTGTCTTTTCGTAATTCCGGTAATCCATGAGTTCCCCGTTCATACGTTCCAGTTTCAGGCCCTCATAGCCGTCCACGGAATAGACCACATAACCGGACTGAGGAGAATAATGGAAGGATACCAGCTCGGATACCCCTGAGGAATTGATCCTGTCGATATCCGAAAGAATGTTGGCGCTGCTTAATTTCAGTACGGTACCTTCCACATTGTATTTAAAGTCATAGACCGAATTGAAGGCGGTCTCGTCAAAGCCGTTCACAAAAGCCAGGATGTCCGTCTTAAGTTCTGTAAGATCCCTGGCCTTTAAGTCGGATCCGTCCAGATCTCCCGTCAGATATTCCGCAACACGTCCGGATTCGTCCAGGGTATAGACCAGGCTTCCGACACCCACCCGTTCTCCTTCCCGGGCAAAATAATTCACATAACCGGACTGATCCGCTTTCACGATCTGTTCTTCCCGGAGCGCCACCCCCTTGAAGATGTTATTGGACGAAAGGGCTCCCATTTTTACCTGGTAACTCTCGATGTGTTTCTGGGAAAAATAGTTGATGATGGCGATAACGATATAGAGCAGGATCACCAGAAAGATGACCAGCCCCAGATTCATACCCTTGGACCTTTTATAATTGACTACATTGGGGTCCTGCTGTGCCAATGAATACTCCTTATCATACATACGGGCGATACATTGCGTATCGCCCGGTCATATTCCTTATTCTTAAAGTGCTCTCTTACAGAGCTGCGATAATGCTTTCCTTCCAGGTGTCGGAAAGATCCGATTCCACCTTGGACATGGCGATCACGAAATTAACTCCGGACTTTTTGCTGATCTGCTCGATCCTCGTAAGTACATCCTCGTAATTGTCTTCACATTTCGCGATACTTAAAAAGTTATCAAAATACATCTGTTCCAGATCATGATCCTGGGAAATGATTCCGTTTAAAAATCCGGTGAATTCGGCGGAATTCTCGATATCGAAGGCAGAGACATCGATCAATCTGACTTTGTTGTTCAATTCATACATATGTTTGGAACTTTTATCAAGGTAAACAACGTTGCCTGAGGCGGTAAGAACCTCATTGTTTGCCTTGTCCAAGAGTACTTTGGTCTTACCCTTGCCCTTTTCTCCGATAATTAACTGAATCATGCGATACCCTCCAGGATGTATTGAATTCGGCACGGTAAAATGGGAGAATTCCTCATCCGTTACCGATATGCACCATTATATCAGAACCCCCGAAAAAAACAAGTCTAACCGTCATATAATTCCAACAACTGCGTCATGCTCGTATACAGATCTTCCCTGCTGGGAGTCTTCATGATCACACTGATAAAAGGATTGGATCCGGTGTCCCTGGACAGCAGTACAAGACAGTGTCCGGCGGCGGATGTGGTGCCGGTCTTGCCCCCGATCACGGTAAGACCCGCCGGGACCTCCGCAGTCCCCTGCAGATAGTGATTCGTGGACTTGATGTCCACTTCCTTGTCGTTGCCGTTTTTGTCGTGATATACGGTCTGATAGTCACTCATGTGAATGATCTCGCTGAACAGCGGGTAATTCATGGCCTCGTTCATCATCAGGTAGATATCGTAAGGCGTTGAATAGTGGTTTTCGTCCGTAAGACCGTGGGGATTTGTAAAATGCGTATTGGTTGCACCGATGCTGACGGCCTTTTCGTTCATCAACCGGACGAATTCCTCCTGGGAACCCGCTGTTCCTTCGGCAATGAGGACCGCCGCGTCGTTGGCGGAATAGATGAGCAGGATCCTGAGCGCCTGATCCAGGGTCATGGTGTCCCCTTCCTTAAGGCCGATGAGCTGGGCACTGGAATCCTCGATCTTTACGTTGGGACCGGCGGTGAGGATCATGTCGGGTTCCCCATGATCCAGGGCGACGATGGCGGTCATGACCTTGGTAAGGGAAGCCGGATACATGGTCTCGTGCACGTTTCTTGCGTAGATGGTATTTCTGTTACGAAGATCAAAGAGGGCTGCCGCGGATTTCTCGGGCAGGGTAAGACGATCCGGATCCACGTCCGTATCCGTAACGCACAGGGATTCGGCGAAAGAAGGTGCAGTCTCCTGCTCTCCTTCCGTATTGACAATACGAAAACTGCTGATCGGAGAATCAGCAGTATAAGGAAGATCATATTTCGTGCTGCATCCCGTAAGCAACAGCACAGTTAATAAAATAACTGATGTTACCTTGTTATTTATACATTTCACGCCATTCAAAATCTCCGCGATCAAGGGATTTGATCATGATCTCCGCCGAGGCAAGATTCGTTGCCAGCGGGATATTGTGAATATCACAGAGACGGACCACATTGTTCACATCCGGCTCATGATTCTTACTGGTGAGCGGATCTCTTAAAAAGATCACCAGGTCGATCTGATTGTGTTCGATCTGGGCCCCGATCTGCTGTTCTCCGCCCAGATGTCCGGACAGAAACTTATGGACATTCAGGTTCGTAACTTCTTCGATGAGACGTCCCGTGGTTCCTGTCGCATAAAGATCGTTCTTGCTCAGGATCCCCCGATAAGCAATACAAAAATTCTGCATGAGCTTCTTTTTGGCATCATGCGCGACCAATGCTATATTCATATAAGAAATACCCCCGACGAAAAATATTATACTTTATTTTTCTTTATATTGTAACCCCACATTTAAAACAATTCCGATTTCCATAAAGGAAACGATCAGGGACGTGAGGCCGTAACTGACAAACGGAAGGGGCAGTCCCGTATTGGGCAGAAGGTAGGTCACAACGCCGATATTGATGAAACTCTGAAAGCCCAGATGGGCTCCTACCGCGGCGGCTATGATCCTGCCTGCGATATCCGCGGACCGTATTGAGATCCTGAAACACTCGATGGCGATAAAAAGGATCAGCAATATCACCGTACCGGTCCCCAAAAATCCGAACTCCTCTCCGATGACGGCAAAGATAAAGTCCGTCTGCTGCTCTGCGATAAAGTCGGCGTTCTTAACGGAATAGATATCATTGTTCCGGTATCCTTTGCCCGTAAGCTGTCCGGAACCGATGGCCATACGGGAATAACTCTGCTGGTATCCCAGATCGTTGGCGGTCTCCTCCTTGTTGAAAAAGGACATGATACGGTTCTTCTGATAATCGGTCACGATCTCCTGATCCGGCTGCATGATGAGATAAAGGAGGATCGCAAACAGAGGCAGGGCCACGGCAATGATCCCCACAATGGTCTTCCAGCTCAGGTTCCCCACCAGCATGATCACCGCAAAAATGATACAGACCATAATGGTGGTGGACAGATCCGGCTGGTCATAGATCAGATAGGCCGGTACCGCAAAGAGCACAAAACTCAAGGGTACAAAGATCACGGAATTGAAATGCTCCTCATGCCTGCTGATAAACGCCGCAAAAAAGAGAATGATCAGGAATTTTGCAAGTTCCGATGGCTGGAACTGGATCCCCAGGATCTTCAGCCAGCGCTGTGCTCCGTGAGAATCCTCACCGTAAAATATGACCATGGTAAGGAGCACGATGTTGATCAGATAAAAGAGCCAGTAGAATTTCAGGATGATGGTATAGTCAAACAAAGACAGCACCAGCATCAGAAAGGCGCCGCCCACGACACCCCACATCTGCTTACGCATCAGGGAGTCCGCGGCACTCCCCACCGAAAAGATCCCGATGAGCGCAAGGGATACGGTAAAGATCAGCAGCGGAAAATCAAAATATCGGATATGGTACTTCTTCAGCATATCAGTCAGTCTGTGTGGCTACGCCCTGCAGGGTCGTTGCCTCTCCTTTGATCAGTTCGTCTTCGTCGCTTATGTCAAAGTAATACTTCAGGATATCCTTGGTGGTGGCAGCCGCATAGGTGGAAGAATACCCAAAGGCGATACGGGTGGCCACGGCGATCCTGGGTGATTCATAAGGCGCATACCCCACAAAGAGCGCGTGGTTGGCCCTTCCTTTCCGTTCCTCCGCGGTTCCCGTCTTCCCGGCTACGGCAATGGGCATATCGTCATAGGTGCTCATGGCGGTGATCACGTTCCGCATGCCGGTATGGATGGCATTCCAGTATACCGCATCCATATTCAGGGTATTCCGGATCTTTGCATCCTTTTCCTCCAGCAGGATCCCGGAATGGTCCGTGATCCGGTCCACCAGGGTCAGATCATAGCAGGTACCGGAATTGGCTACGGTGGTCACATAACGGGCAAGGCCCACGGTGGTATAGGAATGGGATCCCTGTCCGATGGCGGAACGGACACCGTCTTCCGTGGAAAAGGTGGGGGCGGACTCTTCGATCTCCACTCCGCTCAATTCCGTAAGTCCGTAAGCATCCGCATAGATCCGCAGTTTGGAAAGGGCAAGATCCGAGGAATAACTTCCTCCCGTGGAACCGAGGGAGTAGGCCATTTCGTAAAAATACATGTTACAGGAATGGCGGATCGCCTCCACAACATTGATGGAACCGTGGGAACCTGCGGGATAGATCCAGCAGGCGGCTCCCGGTGTAATCTTATCGAAAAATCCGGTACAGGTATAATGGGTTCCCAGATTAATGGTTCCTTCCATAAGTCCGGTAGTGGCACTCACCATCTTAAAAGTGGATCCCGGTGCCGTCTTATGACGGGTGGCATAATTGATCATGGGTGTGGACAGATCATTCTGGAGGGCTGCGTAATATTCCGCATCCACACCGTTTGCCAGTTTATTGTTGTCAAATCCGGGATAGGAAACCAGGGCAAGTACGTCGCCTGTATTCACGTCCGTGATGACGCAGGAAGCCGAGCAGGGATCCAGCGCCAGCTGCGCCGGTGTGATATCCAGGTTCTTTATCCGTTCCATAATGAACCCGTAGGAGGTGATCCCTCCGTTAAACACGCGGTTTTCCTCGCTCTCGGTCACTTCCACGATATCCTGTTCCAACAGGATCCTGCAGATGGACATCCCGGAGATCCTGTCGGATTTGATCATGTATTTATAGATCTTCTGGTCAAAGGCATGATCGTTCTCAAGTTTTGCAAAAAGGTACTCCATCACCTTGTCATAGATCTGGGAGGAGTCGGAATACTGGGTGTTCAGGTCAAGCCGACCGATATCCACATAGTTCATGGAAATACAGTAATTGATGAACTCGTTGGCGGAAATGACTTCGTCGATACTCCAGGCGATCAGGGTGGGATCCTTGGGATCGATATCATCCTTCCGGATCACCTCGTTTTCATAGAGCAGATCGATGATATGGCTCTCATAGACCTTATATTCCGTGGACAGCTTCTCATAGGGAGTTTTTTTGCTGTAGAGCTCGTCATGAAGGTCATCCAGGATATCCTGTTTCCGCTGACGGAAGCTGTCGTAGACAAGCCGTTCGTTTTCCCTGGCATCCTCGGCTTCAAAGTGATTCACGTCGATCACGTTATTATTGAAAAGAGCCACATAAACATCATAGATGGGGATCTCGATCTTACTGGCGGATACGGAAGAAGTATCGAATTCCCTGGCATTGATGATCTTGGTATAGAGAATGGAAGCCAGGTTTTCCTCCAGGATCCTGTATGCCGCGATCTGCAGATCCTTATCAATCGTAAGATACACATCGTTGCCTGCCGTCGCCTCTACGAGACTGGAGACTTCCGTGGTCTTACCCACGGAATTCACGAAGATGGTCTCATGCCCTTTCTTTCCCTGGAGATAGGTCTCCATGGACTTCTCGATCCCAAGTTTTCCCACCGTATCGTTGATGGTATAATCGGAATTCAGCTCTTTTAAGGCATTTAATTCATCCGTACTGGATACTTTACCCGTATATCCGATGATATTGGACAGATATACCGCATCAATATATCTTCTGACCGTTCTTTCCTCAATGGAGACCCCTTCCAGTTCGTTATTGTTCTCCATGATCACCGCCACGGTGTCCTCTCCCACGTCCGAGGCAATGGTGGTGGAGATATATTTCTGGAAGGAATTGTTGTTCATGTCATACCGGATGTTCAGGATCTTCAGCAGTTCTTCCTTCGTATATCCCTTCCCCACCCGGAAGGTGGAACGTTTGTCATCTTCCGTGTATTCCCCGATACGGAACCGGTCCCAGCCGCAGAGATAATCGATGACATCCTGTGCGGTGGCGGTCTTTTCGCTGACCTTTAAGTCGCTGATCTGGGCATGTCCGTATACATCCGCCAGAAATCTCAACAACTGCGTATCTTCCACATCAAATACATAATTGCCGTTCTTGTCCAGCACGATCTTGAAATCGGATACGATCCTGTCCCCGTTGCCCTCAATGATCCTGATGGTGTTCAGGATGGTGGTATTCAGGTTATAGTTCTTTAAGGTGCCGCTTTCATAGACATCCTCAATGGTCACCGCATTTGCAAGTTCGTTATAGGCAAGGAGGTTGCCGTTTCTGTCATAGATCTTGCCTCTTGCCCCTTCCAGAGTGATCTCCTTTTTGATCCTGGTCTCGAAGGAATTCAGATAGTTTTCACCGTTTACGATCTGCAGAACGAAAACATGCCGAAGCTCGATAAAGGCTACGACACACATCACCACCACCAGGATCAGCACCCGTGATGTCAGAACGTTCATGAGTTTTTCCTTGAAATCCTCAAACAAAAGTAAATTCACTCCCTCGGGACTTTTTCCCGCTCAGACGGTTATGTATGAAAAGCCGTAAAGGATGGACCACCAGGGTGATCAGGATGGTATAGATGGCTTCCGGCAGCATGATCTTCGTAAAATAAAAACCGATGGAGAACCTGCCCCGGAGCAGGAACATGATCACGTAGTAGCAGAAGTTGTAAAACAGATCCGAACTCAGGATCAGGATCATGGGAAGCTTCACGTCTTCCTCATAAAAAAGCCTGTTGAATTTGCCGTTGAGATAACCCACATACATGTAGATCAGAGCATTCAAACCGATAAAACTGCCGAAGAAGATATCCGCCAGAAGTCCGGAGAGAAAGCCCACGCCGATACCGGCTTTTTCCCCCGCCATAAACCCGTAGGTGGCAGTCAGTATGATCAGGATATTGGGAATGATCCCGCCGAAAGAGATCCACTTGAACACGGTGGTCTGTATCACGAATCCGATAATGATACTGACGAGAGCGATGATGATACGTTTCATGGTCTATTCTTCCGCCGTCTGCTTCTGTTCCATGATGATCAGGACCTCTTCCAGGTGCTCAAAATCCACCGCGGGTGTTATGAGCCCGGATTTGGTCAGGTTATTGGAATCCCGGTTGATGGAGGAAATGTATCCCACCAGGATCCCGGGCAGATATTTGTCCGAGATATCGGAAGTTACGATCTTATCGCCTTCCACCACCCGGTCCGCGCTGTCCACCAGTTTTTCGAAAGGGATCACCCCTTCCTCGTACAGTTTCAGATCTCCCGAAACAATGAGATTATCCGAGGTGGAAAGTACCATGCCGGAAGTATTGGAACTATCGTCAATAATGCTTAAGACCTTGGACCAGTTGGGTCCCACGTCCGAGATCCGCCCCACCAGACCGGATCCGGAGATCACGTTCATATCGATCTCCACACCGTCCCTGTATCCCTTGTTGATCACGAAACTGTGGAACCAGTTTCCGGAGTCCTTGGCAATGATACGGGCTCCGAGCTTGTCAAAATCGTCATACTGGGAATCAAGTTCATAGAGGGTACGCAGATTCGTAAGTTCGTAACGGTCCTGCTGGTATTTGATATTCTCGGCGGTAAGTTCTTCCACCTCGGCCTTCAGACGCTCATTCTCGCTTAACAGTTCCTTGATGGTGGAAAGCTCCTCCCTGCGGGTCCGAAGGAAAGTTCCGGCACGGGAGATCCCGTCCTGAAGCGGCGTCACGATAAAACCGCCAACCGAAGAAATGGGTCTGCTCAGCAGATCCGTATTAAAGCTGATGGCGATAAGCGCGATGCAGATGATCGTTAAAACAAAAAGGAGATATTTACCCGGTATCGTAAACTTCTCCCCTTTCTGCGGTATAACAGGACTCATTTATTTCCCTTCTATGGAATAAGCCACGGATTTGTATTTATCATCCTTCATGATCCGGGACAGACCGATGGCCACGGAGGTAATGGGGTTCTCCGACACATTGACCTTCAGTCCGGTGCTGACGCCGATCCGTTCCGCAAGATGCGCCACGGAGGAAGCCCCGCCGGTGAGATAGAGACCGTGTTTATAGATATCCGCCGCAAGTTCCGGCGGTGTCAGTTCCAGGATCACCTTGATATTGTCGATCACCGTCTTGAACACGGCGTTCATGGATTCACTCACCATGTCCGTAGGCAGTTCCCGCTCCACCGGAAGTCCGGTCACCAGATCCCGGCCGTAGACCACCGCATCCTCATCCATGGCGATGAGGTTGGAAAGATCGTTCTTTACTCCTTCCGCGGTCTTTGCTCCGATGACCAGGTTATAGTTCTTACGAACGGCGTTGCGGATCGCTTCGTCAAATTTAAAGCCTCCCACCTTGATCAGCCGGCTTCTGACGATACCTCCCAGGGAAAGGATGGAGATCTCCGTGGTATCGTATCCCACATCCACCACAAGTACCCCCACCGCGTCCTTTACGTCTACATTCAGACCCAGGCCGTCCGCAATGGCTTTTTCAACCACCCAGATATGCTTTGCTTTCACATCCGCCTCTTTTAACAGATCATAGAAAGCGCGCTTTTCCACTTCCGTCACTTCCGTGGGCACGGTAATGAAATAATCACCGGGTTTGATATTGTTCCGGGACAGATCGTTGATAAAGAACCGGATCAGTTCCTTCATGTTATTGATATCCGAGATCACGCCGTTGGACAGGGGAAAAGAGATATGGATGTTCTCCGGCGCCTTTTCATACATATCGTATGCGGAATCTCCGTAGGCAAAGATGCTGTTCTTGTTCTGGATCGCGATCATATTCTTTTCCACCAGAATGGAATCATCGGCAAGCGAATAGATCTTGATGTTACTGGTTCCCAGGTCGATCCCGAAAGAATTGTTCAAAAGCATGGCTTTTCTCCGTAAATATACTAAATTATCAACTTCTTATTTTATCATAGATACGATTTTCTTGTCCACCAGGCATTGGAGGGCGGAAAGGATCCCGAATTTCCCGTGTTCCCAGGTAAGTCCTCCCTGAAAATATACGGCATAGGGTTCCCTTAAGGGCCCATCAGCCGAAAGTTCGATGGACGCCCCGGATATAAAAGCTCCCGCAGCCATGATCACTTTGGAATCGTACCCCGGCATATCCCAGGGTTCCGGCGTTACATAGCCGTCCACGGGAGATGCCTTCTGGATCCCTTCGCAGAAAGCGCATAAGGCTTCCGGGCTGTTCAGGGTCACTGCCTCGATGATATCGTACCGCTCTTCCTTTGCATCCGGCACACACTGATACCCAAGCCTTTCAAATACATTTGCCGCAAAAACGGCGGTCTTTAAAGCGTTTGCGGTCACATGGGGAGCCAGGAACAGCCCCTGATACAGGCTTCTTTGAGCCGAAAGGGATGCGCCCACTTCTTTGCCCAGTCCCGGTGAAGTCAGTCTCACCGCCGCGTTTTCGATACAGTCCCTGCGTCCCGCCAGATACCCGCCGATGGGAGAAAGTCCTCCTCCCGCATTTTTGATCAGAGAGCCCACACAAAGATCCGCCCCAAGGTCCGAAGGCTCCTTCCTCTGTACAAATTCTCCGTAACAGTTATCTACCATACAGATCACGTCGCTCCTGCGTTCCTTGATAAAGGAGATCAGTTCTCCGATCTGTTCCACGCTGAAGGAGGGACGGGTCTGGTATCCCTTGGACCGCTGGATGGTCACCATCTTCGTCTCAGGACGCAGCGCTTTTTCGATACTCTCGTAGTCAAAAGTCCCGTCCGGCAGAAGATCCACCTGCCGGTAGGTGATACCGTATTCCGCAAGAGATCCCCGGGAAGGCCTGATCCCGATGACTTCTTCCAGCGTATCATAAGGTTTCCCAGCAGGAGAAAGGAGCTCGTCTCCGGGTCGCAAGTTACTCATAAGGGCAAGGGCAAGGGCATGGGTTCCGCATGTGATCTGGGAACGTACCAGAGCATCTTCCGTATGAAAGATATCCGCATATACCTTTTCCAGGGTATCCCGTCCCAGATCGTTGTATCCGTATCCCGTGGTTCCCGAAAGACAGGCTTCGTTCACACGGTTTTTCCGCATGGCATCGATCACTTTCAGCTGATTATATTCGGCGGTTTCATCGATCAGCGAAAACCGGTCCTTAAGATCACGGAAGATCTCCTCTCCAAATTCATAAACCGCCTTCGAGATCCCCATCTCGGAATAGAGTTCGGATAAAGTGCTCATAACAGATCCTTTCCTTTAAAATGTCCGTAAACGGCGTTCCTATCATAGCACAGGTCCTCCGTGATGTCACATAAAAAAGGCGGGATCCCATGGATCACCGCCCTTTTCAAGGAATGTATTGTGAAAGGTTGTAAAGGATCTTATCCTGTTCTATTCCAGGAATTCGGTGCTGTAATAGGGAACGATCAGAAACATGCC
>JAEEGL012900709.1_pt1 | contig 14462 bp, 12 predicted proteins | sample 9134231 | NCBI WGS metagenome assembly JAEEGL01 (sample SAMN16246548, study PRJNA631951) | gut metagenome | biome: gut microbiome; feature: rumen; material: fiber-attached | host: Bos | place: Iran: Karaj | collected 2018-10
AAGGAGGGCGCGCCGCTGGTGGCCAGCATGTCGGCCACGGTGCCGGTCATCAACGCCGGCGACGGCGGGCACTTGCACCCCACGCAAACGCTGACCGACCTTCTGACCATCAGCCGCGAAAAAGGGCGGCTGGGCAACATGACCGTCGGCTTCTGCGGCGATCTGAAGTTCGGGCGTACGGTGCATTCCCTGATCAGTGCCATGTCCCGGTATGCCGGACTGAAGCTGTATCTCATCTCTCCCGAGGAGCTGAAACTGCCGAGCTACGTCAAGAAAGAAGTCCTCGCCGCCCACAGTGTCCCCTATGTGCAGACGACCGATCTGGAAGGCTCGATGCCGGAGCTTGACATTCTGTATATGACCCGTGTCCAGCGCGAGCGCTTCTTCAACGAAGAGGATTATCTTCGCCTGAAAGACAGCTATATTCTGACGCCGGAGAAACTGCGGAACGCAAAGGAAAACCTCTGCATCATGCATCCCCTGCCCCGTGTCAACGAAATCAGCGTTGCCATTGACGATGATCCCCGCGCCTGTTACTTCAAGCAGGTGCTCTACGGCAAATACATGCGCATGGCGCTGATTCTGAAACTGCTGAAGGAGGCCGGTACCATATGAACATTGACGCGATCTCCAACGGAATTGTCATCGACCACATCACCGCCGGCCGCGGGATGAAGCTCTACGAGCTGCTCGGCCTGGAAAAGCTGGACTGCTCCGTCGCCATCATCAAGAACGCGAGCAGCCGGAAGCTCGGCAAAAAGGATATCATCAAAATCGACTCCGATATTCCGGTCAACCTGGATGTAATCGGTTATGTGGACCCGGGCGTCAGCATCAACATCATCCGGGACGGCCGTCTGATCGAGAAGAAACGGCTTGAGATGCCGGAGACTTTGACGAACGTCATCTTCTGCAAAAACCCCCGCTGCATCACCTCAACCGAGCAGGAGCTGAGCCACGTATTCAAGCTCACTGACCGCGTCAACAAGGTCTATCGCTGCATGTACTGCGAGACCAAAGCGACCTGAGAGGGAGGAAGAACATGAAACAAGTCGGAATCGTCATGGGCAGCGACAGCGATCTGCCTGTGATTCAGAAAGCCACCAGCCTGCTGAAAGAGCTGGAAATCCCGTTTGAAGTCCACGTCTTTTCCGCGCATCGTACCCCTGAACAGGCGCGGCAGTTCTCCGTTGACGCGAGGAAAAACGGTTTTGGCGTCCTGATCGCCGCCGCCGGTATGGCAGCCCACCTTGCCGGCGCCATCGCTGCGAACACCACCCTGCCGGTTATCGGCATTCCCTGCAAGGGGCCTGCGCTGGATGGTCTGGACGCGCTTCTCAGCACAGTCCAGATGCCCTCCGGAATTCCGGTTGCCACCGTGGGCGTGAACAACGGCGCAAACGCCGCCCTGCTCGCAGCTGAAATTCTGGCGGTTGAAGACGCAGCTCTCGCCGAGCGCCTTCATCGGAAGCGCGAGGCGGACACCGCCGCCGTCCTGCAGAAGGACGCCGGCATTGCCGAGAGGCTTTAAGCTCTCGCCCATTTATTCTGTCTGTCCCAATTTTAATGATAAAGGAGTTATCCCCATGGAAAAGAAACTTGTTTACACCGGAAAAACCAAGAATGTTTACGCCCTTGAAAACGGCAATTACCTGTTGAAGTTCAAAGATGACTGCACCGGCAAAGACGGCGTGTTTGACCCCGGCGAAAATTCCATCGGCCTGACCATCGAAGGCGTCGGCGACGTCAACCTGCGCATGTCCATCTATTTCTTTGAGAAGATCAATGCCGCCGGAATCCGCACCCATTTTGTCAGTGCGGATCTGCAGGAGACCACCATGGAAGTTCTCCCGGCAAAGGTCTTCGGAAAGGGCCTTGAAGTCATCTGCCGCGAGAAGGCGGTCGGTTCTTTCCTGCGCCGCTACAGCGACTATGTGGAAGAAGGCGCCGATCTGCCCTCCTATGTGGAGATGACCTTCAAAAACGATGAGAAAGGTGATCCCCTGGTCACGAAGGACGGCCTCATTGTTCTCGGCGTCATGACTGCCGAACAGTATGACACCATTAAGGAAATGACCCAGCAGATTACGCAGATCGTCGCAGACGAGATGAAAGCGCGCGGACTGGTTCTCTATGACATCAAGTTTGAGTACGGTTATGACGCGGACGGCAAAGTCATGCTGATCGACGAGATCGCCTCCGGCAATATGCGCGTCTACAAAGACGGCAAGTATATCGACCCGATGACGCTCTCCGAGCTCTTCTTCGCCTGATGGGCGGTTTCTTCGGCGCGGTATCGAAACGCGACGTTGTTCTCGACGTTTTCTTTGGTACCGACTATCACAGCCATCTCGGCACGCGCAACGCCGGCATGGCCATGTGGAACCCGGAGCACGGTTGTCAGCGACAGATCCACTCCATCGCCAACACTCCGTTCCGGACCAAATTTGAGAAGGACCTCGAAGATTTCAACGGCGGAAACTGCGGAATCGGCTGCATCAGCGATTCTGACCCTCAGCCGCTGCTGGTCCGTTCGCACCTCGGTCTGTACGCGATCACCACGGTGGGCCTGATCAACAATTCCGAGGAACTGGTCAACACCTACTTTTCCGATCACGGTCACCAGTTCATGGCGATGAGTTCCGGAAAGGTCAACTGCACTGAGCTGGTCGCAGCCCTGATTAACGAACGCGACAGTCTCGTCGACGGAATTCGGCACATGCAGTCGGTGATTGACGGTTCCATGACCGTGCTGCTGATGACAGCATCCGGGGAGATCATCGCTGCCCGTGACCGTTTCGGGCGCCTTCCGATTTTGATCGGAAAAGACGACGATGGATACTGCGTGAGCTTTGAGTCCTTCGCCTACCAGAAGCTCGGTTACACCCGGGCTTACGAGCTCGGTCCCGCAGAAATCGTCCGCATTACGGCCGATGGTTACGAAACTCTATCCCCCGCTGCCGGCAACATGAAAATCTGTGCGTTTCTGTGGAGCTATTACGGTTATCCCAACTCCAACTATGAAGGCGTTAACGTCGAAGTCATGCGGTATCGCAACGGCGAGATCATGGCGCGGGACGAGATTGCCCACGGGAATCTCCCAAAGGTGGATTACGTCGCCGGCGTTCCGGACTCCGGCATTCCTCACGCCATCGGCTACGCTAACCGCAGCGGAAAGCCCTTTGCCAGGCCTTTCGTCAAATACACCCCAACCTGGCCGCGCTCCTTTATGCCGGCCAATCAGGACGTGCGCGACCAGGTCGCAAAAATGAAGCAGATTCCCGTTCCCGAGCTGATTGAAGGCAAGAAGCTGCTGTTTGTGGATGATTCCATCGTCCGCGGCACCCAGCTCCAGGGCACGGTCGACTTTCTGTATGAGTCCGGTGCGGGAGAAGTGCATATGCGCTCGGCCTGTCCGCCGATCATGTATGCGTGCAAATACCTGAATTTCTCACGCGGCAACTCTGACATGGATCTGCTCGCCCGCCGCATCATCCAGGAACTGGAGGGAGACGAGGGGCAGGAGCACATCGGGGAATATGCCGACTCCCATACCGAGCGCGGCAGGTGCCTGCGGAAGGCTATCTGTGAAAAGCTCGGGTTCGACACGCTGGAATATCAGTCTCTTGACGGACTTCTTGAAGCCATCGGCATTGATCCGGAGCATATCTGCACCTACTGCTGGAACGGAAAAGAATAAAACTCTGGACGATTCATTTCAAACGGAAAGGAATTTCTTATGGAACACTCCCATTCCGCATCCTACGCTGCTGCGGGCGTCAATATTGAGGCCGGTTATGAAGGCGTTCGGCTGATGAAGCAGCATGTGAAACGCACCTTGATTCCCGGCGTGGTTTCAGACATCGGCGGCTTCGGCGGCCTCTTTCGTCCGGACCTGAGCGGCATGCGGGATCCCGTGCTGGTCTCCGGAACCGACGGGGTCGGAACTAAGCAGCGCATCGCTCAGATTCTGGACAAGCATGACACCGTGGGCATAGACTGCGTCGCCATGTGCGTCAACGACATCGTCTGCTGCGGCGCGAAACCGCTCTTCTTTCTCGACTACATTGCCATCGGGAAAAACGAACCGGAAAAGGTGGCAACGCTGGTTTCCGGCGTTGCGGAAGGCTGTGTGCAGGCGGGCTGCGCGCTGATCGGCGGCGAGACCGCGGAGCACCCCGGCACCATGCGGCCCGAGGACTACGACCTGGCCGGTTTTTCAGTCGGCATCATCGACCGGGAAAAAATTCTCCGCAAGGACAGCGTCCGGCCCGGAGACGTCGTACTGGGCCTCAAATCCAGCGGAGTTCATTCCAACGGCTTCTCTCTGGTGAGAAAGGTCTTTGATGTCGAGCATGCGGATCTTTCCGCCTATTCGGAGGAACTCGGCATGACGCTCGGCGACGCGCTGCTGACTCCGACCAGAATCTATGTAAAGCCCGTGCTCTCGGCGCTGGAATGCGGCGGCGTGCACGGGATCAGCCACATCACGGGGGGCGGATTTTACGAGAATATTCCCCGCTGCCTGCCCGATGGCCTGACTGCCAAGATCGAGAAGGCCTCCATTCCCGTTCTTCCGGTCTTCCGCCTGATCCAGCGGCTCGGCGAGATCCCGGAACGTGATATGTTCAACACCTTCAACATGGGCATTGGGATGAGCCTTGTTGTTGCGGCGGATTCTGTTGACGCCGTAAAGGCCGCGCTCCCGGACGCTGTCGTCATCGGCGAAATCGTCCGCGGTGACGATTCGATTGTCATCTGCTGAGGGACAGAAAATGAAGAAAGCAAACATCGCTGTTCTTGTCTCCGGAGGCGGGACCAACCTCCAGGCGCTGATCGACGCGCAGAAGAGCGGCATTCTCCACAGCGGAGCAATCCGCCTGGTCGTCTCGAGCAGTGCGAAAGCCTACGCCCTGGAGCGCGCCTCGAAAGCCGACATTCCTTCCGCCGTCCTCTCCGGGCCGGATTTTGAAGTCCGGCTGCAGCAGCTGCTGGAGGAACATGAAATCGACCTCATCATTCTCGCGGGCTTCATGCGCATCCTCAGTGCGGAGTTTACTTCCGCATGGCCGAAGCGAATTCTCAACGTCCATCCAGCCCTGATTCCCGCTTTCTGCGGGAAGGGCTATTACGGGCTCCGCGTCCACGAAGAAGCGCTGAAGCGCGGCGTCAAGGTGACCGGGGCGACCGTACATTTTGTCAACGAGATCCCGGACGGCGGGGAGATCATTTTCCAGCGCGCCGTCGAAGTACAGCCGGGCGACACCCCGGAGCAGCTGCAGAAGCGTGTCATGGAACAGGCAGAATGGATTCTGCTGCCGCAGGCGGCGGAACTGGTATCGAAAGGATTGATCAAATGACGAATTTTCTGGATTTTCTGAGAAGCAACCCCTATCCTGGCCGCGGAATTGCCGTCGGCAGAGACCGTGTGTATTATTTCATCATGGGCCGCAGCGAAAACAGCCGCAACCGGATCTTCGTGGAGACCGAAGACGGCATCCGCACCGAAGCGCATGATCCGGCGAAGCTTTCCGACCCCAGCCTGATCATCTATCATCCGGTCCGCAGAAGCGGTACGGACCTGATTGTTACCAACGGCGACCAGACCGACACCATCCGCGACATGGGCGATTTCCGCGCTGCGCTGATGACAAGGGAGTACGAACCGGACCAGCCGAACTGCACCCCGCGCATCTCCGCCGTTCTGCACGGCGACGGCAGCTTTGAGCTGTCCATCCTCAAGTGTCTGGACGGGCGCTGCCTGCGGGAATTCTTCTGCTATGAAGGCTGCGACGAGGGAAAGGGATACTTCCTCAGCACCTATGAAGGCCCGGGCTCTCCCCTGCCAAGCTTCAAAGGCGAACCGATGGAAATTGACATGCCCGAACCGGAACAGGTCTGGGCAGCGCTGAACATGGACAACAAAGTCTCGCTGTACACCAACGTCAACGGCGAAGTCAGACTGTTTAATAAAAACCTGGGAGACTGAATATGAAACAATTTGAACTGAAGTACGGCTGCAACCCGAATCAGAAACCTGCCTCCATTTACATGCCGGATGGCTCTGAGCTGCCGGTCACGGTGCTCAACGGGCGCCCCGGCTACATCAATTTTCTCGACGCACTGAACTCCTGGCAGCTGGTGAAGGAGTTGAAGGAGGCCACCGGCCTGCCCTCTGCCGCCAGCTTCAAGCACGTCTCTCCCGCCGGTGCTGCTGTCGGCCTTCCGCTGAGCGAGGTTGATCGTCAGATCTATTTTGTGGAAAACGGCGCCGAGCTCTCCCCCATTGCCTGCGCCTATATCCGTGCCCGCGGTGCGGACAGGCTCTGCTCCTACGGCGACTGGGCCGCGCTGAGCGACACCTGTGACGCGGCAACCGCCAGCTATCTGAAGGACGAGGTCTCTGACGGCATCATTGCCCCCGCCTATACGGAGGAGGCGCTTGCCATCCTGAAAACGAAGAAAAAGGGCAACTACAACGTCGTTCAGATTGATCCTGATTATGTTTGCGCGCCTCAGGAATGCAAGGATGTATTCGGTGTCCGCTTTGAGCAGGGACACAACAGCTTCCGCATCGATGAGGAGCTGCTGCAGAACATTGTCACAAAAAACAGAGAGCTCCCCGAATCTGCCGTACGCGATATGACCGTCGCTCTGATCACGCTTAAGTACACCCAGTCCAACTCTGTCTGCTACGTCAAGGATGGCCAGGCAATCGGCGTCGGCGCCGGCCAGCAGAGCCGCATTCACTGCACACGTCTGGCGGGTTCAAAGGCGGACAACTGGCTGCTTCGCCAGCATCCGAAGGTGCTGGGCCTGCAGTTTGTGGACGGAATTCGCCGTCCCGACCGCGACAATGCCATCGATGTCTATCTCTCCGACGAGTATGAGGACGTACTGGCCGAAGGCGCCTGGCAGCAGCGCTTCAAGGTGAAGCCGGAAGTCCTGACCGCAGAAGAAAAGAAAGCCTGGATATCCCGGCAGACCGGTGTCACCTGCGGCTCCGATGCATTCTTCCCCTTCGGGGACAACGTCGAGCGCGCTCATAAATCCGGCGTATCTTACATTGCAGAGCCGGGCGGCTCGATTCGCGATGATCACGTCATTGAGACCGCCGACAAATATAACATGGTGATGGCCTTCACGGGCATGCGCCTGTTCCATCACTGAGGGAGCTTTCATGAACGTTCTAGTTGTGGGCGGTGGCGGCAGAGAACATGCCGTCATCCGCAAGCTGAAGGAAAACCCGTCGATTGATCGGATCTATGCCCTGCCCGGTAATGCCGGAATGGCGCAGGACGCTGTCTGCGTACCTATCGGGGCCAAGGACATTCCCGCAATCACTGAGTTTGCGAAAGCGCAGCAGATCGACTACGCTGTTGTGACGCCGGATGATCCTCTTGTGCTCGGCTGCGTCGACGCCCTGGAAGCCATCGGCATTCCCTGTTTCGGTCCGCGCAGCAACGCGGCTATCATCGAGGGCAGCAAGGTTTTTGCCAAGAACCTGATGAAAAAGTACGGCATCCCCACTGCCCTCTATGAGACTTTTGATGACATGGAGCAGGCGCTTTCATATCTTCAGACTGCGCCGATCCCCACTGTTATCAAAGCCGACGGACTGGCACTCGGCAAGGGTGTGCTGATCGCCCAGACGCGCGAAGAAGCGTATGAAGCGGTCCGTGAGATGATGCTCGAAAAGAAATTCGGCCGCAGTGGCGAGCAGATTGTTATTGAAGAATTCCTTGAGGGGCCGGAAGTCTCCGTTTTGGCTTTTACGGACGGTAAGGCGCTGGTGCCGATGGTTTCCAGCATGGACCATAAACGTGCCCTGGACGGCGACAATGGTCTGAATACCGGCGGCATGGGAACCGTCGCACCGAACCCGTACTACACGCAGGATGTTGCCGACCGCTGCATGCGGGAGATCTTCCTGCCGACCGTCTCCGCCATGAATGCCGAGGGCAGGACCTTTAAGGGCTGTCTGTATTTCGGCCTGATGATCACGAAAGACGGCCCGAAGGTCATTGAATATAACTGCCGGTTCGGCGATCCGGAAACCCAGGTTGTGCTCCCGCTGCTGGAAAGCGACCTGTTTACCATTATGCGCGCCGTTACCGACGGGACGCTCAGCGAGACAGAAGTGCGTTTTTCCGACCGTTATGCCTGCTGTGTGATTCTCGCTTCCAAAGGCTATCCCGAGCACTATGAAAAAGGCTTTTCGCTGGAAATTCCGGACGCGGTCCGGGATCAGGTCTATGTCGCGGGCGCTACGTTGAAAGACGGGGTTCTTGTCACCAACGGCGGGCGCGTCTGCGGCTGCACCGCTGTCGCGGACAGTCTGGAAAACGCGATTCAAGGCGCATATCGGATAGCGGACCAGGTTCACTTTGACAACGCCTACTGTCGTACTGACATCGGCCAGCGTGCCCTGCGTGCGCTGAAGGAGGTCTGAGATGGTTTATCGCGTATTTGTCGAAAAGAAGCCCGGTCTGGACAGTGAAGCCCGCGCCCTGCTGAATGAAGCGCAGACTCTGCTGGAAATTCGTGGGCTGCGGAATGTACGTTTGCTGAACCGTTATGACGCGGAGGGAATCTCTGAAGAGCTGTTCCGCTACGCGGTGAAGACTGTTTTCTCCGAACCGCAACTGGATATGGTCTACGATAAACCGGAGCTGGACGGCGCCGTGGTTTTCGCCGTGGAGTACCTGCCCGGGCAGTTTGACCAGCGTGCGGACAGCGCAGCCCAGTGCATTCAGATCATTTCCCGCGGTGAGCGGCCTCTGGTACGCTCCGCCAAAGTCTATGCGCTTTACGGCGAGATGACTGAGACAGAGATCCGCGCGATTAAAAAACACGTCATCAATCCCGTTGAGGCACGGGAAGCGGAACTTAAGAAACCGGAAACGCTGCGCGTGAATTATGAGATTCCGACCGAAGTCGCCGTTCTCGACGGATTTCGTCAGTTGAACCGCGCGGAACTGGAACAGTTTGTACGTGAGCGCGGCTTGGCCATGGATGCAGACGACATCGCCTTCTGCCAAACTTACTTTCGCGAGGAGAGCCGTGATCCGACCATTACGGAGATTCGCGTTCTCGACACCTACTGGTCTGATCACTGTCGTCATACCACGTTTAACACCGTCATCGACCGCGTCTCTTTTGAAGACGCGCTGCTGGAAAAAGCCTGGCAGGACTATCTGGACACCCGCACAGCCCTGCACCGCACCAAACCCGTGTGTCTGATGGACCTCGCCACGATCGCCGTCAGAGCGCTGAAGAAAGCTGGCCGGCTCCCGAAGCTGGATGAGTCGGAGGAGATCAACGCCTGTACGGTAAAAATCGAAGTGGAAGCCGATGGGAAAACCGAGCCCTGGCTTCTGCTGTTCAAAAACGAAACTCACAATCACCCGACTGAGATCGAGCCTTTCGGCGGCGCAGCCACCTGTATCGGCGGCGCTATCCGCGACCCGCTTTCCGGCCGTTCCTACGTTTACGGCGCCATGCGTGTCACGGGCGCGGCCGATCCTCTGGTCCCCGTTTCCGAAACACTTCCCGGCAAACTGCCGCAGCGAAAGCTGGTCACGACTGCTGCCGCAGGCTATTCTTCCTACGGCAACCAGATTGGCCTTGCGACCGGGATTGTCGACGAGCTCTATCATCCCGGCTATGCGGCCAAACGCATGGAAATCGGCGCGGTGATTGCCGCGGCGCCGGAGGAAAACGTTCGCCGTGAGCGTCCCACCCCGGGCGACGTTGTAATTCTGCTCGGTGGCGCAACAGGGCGCGACGGCATCGGCGGAGCCACCGGCTCCAGCAAAGCACACAATACCCAGTCCGTCGAGACCTGCGGCGCGGAAGTGCAGAAGGGTAACGCGCCGGAGGAACGCAAGCTTCAGCGTCTGTTCCGCAATGCCGAAGCCTCGCGCATGATCAAGCGCTGCAATGACTTCGGTGCCGGCGGCGTCTCCGTCGCCATCGGCGAACTTGCCGACGGGCTGCGCATCAATCTGAACGCGGTACCGAAAAAGTACGAAGGCCTTGATGGAACGGAACTCGCCATCAGCGAGAGCCAGGAACGCATGGCCGTGGTGGTGGAAGCGGAGAACACAGACGCGTTTCTGTGCCTTGCCGCTTCTGAAAATCTCTCCGCAACGCCGGTTGCCGTCGTCCAAGCCGAGCCAAGGCTCGTGATGGAATGGAACGGCAGGATCATCGTCGATCTCAGCCGCGCCTTTCTGGACACCAACGGAGCGGAGAAGCACACCGACGCCGATGCGGCCCCGCCGCAGGCCTGGCAGAAGTCCGTCTCCGGTGATTTTGCAGACCTTCTGAGAAAGACAGCCGCCGATCTGAACTGCTGCTCCCGCCGTGGCCTCAGCGAGCGTTTCGACTCCACCATCGGCGCAGGCACCGTCCTGATGCCTTTCGGCGGAGAGAATCAGCTGACGCCGATTCAGGCCATGGTCCAGAAAATTTCCATGGAGAAGAAGCACACCGACGACTGTTCCTTCATGTCATGGGGCTACAACCCCTTTATTACAGAAAAAAGCCCCTATCACGGAGCTTATCTTGCCGTTGTGGAGTCAGTCTGCAAGTTGGTTGCCACCGGCGCTAAATTTGAAGACGTATATCTGAGTTTTCAGGAGTACTTTGAGCGGCTTGGCAGGGACAGCCGCCGCTGGGGAAAGCCGCTGAGCGCGCTGCTGGGTGCGTTTGAAGCTCAGATGGGTCTCGGCATCGGCGCTATCGGAGGGAAAGACTCGATGAGCGGTTCCTTCGAGGAACTGCATGTGCCCCCTACACTTGTCTCCTTTGCAGTGACCACCGGCAAAACCGACGAGGTCGTTTCCCCGGAATTCAAGGCTGCCGGACATCAGGTAGTCCGCTTTGCGCCAGAAATTGGCTCGGATGGGCTTCCGACTGCGGATTCCCTGCTGAAGCTCTTCGATCATGTCACGAAGCTGATACGCAGCGGCAAAGCCGTCGCCTGCTACACGCCCGGGATGGGCGGCATCGCCGAAGCTGTCATGAAAATGGCCTTTGGCAACGGTTTCGGTTTCCGCTTTGCAGATGGACTGGATCTGCAGCGTCTGTTCGGCTATGATTACGGCGCTTTCCTGCTCGAGGTTACGGAAGACGTCGGCGGCGAACAAATCGGCACCGTCACCGGGGAGGCATGCTTCCGCCTCGGAGAAGAGACCGTGGACGCGGAAGAGCTTCTGCAGCTCTATGAGGGCAAGCTGGAACCTGTATACGTCTGCAATATTGCGCAGGACGCGGGTCCGATGGAGAATTATACCTTTACCGCCTCCTCCAGAAAGGCTCCCGCCGTAAAGCACTTGAAACCACGTATTCTCATTCCTGCTTTCCCCGGCACCAACTGCGAAGTCGACAGTGCCCGCGCTGTGCGGGATGCAGGCGCCGAGCCGGAGATCTTCATTGTGCGCAACCTGACAGCAGAAGCAATTGCCGACAGCGTCGACCGCTTCGCCGATCGCCTGAAGCAGAGCCAGATCGTCTTTATTCCCGGCGGCTTTTCCGGCGGCGACGAGCCGGACGGCTCCGGCAAGTTCATCACTGCCTTCTTCCGCAACGAGGCGGTCAAAGAGGGCGTCACGGAGCTGCTGGAGCGGCGGGACGGGCTGATGTGCGGCATCTGCAACGGTTTTCAGGCGCTGATCAAGCTCGGCCTGGTTCCTTACGGCAAAATTATCGACACCGATGAAAACTGCCCGACTCTGACCTTCAACACCATCTCCCGTCACCAGAGCCGCATTGTCCGGGTCCGCGTCGCTTCCGACAAATCCCCCTGGCTTGCTCTGACGAAGCCCGGTGAGATCTTCAACGTGCCGATTTCCCACGGTGAAGGCCGTTTTCTCGCCGACGAGCAGCTGATTTGTGAGCTCGCTGCAAACGGCCAGATCGCCACGCAGTATGTGGACCTGGAAGGGAACGCGACTTCAGACGTGCGCTTCAACCCGAACGGCTCACTCCCCGCCATCGAAGGCATTACGTCGCCGGACGGGCGTGTGTTCGGAAAGATGGGCCATGCGGAACGCATCGGCTACGGGTTGTACCGCAACGTCCCCGGTGAATACGACATGCGGATGTTCGAAGCCGCCGTGAAATACTTCGCCTGATCCCATACAATACACAAAAAACCACCGGTTCCTTATGAATCGGTGGTTTTGCTATACTTATATTCCCTTCACCGCAACCCAGATGATTACCAGCTGCGCGACCAGCATTGCCGGGATTCCGTAATGAAAGTACCAGTGTCTGGTTTTATGGTGAAATACCTGCATTCCCAGGATGGCACCGACACTGCCGCCAAGCGCCGCGATGACCAAAAGCGTCTTTTCCGGGATTCTCCAGGTTTTGTTTTTGGACCGCCGCTTGTCTTCTCCAAACAGGAAAAACGCAGCCAGATTGATAACAGCGGCGTATATCGCGATTGCCAGTACCATACCGTTTACATCGGGACAATTTTGCACAGGACCACGTAACGCGCGTCGTCATACTCATACGAGCAGGTGGAGAGCGTCATGATGTGGTCGTAGCTACCGACCTGCACATCCGTGTCGAAGTTCGAGCGCGAGCGCATCCTGTCGATGAAAGCCTGGAACTGGTCTCTCGTCGCGAAATTGAAAGCGTAAACGTCCGAATCTCCTCCGGTCACAAACATCGCGAAAACCTGCAGCATGTAGTTCTGATTCGGCGTGTAATAATACAGAACGGGATGCTCCTCCAGATAGCCTTCCATCTTATAATTGGCAATGCTGGCAAACATGGAGCCGTTGTTCATGTGGTGGCCATAGAGAATCGTATTGTCGCCGGAGAGATCGGCCTCGCATACTGCGTCCATGAAGATGCTGCCGCTGGCGTTCTCGGCGCCGGTCAGGGTGTGGTGCAGGTAGTATTCATTGTCCCCGCCCTTGAGCACCGGATAGCTGATCACGGTGTTCGGGCTGTAAATCCAGCCGACAACCTGGGAGTTCTGCGCCAGAAGCGAATTGAAGTCCACCGAGATGGGCCCATCCACCACAGGCGGCGTCGGTTCCGGCTGTTCCTCCGTCGGAGTCGGTGTCGGTTCCGGCGTTACCTGTGCGCTGACAAACTGTTGATTCAGGTCGTCATATTCCTTTTCCGCAGCGTGATAGCCGTAAAACGTATTATAGAGCTGATATCCCGCAAAGATAAACACTCCCAGGAACACGCCGCATAGGATGACCAGGAGGCCTTTCCACAAGATACGCAGGAAGGATTTCATGATTTTGTCTCCATTCGTAATCTTATTGTAACTTCTTATAGTATACACCAAATTCCGAAAAAGTACAGTAAAATCTTTCTTAAGAATTATCAGGCCGCTTTTGTGCCTAAAAACCCCGAGAAACTAAGATTTCTTAAGTTGTCAATGCCAAAAAAGCAGTGTATGATGAGTTTGTAAGATCAGATAATTCTCATTCTCCCCTGTGGAGATGATCACGACTATCAGAGGTGATTCATTTGAAAAATCAATTCCGAATGATCAGCGTTCTCCTGGTTCTGATTCTCTGCCTCTCTCTCTTCGGAGCAGGCGCTTCCGCGGATGCCGTCGCCGTCTCCGGAGGCGAGACGATCGGTATCTCGGTCAGCGTGGACAGAGTGGACGGAGATCCCGCCAGTTACCTTGACGCAGAAGGCTCGGAAGTTTATCTGGAACCCTATGAGGTTCTCATGTATGACTCCCCCGTCAGCGCCTGTACGGTTTCGGCGGTTGACCGGAACAATCAGGAAGCGGGGATGGGCTATGAGAGCCTTTATTCCCTGTTGAACGCCGATGCAGGCATTCAAATCGTTCCGGCAGACGGGTATTACATCTCCGAACTCTGTCTTTCCGCCGGCGAGAAAGGCTACAGCCCGAAGAACCTGCTCTCCGCCGCGACGGCAAACCTCTACTCTCCGGCCATCACGTTCTATCCCGGAGACATTGCCACCACAGACGGGTCCGGCAGTTATTCATTGGACGGAGACTATCTTTCCTCCTGGGGCGGCGCCTATACCCTGTATATCACCTGCAGGAAGATCTCCCCGGATATGCACACCGTCACCTACACCAGCAACGGTTCCCAGGTTGACAGCTACAGCGACTACGGCGAGTGGTCGCACGGGATCATCGATGCCTTCAGCGCAGTTTACCCGCCCGACGGGATGGAAGCGGACGGCCTCTACCTGAGATACAACGGCAATGACGGTGCAGTTCGCAGAGTGTATCCCGGCGACTCGATTTCCGTCTATCTCGATGCGGAGATCGAGCTGTGCTGGAAGGAGGCGGAATACGTTCCCGAAGAAACCGGCGGCGATGCTTATGTCGAAGAGACCTGGACTGACAGCAGCTATTCCGGCGACTACGATACCCAGTACATCGACAGCGGCTACTCTGACGGCATGACCCAAGACTTTGTCGTTTACAGCGACAGCTA
>JAEEGL014030740.1_pt1 | contig 14462 bp, 9 predicted proteins | sample 9134231 | NCBI WGS metagenome assembly JAEEGL01 (sample SAMN16246548, study PRJNA631951) | gut metagenome | biome: gut microbiome; feature: rumen; material: fiber-attached | host: Bos | place: Iran: Karaj | collected 2018-10
GAGAACATCGAGACGTACATCGAGACCGACCGCACGACGGTCGAGCCCATCAGCGAATAACGGGTGTGGTCGCGCAGGCGAGAGACCCCCCGCGCGGAGGACCTGCATGATGTGTGCGCGCGTTTATATCGTAATTGTGGCATCGGGTCTGCTGCTGGGCTGTGGACGCACGGAGGCTGGTGGTGGCGCCGATGCTTTGTCGGGGACCGATGTCGCTAGGTCAGCCGATATGGGCACGTATGCCGCCTTGAAGGCGGAGAACGAGGCGCTGCGCAGGGAGAACCAGATGCTGAGAAGGGAGCTGATCTCCAAGAACGGGGCATTGCCCGATTCCGTCATGCCAGAGAAGGTGCGCGATTCGGCGGACAATGTCTATCCGGCGGACAAGGACACCGGATACTGGATGTCATCAAAGACGAAGGTACGACACAACAGGCGTTGCCGTAACTACCGCAAGGTGAAGGGCTATCCCTGCGGCCCGAAAGACGGCCGTCCATGCATGACGTGCGGAGGTTGAGGATGAAGAAGGCGTTTCTCCTCTGCTGCGCGCTGGCCTGCATGCCATGTGCCCGTGGCGACGTGCTGGTCGCGACATGGAACATGAAGTGGTTCCCGTCTGGAATCGCCGACTTGAGGAATAGCGAGGGCGCGGAGAGGGCTACGATCTCGGGTGCGGGACGGCTGCTGTCGGGCGCGTTCAGGGAACAGACGCGCAAGTCCGGCGCGGACCTGATCGTGTTGGCGCAGGAGGTGCGCGACGCCGAAACCATGACGAACTACGTCAAGGCGGCCGGCATCAAGGGGCTGAAGGTCGTGTCGGTAAGCCACTTCAAGGATGGCGACGTGCCGAGATGGCAGCAGGTGGCGATACTCTCCACATTGCCCGTGCTCGACGCAGGCTTCGCGACGTGGGCGAAGGGGATCGGGGTCTCCATTCCGAGAGGATTCGCCTACGCGCTGCTGGACGGCGGAAAGGATGGCCCGATCGCCTGCTTCAGCCTGCACCTCAAGAGCAACGTAAACCGTTCCGGATCAGACGTCGAGGGACAGAAGAACATCTACAAGCGCGAGGCCTCCTCCGCGCAGGTGCTTGCCGTGGTGCGCAAGATGCGTGATGGCTTGCCAGGCAAAGAACTGAGGACAGTCGTGGGCGGAGATTTCAACACGAACGACGACGACCTCGAGTATGTCAGCGAAGCGACGTTGCGTTCGTTCTACGGCGCGCACTTCCGAAGCTGCTTCCGCGACCTTCGGAAGGATCAGAAGGTCACACGTCCCGGATCGAACGGGTTCCCAGATGCGACGTTCGACTACATCCTCTATCGCGGCTTCGAGCGTATCGTCAGCCGGAAGATCTATCTCGGTAGCCCTTTGTCAGACCATAATCTGGTAGCTCTGCGTCTCAAGTGAATGGTGCGTTGCCCGTTTCTGCAGGATAACGTCGGCACGCGTGCCATCCGTGTCAAGAGACGTGCATGAGGAAACTGCCTTGCGCAAGCGGTGAGAGAATGCTATCATTCCCGCGCATCGGCAAACAGGCTTCTTGGGAGGCATGTTAATTGAAGACGAGAAAGAAAACTGACGGCGACGTATGAGGGATGATTCGTTCAGAAAACGGCTGAAGCGCAGGGAGGACATGTTCCTGCGGCGTCTGTTCGGCATCCTCGCCAAGATGGCGAAGGCCGACGGCAAGGTCGATGCCTGGGAGGTGCATGCCGCTGAAGGGGCCGTCGCGAGGTTTCCCCGCGCGGCGGCGCGCCGCACGTTCTGCAGAGGGGTGTTCAACACCGCTAAAGACGGACGATTCGCGCTATGCCGGCTTGCTGAAGAGTTCGCGAGCCTGTGGGCGTCTCCTGAGGACTGCCTTGCCGTCTACGAACTTCTCTGGGACATCGCCTGTGCGAAAGGCATCCTCAATTCCGCTCACAAGGAGGCCCTTCGCAAGGTATGCGCATCGCTCAAGCTGCCGCAGAAGTACTTCGAGATATTCTACCGCAGGCGCCGCTCCACCTTCCGTGAAGTCGCGTCTGATGGGGCGTCTGGCGCGAATGGCCGGGAGAGCCGGACCGGTGGCGGTTCCAATAGCGGCGGCGGAACGTCGGGGAGGCGTCACCGTCCGCCGCCACCGCCGCCAAAGAAGACGCCGCTTGAGGAGGCATACGAGCTGTTGGGGTGCAGTCCCACGGACACCAACGACGTAGTGCGCCGTGCCTATCGCAGCGCGGCCAAGACGTACCACCCGGACATGCTTCGGGCGAAAGGCTGTTCCGAGGCGCAGATACGAAACGCTTCAGAGTTCATGGCCAGGATCAACTTGGCATGGGAACTGATCAAGGAGTCGCGTGGGCTCTAAAAGAAGCAAAGGATGAACGACAAGGAGTGAAAGATGGCAAAGAAGTCAAGTAAACTGGCTGCGCTTAACATGACGCAGATCGATGCGGAGGCGGAAGGCGGGACGGTTGTCGTCTCCGGGAACAACGTGTTCGCTTCCGGCAGGTCCGTGCGGGTGAACGTCCGGTCGGCGTCCGTGGTGTCGGGCGTCTCCATACAGACTGGCATCTCCGTGTCGTCTGGCGGCAGCGTGAGCATCAACAACGCCGTTGGAACACGGCGCCTCGATTGCAAGCGCACGGGGCGCATCTCCTCCTCATGCTCGGACGACGTATGCGTCCCGTCCGGCAAGAAACTAACGATCAGCGGGTCATTGTCTGGCGATGCCCAGATAGGCGAGAATGCCACATTGATCTGCCACGGTTCATGTTCTGGCGATGTCGAGATTGCAGAAGGCGGCTTCTTCGAGTGCCACGGCTCGATGAGCGGCAACGTCACCAACAACGGCGGCGGGTACGAGATTCACGGTTCCTTCTCCGGCGAGGTCTACGGCGATTCGGACGATGACGAAGATGAGGACGAAGAAGAAGCGTTGTACTACGAGGATGAGGACGGCGACGAAGATGATGATGACGAGGAAGATTACGATATAGATGAAGACAATTGATTGACGGTATGGAGAAGCAATTGCGTGAGCTTACAGAGACGGAAGAGGCCATTTGCGCCGCTAGCATCGAGAATTCTATCTTGATGCGGCGGATCATCCGGCTTATGCCAAGAGGCGAGCCGACGCCTGACTATCTTGAAATGCTCTATTCGTATGCGAAGCAGAGGAATCGGACCGCCGATCTCGTGAACGCCATCATAGGGAAGAATTGCCCGGATGTCCCTCGCGCGGGGCGCGATTGGTACGACTGGTTCCTGGAAGTGACTCTGCCACCGACGGCTCCCGATCTTTTCTTTCTCGCTTGGAAGTACGGTTGTGTTCTAGCGAAACTGGAATCTGGAGTGTTTGCGGAAGAGGAGGAGGCCGAGTCCGTGCTTGGTTTCATCGAGATGCTCACGGACGCTGCAGGGCCGGGACTCCTCGGGCTTGACGATGTCGTCCAGAAGGTTGAGGGAATCAGCAAGATTCAGGTCGAGGAGCCGTGATGATTTACCCCGACAAAATCTGGGCAAGTGTGCAGGAGATCGGCTATTGACATCGTAGTCCGACTTTTGATACACTCACTTCGCAAAAAAGGTTAAATGTTTTTTTTGAACAGAGATTGGCAATGCTGATAGAGAACAGACGAACTAAGGATGCAATCGCCGTGGTTGCCATAGCCGTTGGTGGTGTAGCTGTTTTGTCTACAAATCATTGGCCTTTCGCTATGTGTAAGGATTTTGTAATTCATGGTGGACTAAACGGCGTCTGTCATGCGAGCCGCGATAGGCAGCAGCTGACTTGAGGATTTTGCAATGATTGGTGGAAAAATGATTGGCAGAGTAACGGCCCTGGAGTGTGTCATGGCACGATGGAGGAATGCTCGAAACGTTTGTACTCGTTTTACTTGGCTAACAAATGGATTGTGGAGGAGTCGTTGTGTCGTGGCGGCGTTGTTGTGTCTCGCTGTTGCTGCTCAATCGGCGACGGTGCCGTTTGAGATCACATTTACACATTCTGGAACGACACCTCCAAAACGTCCGTTGGCGCATATTTTCGTCTTAGATAGATCAGGGAGTATGGTTAATCGTCGTGACGCGGAATGTGAACGTAATGGGAAGATGGTTCCATGTAATCGCTGGGAGGCTCTTAAGGATAGTTTAAGGAAAACGCTTGCGAACACTCCGGACAAGACCGAATTGCGGTTTATTATTGTGGATGGGGATCGTAGAGAAAAGGGATTCCTGCTGTTTGAAAAGGATGGGATTAAATCCGATAATGGTTTTTTCTCTTGGGTTTCCGGCGGAAAAGAAATGACGGATACGATTATTATGAGCGACAAGTATCGCGAACCGTCGAAAATTTCTGCTATTATCAAGAAGTTAGGAGAACCAGGAGGTAATACGCCACTTTATGATACGCTTCAAGATGTAATGTTAAAGTCGTGGGATTTGTTTAAAGATGGTAAACGAGTTAGTGTATTTGTCTTTTCTGATGGTGACAATGTCGGTGGAAGGCTTAGAACCGAGGATGCGCTCAAAAGAAGCTTAATTAGCGAGCATGTCCCTTCAAACATTGTAAGCCACATTTCTTTTTTGCCGATTTGGGTGTCTAAGTCTAGACCGGACCCTAAAAACAAGTTGTTTGATACAGATTGGTTGGAGCCGGGAACGGTACCGATGGTTGCGACGGTTGTGCCTCTACTTGATACAGTCGTATTAGACAACCCCCTTTCTGGCAACCCTATTTCGGTCAAATTAGGGTATGACTTCAAGGTTTCGGACGACATCTGGGTTAAAATTCAAAAATACGCGGGGGAGTTGATTTTGTGTGACAGGAATGGTCAACGCCTGGCAGGTTATCCGATTGGTTTTAAGGCATCTCAGAATGTAGCAATCAACATTGATGATAAATACCTCTCTCCAACGCAAGACAATGTGTTTCAGGTGAAGCTACGTTGTGATGATTTTCCAAAGGAATCGTATATCACTTGTGACAAGCCCGATCCAATTCGTGTAACATTCACCAAGGCGGGTGAGGTTTCTGTGGCAATTGTTTCACCGCGCTCCTCACAAGTTGTTAAGTCTGGCGAAAAAGGCGAAGTGGTCAAGTTTGAGGCGATGGTGAGTCCGGCAAATGCCGAATGTGAATGGGACTTTGGAGATGGTAGCCCGGCGGCGCATGGAGTTCGAGTTGAACATCGTTACTTGAAGTCTGATACGTTCGCGTACTCCGTGCGGGCAAAAGTGAAAGACCGTTCTTTGATTCCTGGTACCGCAAAAGGATCGATAGCTGCGACCAATGCGTCGGTTTCCCTTGTTGTCCCCAAGGAGAAGGTGGATGTCGGAGAACAGATGGTAGTTAAGGCAATTGGCGAGGGTCCTGTCTCACGTTATGTCTGGAGTGTCGCGGGGATTGACATGGAAGGTTCTGATGCAAAGGATGGATCGTCTAGTGAGTTTCGCTGGAAGCCAGAAGCCCCAGGGAAGGTAGCTATATCTGTTCGTGCAATCATGAAGGGAGAGATGAAGTCTGAGTCAGATAGCAAGATTGTATCAGTGGAGGCCAAGCCGTATGTCGGCATTGTTTCTCCCAAACCGGGGTTTGTGGCTGAAATTGGTACGCCATTCTCGGTAGTGGCGCGAGTTGTCAATGTTGATGCCGTTAAGTTCAATGTCTATGGGAAAGAACATGCACTTGTTGTAACCCAGGTCGGATCTGCGATAAAGGATAATGTTTCCGAGACGATGTTGAACCTTAAGGAAGCAGGAAATTTCCAAATCGAGGTAGAAGGTGGTAATGGTACCGTCAAGAGTGTTCCTATAGACATTTCTATCAAGGCTGAGCAACTCAAGGTGTTTATCGATTCTCCCAAGAATGGAGAACCGTGCAAGACGAGTGAACACAAGAACATTGTGGCGCATGTAAAAGGTAGTAAGGTGCTTCTTGATGAGTGTGGAGGTCTTGTTTGGGAAGTCAATGGCGTCCCCATCCCGAATGGAAGTGGGAAGATCAATGACAAGGGCGAGATGTCCGCCATCTGGACCATTCCTGACGAACTTGCGTGGAAAGAGTGCGTCTTGCGTGCATATGCCTTGGATAGAACAGGGACAAAGACTTCGGCGTATGACGAAGTGACGATTGAACCGTCGATTGAAGGGGCGATAAATATTGTTGAGCCATCAAACGGCAAACATGTGTCGTTTGACAGCGCATTTGATCTAGCGGCTAATACAACTGGCCGTGCCAAGGGTGTTTCTTGGTTCGCCGAAGGTGTGTCTGAGCCGATTGGTCATGGCAAGAAATGCGAATACAGAGTTAGGCACATTGGGCAGAAAAAGGCGGTCATTCGAATACACGCAGAGGCTGACATGCCGGGCGGGACGCCATTGAAATCAGACGAGGTGGTGGTTACTGCGATTTGCCCTGATATAAAGGCTAAGATACAGCAGCCGGCAACAAACAGCATTGGAAGGACGAAGGAATATACCGTCAATATTACAGGTTCGGGTGTTGATAGATTGGAATCGGGGACTATAGTCTGGGATATGGGTGATGGCACCATATATACAAACAAGGGCATTTCGGTGACGCATAAATATACGAACTATGGAACGTACACAATCAAGGCGTCTGGATGCTGTGCGAAGTGCCGTGAACCGGTTAATCTCAAGGCCCCTGCATCTGTCGTTGTCGAAAAGCAACCGATTAGTGCCGCGTTTACAATTCTAGCTTCAGCTACATCGCCAAAAGCAATCTCTGGGACGATTGCACAGGGGCGGCAAGTTACGCTCATAGGCCAGGTGTCGCCGGATATAGCCAGGCGCGAGTGGACTTGCAATGGGCAGATAATACTCGGCGATGACGGGAAACCGAAGCAGGGACCGTCAATTGAATATCGTTGCAAGGATGTTGGTGAATATGTCTTCGGACTTACGGTTTATGATGACGCAGGAAGCGCAGTCGGGCCGGAAAAACATGCATTGAAGACGTATCGACTTTGGGCGATTCTGTTAATCGCTTTCGTGTGCTTGATTGTCTGGGTAATCTTGGTTTTGTATTGGAAAGGTGATGACTTGCGGTTCTGGGAAATCTTAGTACGCATTGATGAGGAAGGCTCAACCCCTTTCATATCCTTACGAGATAAACAACCATATCCAGCAGAGTTGTGTGTAGGAGATAAATGGAATAAGGTATCAAATGTTGCGGAATTTGCAATGGGCGAACTTACCGAAGGTGTTAGCAATGCTGGCAATTGGGCATGTACGTTGGGAAATTTGAAGGTTAGTATTAAGGCGGTGGAGAAGAACAAAAAGCTTGGTGCCAAGGTTGAGAGCGGTTCCAGTGGCCTTGAAGTGGTGCCTGATCAAGTGGAAGAGAACGTTTTTAGAGTGATTTCAGGCAATGCGGAGGACAAACCGGTCGTTCTTGAGCTCGTGCCTGTAATATCAGATAAAACTCATCTTTTGTATATTACGCTTTCGTTTGTGGCGCTAACGTTACTGGCGGTAGGTGTCAGCAAATGGCTGGCGTGGTGATAGGAGAACTTGCAATCAATCAAAAAAGAACAAGGAAAGGAAAGTACAAATGAGCAACACAACAGCAAATGCATCCATCCCGACAATCATCATCGGATGTGGGGGGTCAGGACTTGCGTCAATAAGGAAACTTAATCGTTTGTGTGCCGCGAATCCTGCGCTGGCAGAACGAATTGGGGAAGAATTGTTCTATGTTGCAATTGACACTGACAAGAAACCTCTTGCGGAGTTCTCAGAGGATATAGTGAAAGATATGAACGGACATTCCGCGCCTTTCATAGCAGAGATACAGCTTTCAAGAGGCATTCGCCAGTTGAAGCAGATAACAGACAAATGTGTAAAGGGGCGAGTGGATTCGCCTGCACTGGACAGGATAAAGGAACATATGTGGTTCCGGCGAGGCAAACCTTTTGAAGCTCCTGGGGTGCAGAATCTCATGACCGGTGCGGGGCAGTGCCCTCCTGCTTCATACTGTCTTGCGTGGTTTCGTATGGCCGAGATTGAGAAGCAGTTGCAAATTGTAATAGACAAAGTAAAATCGAACTTTGGCAAGCAAATAATCTCTGACGAAAATCCAATTGCTAATGTAAATGTGTTTGTTGTGGCTGGGCTTGCCGGTGGGACTGGTCGAGGCATTTGGGAATTGGTGGCATACAAGGTTCGTGAAATATTCGAGAAAGGGTATGGCGTGCCTGTGCAGCCAATAGGCGTTTTCTTTACAGAGGGAGTCTTTGGCGATGTTAAAATGCTGAAGCCGCAACAGATACCCGCATTAAAGGTAAATTCGCTGACAGGCCTCTCGGAACTCGTATGTTTGATGAAAACGGGACGTTCTGAAAATGATGCTGAAATCTTCCGCATGCGAATGCCCAACATGCGAACTCCAGAACGAGAACTGACGGACGTTCTGGGCATAGATAATACGCTTGCGGCACGCACATCTCCGGTACACAGTGCCTATCTGGTATGCGGAGATCGTGATGATGGGATTTTGGATTCCAGTGAGCAGTTCTATGAGATGGCAGGTGGTGCGTTGTATTCCATGATTGCCAATTCTAACATACAGTCTGCCGCATGCAATGACGACGATCCCTTTTTGAGTTTTGCTAGTAACACTTTTGAGGTAGATGTAACTCATTTACGTTCTTACTTTGAGAATAGTGCCCGTTGTGTTGCTATCGATCAGCTAATGAAAAATGAGTCAAATGAAGATGGTGCTGTGAATTCGTTTCTTTCAAAGAACCGCCTTCTCGCGCCAGTGATTTCGTTCGGAAGTGTAATGGGTGATAAGAAAGGCACGTTGTTACAACGTACGGTTTCATATTTGATAGAAGACGCATATGGCGATCGGCTTCGCCAACTCATAGGGAAATTGCCGACGATGCTCCCCAAGAAAGGCATGGAAGCCGTCACTAAAATCTTGAAGTCCGCAGTCAACGATGCTGCGATAGAGGCAGCGTTTCAGAAGGCTGTGAATTCTTTTGGCGATATTGATGCTCTTATCGACGGGGCAGTTTATGATGCATATAAAGGCGACTCAAATGTGCCGTCAATAGGACGCGCAAAGGCCTTTGCGATATCGCTAAGAAATCGGTTTGAGGAGATTCTGAAGAAAATCCCGGTGTCATGCCCGGTAATAAAGGCCGAGGCGGCTCAGATAGACGAGCGTCTTCGTGATTCCTTCGAGTATGTCATGACGCAAGTGAAAGCGGCGTCTAAGCGAACGTGGGTCGAAGCCTTTGGTCGTAAGCCTTATTTCCTTCCGAGTGAGGTTGATGACCTTGTTGTTGTCGATAAAGACAGCGGGGAATTTGGTGGTGATGTCGTCAGGGGCATTATTGCGGCGAATTATATCAAGATCCACGCAATCATCAAGAACAACTTTGGCGCTGATGGTGAAAAGAATGGTAAAGGGTGGTTGAAGCATCTAAATGCCATCATTGCTGGTTATGATAAACTTGAGGAATTCCTCGGTGTCGAAAAGGCAAGATTGCAAGTGGCGAGTCTTGCGACAACAGGGGGATCCGAGAATGAAACTGAAGCATTTGATTTATTGTTTGTCTCTCCAGAGAAAATACTTGATCGCTTGCCGTCCGATAACGATCATGAAAGTTTTTATAAGCGTACGCTCGTGCCTGTGATGACAAAGGAAGAGGTCGATAAACTGGCTGTACGTGCATTAAAAACCCGTGATGGTCTTGATGAGTTTATTCAGGAGGCTGTAAAGAATGTTGCAAATATTAGTTCACGGGATTCGTTCCTTCGCAAACTGGATGTTGCCATAAAGGGTAATGTTTATATTGCGGATGGATTTCTTGAGAAGAATTTCTCGTTCACTAAGGTTCTTAGCCGCAACATTGACTACTGGAATAAAACATTGGTTGCGCTAAGTGGCGACAAGACAACGCTTGCGAAGTTTCGTAAGACCCTTAGGAATTACCTTGGTGTTGAATCTGAATATGATTCTCAATTAGAGGTCTATCATCTTCCCAGCGTTGAGAATATTCTTACTCATATTGTTGCGATGCTGTCTGATGATTGCAAGCCGTGGTGGAAAATCGTTTCGGCTGGGGATGTGGATAATGATGATGCTGGGAATGTATCGACAACGGTGTTACTTACAGAACGCTATGGGCATTGTGGCTATCCTAAGAAAGCCGACTTGGAAAAGAAAGTGTCTGAAATCTTAGGTGGCAGGGTGGTCGAGACTCACGATCTGCAGACTGCATGTGGAGGGGCTTCGCCGTTCTCTGTGATTGCGTATGCAAATCAAATACTCTTGAGTCAGGACTTTGGCGATGTTATTTCGTTCGACTATACGCTTTCTGACGCAAAGTATAAGCCAATTGTTGATCATTGGCTCCAGAATGCCGAACGCAAGGATGGCGAGTCGATCTTTTCGACTGCGGATCGCAACAAGGGCTGTGGCTACATTTCGCCAATTTTCGTCAACAATCCCGTGTTGGCGGCGGCGCGGTGGCATCCGTGGCTCAAGGGTGACTTCGGAACCGTCGAGGACGAAGATGCCGCGTTTAAGGCGTTGCTTTACGCTTTCCTCGGCAACGGCACTTGCGAGGAAATTTCCAAGCTCGAGAAAGTCGGCTGGAAATTCCCGCTGATTAAAATAGGCCCTCGTCAGCAGTTTATGATTGCCCGCAAGGCGTTGAAATGGGATGGCGAGAAGGCTTCCGAAGATCCCAATTGCGCCTGGCTGGTCGATGAAAAGATCTGCGTCAGCCTCGCCAATCTGCATGAATACCTCAATGGCAACGGCAAGACCGGCTTGAACGGAAAGCTGGTAGAAAAGGACGTTGCCGAGGGCAAGGCGCTTCGTCGCGGCATTGGCGATGAGGAGTCGATATTCATGACACAGCTGATCAAAGGCAAGTTCGGCCCCGAGTTCTACACCAATCTTTGCGCCGCTCGCGACAAGTGGTTTGCCGCGCAGCGTGATGCCGCCAAGAGGGGCAAGAATGGCCGTAAGGAGGACGCGGAAATTTGGCAGAAGCTGATCAAGCTCTCCGGGCGCTTGGCAAAAGCCTAAAATTTCACGAGAGGTAATCAGTGGATGTCAAAAAAACTTGTCATTATGGCGTCCAAGGAAGGGCGGGAAGCACTCCGCGCGTGCGGAGTGCTTCCTGCGTCCGTATTCAGGGACTTTGCCGAGATTGACGAACACGATTATGATCGCTCCCTGTCGAGGCTGGCTGAGGGTATTTCGGATGATGGTGCCACTTGCCAAGTTTCGAATAAAGACGACAAGCGTCTTGTAGAGTACGCCGCGTCGCTTGGGTTCTATGTATGGCCGCATGATCCAGATTACAAATGTGCGGCCGCTGGTTTTGGCGACTATCCCCTGCTGTCGATGTTGGGGATGGAGCCTCCCAAAAGTAATGCAGAGTATCTCGAACGGAAAATTGCCTATACGAAACTACTTGGATCGACAATTCTGCATGTCATTTTGTTGGATAAGTTCGATTTGGCAGATAAGGTTCAAAAACCTTCTCCATGCTTTATCTCCCCGGTTGTTAAGTGGTGTGATACCTTTCAGGAGGAGATTTTAAGAGAATATAGCGACGAGCAGGCCGCTGGGATAGAACATGTATTCATACTTGTAGCTCGCAATCCATGTGGCTTGGAAGTAAATGTAGATGACGTTGAGTCTTTTTGCCGTCGGTTGAACTGCACGGAAAGTGAAAGAACTCCAAGTGTCGCTCGGATTCGCACATGTTTCTTCTTGGATCGCCAAATAGAAATAGAAGTTGGCGACGATTTGTTCCCGTCGGGACTCATCTGGGCGCAAATGGTAGGGCGCTTGTTGTTCAGAATCTTGATAGGACTGGAGCATAGCCCCAATGATCCCATCGGGTGGTGCGATGGGGGAATCAGACTCTGGAAGGCTTCCGAGTTCGCCCTGGATTTTCAGCCTGAACGCGTGCATACGCTGATGTCCCAGGGGGTTGGCAATTTCATCGATCAGTTGCGCACTGGTGACACTAAGTCGGACATAGAACCGTTGCTTAATCCTTGGGTGCAATCGGTTGATTGTGTTCTTAAGACATCCCCCATTTGGAAGAATCGTGATGAGAGTCAAGACTGGAACAAGTTCCCCGCGAAGGAGTGTGAACAGGAAACCTTTGACGATGGGCGCTGGCAGGAAGTGCTGTGCCAGCTAAAGTCTGGCGGCAAAAAAACAGATTCGCAGACAATAGAGCATGTTGACGATGCTGATCATGAAAGAAAACGTCTGACACGTGTAATACATAGTTCTATGACATCAGCAGACTCAGTTCAAATTAAAGTATCTCAATGGGTTTCTGAGATTTCCAAAAAAATTCAAGACTATTTCACGAAGGATGCCGGAGCTGGTGTCTCAAAATACTGGGACAATGTGGTCAAACTCTGCTTCCGGCGTGCGCAATGCAAGGATGTGCTGGAGGATGTTGCCGACAATTACGAGTTGGCGAAGAGTCATTATGTGCAGAAGAAGCATTGCCGTATTGCGGTAGTTGCGATTTCTCTCTGCGCGGGACTTGCGTTCAGCCGATTGGTAAGTGCTCTTGGGGGTGGATTTTTCTTGATTTTGTTGCTTTGGGCCGGAACTTTTGCTGGAGCGCTTGTGGCAATATATATAATGAAGCACCAGCATGATAATTATGGGCATCATTGTCGTGAGAAATTTTTGAGACTCTGTGAAACGGCTGACAAATGCATTGTCGCTCGTGACGAGTGCGCACGCGATCAAATCAGAGAGGCGGTAGAGGTTCGTGCACGGATGCTTCAGCTTGCCAAAATGCGTCACTTCAATCAATTGGTTTCACGATTGCAGAACATGATAGATACGGAATTGGTCGCACCATCAACTGAAGTGTTCATCGAAGATGATTTGGTCGAACCAATTGAGGCAGAACAGCTCACGGGGAAACTAAAGAGTCAACGTGACAGGTTTTTTGTAAAAACGAATTATCGGGTTGGATTTGATGACCAAGGCGATAGACCGGCAAGAGTTCGCACTTTGTTCCCCGATGAGTATGATTCGTTTAGAAAAGAGTGGACTAAACTTTGTGGTGATTACGACAAGCATTGTACCGCAAATTTCCCAGCGCGTTATTTCATACCGTTTCTTAAAAGGACATTGAGAAGTTTCAGAAATAAGTATCGCCCAGAAGTGTGGTGTTCCTTGGCAGAAAGTTCAATCCGTGAATTGAATGACAAGTTTCATCAACCAGCCCTGAGATCGACAAACGATGAAGATGTATTTGAGATTTCACGGCGGATTCGTGAGTTTGTCAACGATGATGCCTGTTATTCTGCGCACATAGATTTGCAGCATAGACTTGGCCTTGACATGGATGCAGAATTTTATTATGCAACAATATTTGACAATGGACAATGGAGCCAAATTAAAGATTTATGGGAAGGACTTGATGGCATTACGCCTCTTCCGTCGCGGTTTCTATTGGGAAGGACTCCTCATTTTGCCATTCTCTTCACGCAATCGCAGGTTAATTTCACTGTAAAAGACAGACGGCTTACTTTGCGGGTTGTCGGGGAACGAGAGGAGGATGACAATGTCTGAAGAAGAAAAGACGGTCTCTTCCGCATCCGAGGTTCTTTCTGTGGACTTGCCTACGAAGGAACAGTTTGCCGATTTGATTCCCGGCAAATGGTCATCTCATCCTAAGGCTTTGAAACGACAGAGAATCTGGTTTTTTGCCGCTGGATTTATACCGATTATAGCTCTTGTTGTCATCGGAATTGTGGCATTTTCCGATTTCCGTTCGTGGATTGACCTTATCGTCCATCCTGGACGCACGGTTGCTGTGATAGCCTTCGCTGTTTCGTTCGGAGTTGGTGTTATCGGCACGGTCGCTATTGTCAATTTGATGGGGCGGTCGGGCGTTGGCAACAAAGATATCGGGCAGAACGGCCTTGAGATATCCAAGACAATTGTGGTTGTCGGTTCTCTGCTTTGGCTTTTGCCATTGGCGGCAACATTCCTGCCGAGCATACGCGGACGAGGTTCGCTGATCTTCTTGCTCAATTTGCTGTGTTTCGTTCCGCTGGGCATCATCCTACTACTTGTCTTGTTTGGAGGCAGAAACGCGCATCGCCCAAATACAGTCTTGAAGCGTCGCAAATTCTGGTTTGCTATCGGCTCGTTTCTTGCTGCTCTCGGCATTTTGTCGTTGCTTATAGACGTTCATGCTATTATCCGTCGCGTGGATTGGCTGAAATCGGTGCCGCTGGTACAGTCGGGGACGTTGCGCCTCATCTTGCTGGCAACTCTTTTCCCGCTTTCGACGATTTGCTTCTCCATCTGGGAGATTTTCAAGAAATCTGTCCCTGCCGAAGAGACGAAGGCGGACAACGAGCCGGATCTGCCGATTGAGAAGAAGCCTTGGTATCGTCGTCTCTGGGACTTCTTCTTTGGCAAGAAAGAAGAA
>JAEEGL010360487.1_pt1 | contig 14461 bp, 11 predicted proteins | sample 9134231 | NCBI WGS metagenome assembly JAEEGL01 (sample SAMN16246548, study PRJNA631951) | gut metagenome | biome: gut microbiome; feature: rumen; material: fiber-attached | host: Bos | place: Iran: Karaj | collected 2018-10
CGGCGGTCAGCTTTTCATTCGGGCAGTAGCGGTTGTCCAGATACGTTATTGCCGTAAGTATCAGCCCGAACAGAATGTAGAGCATGAACACGGCGAACAGTGAGGCGAGATCTACGCCGCCGAGCCAGATACTCAGTCCTACGGAAATCAGGCCGAGCACCATGAATACCGGGCTCAGAAGCTCGTACATGATCATATACGGCAGCATAAAGAGCCCGACCACGCCGTAGCGCGGGTTCAGTATCATCGAACGGTATTTCGTTATAGTCTGTATGAGGCCGCAGTGCCAGCGCAGGCGCTGCGAGCGCAGGTCCCTGAGGTTTGCCGGTCCCTGCGTCCAGCAGATGCTCTCCGGCACGAACCTGAGCGAGAAAGGCAGCTTGTTCCTGCGGTAATACCGCTGGAGCTTAACCGTCATCTCCATATCCTCGCCCTTGCTCACCGTATCGTATCCGCCGACAGCGATCAGAGCGTCTTTCTTGAAAAGGCCGTAGCCGCCGGAGATGATCAGGTTCGCGTTCATGAAATCCTGAAAGATCCTCGTGCCCAGGAAGCCGCGGCTGTATTCGAGTATCTGCATGTTCACGACGGCGTTTTTGCCCATACCGCCGCTGACCGGACGCGCGTCGCGGAATCTCACGTCGTTCGAGATCTTGATATTGCCGCCCACGCCTATAACGTCGTTCCTCTCAAGCAGCGCGCGGCAGGCGATACGCAGCGAGTCCTGCTGCAGTATCTCGTCGCCGTCCATATTGATGACGTACGGGTATGTCGCGACGTTGATCCCGGCGTTTACCGCGTCGGCCTTGCAGCCGCCGTTCTCTTTGGATATCAGCGTTATCAGTACCTCTCCCCTGTAGCACGTATAGATCTCGTGGATCGGCTTGCACGCCACCTGATAGCGTATCGGCCGCGTGAGCTCGCGCTCCAGCGGGAAGTAATCCAGCAGCCACTTCTTCGTATCGTCGGTCGAGCCGTCGTCGATAACGACTATCTCATAGCGTTTGAATTCGAGCTTCAGCAGGTTGTTCACGGTCTGGATGATGCTCTCGCCCTCGTTGTACGCCGGCACGAGTATCGAGATCGGATAATAGTACTCGTGGTCGACTACGTTATGAAGCGCTTCCATGCGGCGCTTCCTGCTCGTGTTGAAAGCTCCGCTGAGGCAGCTTACGAGAAGGTAGACCGTGTATATCGCCAGGTATACCGTAATAAAGGCGTTGAAGCCGTTGACGAATATTCTGATAGCCGGTTCAAAATCAATCATGTCAGTCTTCTGTCTGCACCGCCGCGTGATCCTTGTCGGAATTCATCGCGAACCTTAAAGCGTCCGCAGCGTACTTGTCGCTGCCGTTCAGTATGCCGTCGAGCACGTCGCCCGGCGGATCGAGATTTACAAGCGTGAACGCGCAGTTGATCCGCACGTTCCACTGTCTTGAATCTATCGCGTATCTCAGAGCGTCGATAACCTCCGCGTCGTCCTGGTAACGGTCAAGCCCGGTCGCCGCCACCGCAGCCATCTGCCAGTCTTCCGAATCCTTGCAGCGCTTCAGCGTGTCGATAAGGATGCGCTTCGTGCGCCCGGAAGGCGCCTTCAGAAGAAGCCTCAGTATGTCGCAGCGCTGGTCGATCGATATTTCCGGGCTGTTCAGCCTTTCGGCGAAAAACTCGTCCCATTCGTGGAATCCGGCCGTCGTCAGGAAAGTGATCACCGCCGACTGGTTGTGATCGTCGTACGACGAGAACGAATCCATAAGCGCCCCCGCGAGCTCCGCTTTATCGCCGCCGAAAGAGTTCAGTCCGTCCGCCAGCAGCTTTTCGTTGTGCATCCGGCCGTCTCTGGTGAGTATCCCCACCGCCTCGGCCACTGCCTTCGCGTCTCCCAGATTGTAGAGCGCCTTGAGCGAGTTTTCCCTGCAGTACACGGAATCGTTCCCGAGAAGCTTCAGCATGCATCCGATGTAATCGTTTCTGACTTCCTCTCCGCAATCCGAAAAGTCCGCCGCCGATACCATATAGGCAAGAAATCCCTTCTCCATCGTGTCCGCGAGATTGACCGCGTTATACGTGATCTCCTTGCTGTTCGCGCAGAGCGCCTTCGAACAAGCCTCGAGATGCCCGTTATCCGCCGTAAAGTCGAGCGCCCGCAGCATATCGCTGTCGTAGAACCAGCTGATTTCCTGCCCGCTCAGCTTGTACGATCCGCTCTTCTCACAGCGATAGAAAACCTCATTCCAGAGTCTTATACGCTTCAGGTCGGCTTTTCTGTGCTTCTCTGCCCTGCTGTTCGAAATCAGCCTGGCCGCGAAAACTATAATCACCAGGAGAAGTACGCCCGTTATTTGAAAATTATTCCTTAAAAGTTCAAGCATTCTTATATTTTAACACAAAACGGCTTCTTATATACCGCTGCGCCGTTATTTCGAAATAGTGATAGTCACGTCGCCCTGACTGAGGAGCTTCGTCATCTCATCGGCAGACAGATCGACGTGGCCGAGCTTCGTGTACGACCACGAATTAGTGCCGTAGAATACGACTATCTGGTCTCCGGAGTACAGAACGATGTCCCCCGGGTTCGTCGACATCTGCGAATCGTTTCTCGCGACGCTGCGGCCGATGGATCCGACCTGCTCGAAGCCGCCGTACATCGACATATCGATCGTCAAAGGCAGGAGCTTTCCGAGCGCCTCAACGGAAGCGTTGTTCTCCCATGTTACGGGAACTTCGGCATCGCCGATCTTCAGTGTCATTTTCTGCTCCTTCCCGGCATTCATGGCGGCCGGATAGCGCTTATCCGGATTCAGATATCTGTAAACCATATCCGCGACCTGCGCGCGCACCGGCGTTTTTGTGTGTTCGATCCGCGCAGCGTGAGTATCAGTTCCGCCGCCTGTATCACTGCCGCTCTCCGCCGCGCATGCCGTTGCCGTAAGCGCGAACAGCATCAGTATGCATAAAAAGATCGCGAAAAATCGTTTCATACAAACTGCCTCCGTTAAAATGCTTATTACTGACCTGTCTCAACAGTTTTTATAACCCTAGCCGGAACGCCCGCCGCGATGGCGTTTGCCGAAACGTCCTTAGTCACAACCGCGCCGGCCGCGATAATCGCGCCGTCGCCGATCGAAACACCCGGAAGCACCGTAACGTTCGCGCCCAGCCAGACGTTTCTGCCGATCACTATCCTGGAAGGGATCATATTCCCGCGCTTCGCCGGATCCTGATTATGGTTCAGCGTGGCCAGAATGGCATTGTGGCCGATCAGCACGTTGTCGCCGATCCATATGCCGCCCTGATCCTGAAAGCGGCATCCGGAATTCACGAACACGTTTTTACCGAAATGGATGTTCTTGCCGCAGTCCGTGGTGAACGGCGGGAAGAGTCCGAATTCCGGGAAGTCGGGCTGCCCCGTGAGCTCACGCATCAGAGCCAGCAGCTCATCCGGCGTGCGGTAGCCGCTGTTCATCTCCGCAGTGATCCTCATCGCCTCCTGCGCGAGCCCGTGCATCATCAGATGATATTCCGATCCGGCCTCGATCTCCTCGCCGGAATCCATTTTTTCAAGAAAGTCCTTCAGATCCATATTTCGCCTCACTGTTGCTGCCGTTCCGAACACGTTGTTTGCTACAGGACCCGCTGCCCGTTCACCTTGAGCGAGAAAAGCGAGTCAAATATCCTCGCCGCGTGCGAGCACATGGTCATGCGGTCCAGGAATATATCGAAGTACTCGTACATCGTGCAGTTCTGCTCGTCGATCGTCAGATAGAGCGTAATGCGCTTCTCCTCGCGGCCGCATCTGAGCCTCGTCGCCGTCACGGCGTGGTTCACGCGGTCGTGGACGTCGAACAGTATAGGGTCTTTCTCGCGCACCCTGCTTCTCCGCACGTCAGTCTTATCGGCTATTATCAGCGCGGCTGAGATCGGATCAGCCGCCACGCCGTCCGATTCGTCGTGGTTCGCGATAGCGGAAACGACCCGCACGCGGTCCTCGACAGACATATCCGTTTCCTTCAGGATCTCGTTCGCAAGCAGAGCGCCGTACTCCGCGTGGTGATGCCTGTTGATCGAATTTCCGATATCGTGCATGAATCCCGCTATCTTCGCGAGTTCTATCACATCCGGCCCGTATCCGAAAGCTTCCAGTATGTCCGCCGCCCTTTCGGCGACCAGTCTCGTGTGCGCCGTAGAATGGTCGGTATAGCCCAGCGCGTCAAGAATCGTGCAGCCTCTCTTATAGTATTCAAGTATTTCCTTGTTGCGTACGATTTCTTCGTAAGTCATTTATATACTCTCACTCCTTTCGGAAAGATGCCGGTCTGTATGTATATTTATATTATTTTATCATAAACACGGGCCTGACGAAACGCGCTAAAAACAAATCGCGGCAGCATTTCGCTTTTAAAACCCCGCGCGAGGGGTAAATACTAATCGTTCATCCGAAACATGTTTACTCCGGAAAACGCATTTAATATAATGCTGATGGTCCGTCTTGACCGATACCGGTCTGTCCGCGGACCGATGCTGACAGAAAAGAGATCGCCATGCTGGTTTTTGAACCGTTTTCACTTTCGGCGCTCCAACGGGCGCTGCCTTACATACAGAATAATCCTTCCCCGTGCTGCGATAACTCCGCGGGCTGCCTGTTCATGTGGAACAATGGCGCCGACGTTCGGTTCAGCGTGTGGAACGATACCTGCGTAATACGCCAGACGGTCGGCGAGCAGACCGCGTTCAGCTATCCGTTCGGTGCGGATCCTGACGGAATGCTCGACGAGCTGATCCTCTACGCCCGCGCGAATCATCTGCCGCTCCGCTTTTACGCTGTAGACGACGATACGCTCGGCAGGATGCGCGCGGATCACAGGCTTCAGCCGCTCATGTGCGCGTGCGACCGACGCTGGAGCGACTACATATACGATTTTGAGGAAGCCGGGACCTTTAAGGGGAGAAAGTTCAGCGGCCAGCGAAATCATATGAACAAGTTCAGGAAGCTCTGCGGCGAGCCGGAGATACGCTTCCTCACTGATGCCGACAGGAACGACGCTGAGGAGCTGTTCCGCGAGTACGCGGCAGAACATCCGCCGGTCAACGCTATTGAAAAGGAAGAACTGGAACAGGCGCGGAAGCTGTACGACGTATACCCTTCGCTCGGCCTGTTCGCCGCCGGGCTGTTTACTGGCGGGAAGCTCGCTGCCCTGAGCATCGGCGAGATCCAGGCAGATATGCTGATAATACACGTGGAGAAGGCGCTCGCCCGCTATGAGGGGATATATCCGACGATCTATTCGGGATTCGTGCGGCTTGTCGGCGAACACTGCGGCCTCCCGCTCAGGCTCGTGAACCGGGAAGACGACGCGGGAGACCCGGGACTCCGCACCTCCAAGCAGCAGTACCACCCGATTGCGCTGGTGAGCAAGTATCTCGTGCACGTCCACTCGCCCGCTTCCGGCGCGGATCCGGAAACTGTCATCGCGCGCGGAGGCGTCGTTCTGACCGCTATCCGCGAGAGCGATAAGCGCGAATACATGGAGCTCAACACCGACGTCGAAAACAACCGCTACTGGGGCTATGATTACCGCGAAGATACAGGAATCACCGGCCCGGTCGACGAAAACACCTTCTACGATTCGGTGACGTACGATATGCGCGCGGGAGATTCCGTAAACTTTGCCGTCCGTACAGCTGAAAACGGTCCGATGATCGGCGAAGCCATAATCTGGAACTTCACGAGCGACGGATCCGCCGAGGTCGGCTGCCGCATCGCCCGCGAGTATCAGGGAAGCGGTTACGGCACGGCGGCCTTCGGCGCCGCGGCCGGATTCGCATCGAAAACCCTGAATCTGAAAGTGACCGCCCGCTGCTATAAACAAAACGCCCCGTCCTTCCGCATGATAACCGCGAACGGATTCACGCAGTCGGGCGAGGACGAGACGTACTATTATTTTGAATACAAACGGACGCGATAACTCTTTTCCGTCCGTTCAGTGCTTAGCGTTCCGATAAGCTCCCTGATCAGTGCGGAGCGTTCTCGATAAACTCCGCCGCTCCGGCAGCCCCCGGGCAGGAACGGAAATCCCCGCTGCACTCTTCGGCGGCCTTTCCGTACGCGGGATCGTTCAGGATCTCATCGACGGAAGCCCTGATGCCGTCAGCCGAATCGTCGTTCAGTACAACGCCGGCGCCGATTTCGGTTACCCTTTTCGCAACCGCTTTCTGCTCGTTCGTCTGCGGATAGAGCACCATAGGCGCGGCCATATAAAGGCTTTCGGAAACGCTGTTCATGCCGCAGTGCGTAATAAAAGCGTCAGCTTTCGAAAGAACGTCGAGCTGATCAACGAAAGGATACATCCTGACGTTGTCCGGAAGTGTTCCGAACGCCTCCCGATTTATAGCGTTCCCGCAGGAAATCACGACGTCGATATCCCGCTCTCCGAGCGCCTCGACGCATTTCGCGTAAAAGTCAGGCCTGTCATTGATGACGGTCCCCATTGAAATGTAAACGAGCGGGCGTTCTTTAGCTTTGTCGGGAACGGCGTCCGAAAAGACCGAAGGGCCCACAAACGCGTAGTGATCCGAAAAGCTCTCCGCGCACGGCTGAAAACGCCGTGACGTGTAGACGACGCTGTCCGTCTCATTATCGCTCTGTATCAGCGACAGGGCGTTTTTTACGTGATAGCCGTATTTTTCAAGCGCTTTCAGTTCTCTGGAGATCTTCGGCATCCCGAAGATCAGATCCGCCAGCTCTCCGGCCGAATTCTTCATGTAACGGGACGACTGCCTGTTAAAAGCGAACGTGCTCGTGGAGACTACCATCGGAACGTTGTGCTTCCGCGCGCTCAGTTTGCCCCAGAAGCAGACGGAATCAGTATACACGACGTCAGGCATGAAGGTCCTGAACTCCTCGTCGAGGAAGCTGTCCATCCTGATCGTGATCCTGATATCCTGGATCGTCATTTCCGTTGCTGAGACGGTCCTGAGTCCCTTCTCCTCGCGGTCCGTCAGCTCCGGCAGATACGCGTCGCACGAAACGTACTCGGCGCCCGCGGCTCTGATCTTATCCCTGAATTCCCCGAATGAGTAGAATCTTACCGTGTTTCCTCTCCTGACGAGCTCAGCGGCGACCGGCAGCATCGGATTTGTATGACCGTGCGCCGGTATGCAGAAAAAGGCAATCTTTTTCATTCCTTATCACCTTCCTGATCCCTGAACGCGGCTCCGAACAACTCCGGATACGCGCAGGGACATGCAGGGAAAACGGCTCAGCGTCCGAGCGCGGCGACGCTGTCTGTGGTTATCAGCTTCGCGCCCGTCCCCGAAACGCCTTCCATCAGCACCTGACCGGCTTCCACCGGCGCTGAAAGTCTGATCTTTTTTATTTCTTCCATGAGCGGGAACACATCCGCCAGCGGTACAGGCTCCGTGAGCCGCACGCTTACCAGAGGTCTGGCTCCGCCTTCCACGAGCACGGACGTCGCGACAGTCCTCCGCGGATCCAGAAGCTCCTGCTCGGCATAGGCCCTGCCCTTCGGACAGAGATTCCCCTTTGCGCCCAACACTTCGCGGCCCTCATAAGTTACGGTTACCTCGCAGCTGTTCGGGCAGAGCACGCATACAAACACTTTTTCCTGTTTACTCACAACGGCTCACCACCTTTACCGGTTCTGCTGAGCGCAGGTTTTCCGCTTTCACTTCGATATGATTCATTATGGCCGGAATCGCTTTTCTGACGCGCTTTTCGGCAACGCGGCGCTCTCCCTGCCAGACCTCGAACACGCAGTTTTCCATAGGCTTACGCGGGCGGAACGACAGCGTCACGTCCGTTTCGCCGCTGATCCGCTGCGGCACCGTATAACCGATCGAAGCATCTGTCTCGACGGATATGCCGCATTCCGGCAGAGTTCCCGCGAGGTAATCGGATATGGCCGAAGCTGTCTCCTCCGCTTCCAGAGATACGAAATCGACAAGATCGTGAACGTGAAGTACGTTGCCCGCGGCGAATATGCCCGGGATGCCGGTTTCGTGCGCTTCGCTTACCGCGGCGCCTCTCGTCCGCGCGTCCAGTTCAACGCCCGCCTTCAGCGACAGCTCGTTTTCCGGTATCAGGCCCACGGACAGGATCAGCGTGTCGCACTCCCAGTCCTTCTCTGTGCCCGGGATCGGCTTCATATCGCTGCCGACTTCGCTCACCGTCACGCTCTCCACCCTGTCTCTGCCGTTTATACGCGTCACCGTATGGCTGAGGAACAGCGGGATGTCATAATCCCTCAGGCACTGCTGTATATTGCGCGGAAGGCCGCTGGCGTAAGGCAGGATCTCGAACACGGCCCGCACCTTTACACCCTCGAGCGTAAGACGCCTGGCCATGATCATGCCGATATCGCCCGACCCCAGTATCACAGCAGTCTTCCCGACCATAGTATTCTTAAGGTTTATATAATTCTGAGCGACGCCCGCCGTATAAACGCCGGCCGGACGGTCGCCCGGTATCGCGAGCGCCCCTCTCGGACGTTCCCTGCATCCCATCGCGAGCAGCACCGCGTCTGCCGAAAGCGTCAGATATTCACCGCTTCTCACAGCCGTTACGGTTCGGTCGCTTCCGATATCGATGACCGTACACGCGGTAACGCATTCGACGCCGAGGTCCTCCGCCTCACGGACAAAACGTCCGGCGTACTCGGGTCCCGAAAGGCTTTCTCCGAAGCGCGTCAGCCCGAATCCGTCGTGGATGCACTGGTTCAGGATCCCTCCGAGGCGCTTCTCGCGCTCTATTATCAGGATATCATGCACACCCTTCTTCTTAAGGGCAACAGCGGCGGAAAGCCCCGCCGGACCGCCTCCGATTATTATCACCTGCCAATGGCTTTTCATTCTTCTCTCACCTTTCCGCTGAACATCCAGGATCCCGGCCTGTTGAGCGTAACGTCCTCGCGGGCCGCTCCCGTCTCTTTCATGATCAGCTCAGTCACACGGGTCTGGCAATATCCTCCCTGGCAGCGCCCCATCGTCGTGCGGCAGCGGTACTTGATACCTGCCACGGTATGTACGCCCAGAGGGTTATGTATAGCCTGAAGCACCTCCGCTTTCGTGACGTTCTCACAGCGGCAGATGATCTCTCCGTAGTCCGGATCGGCCTCGATCAGCCTCTTTCGCTCTTCCGGAGTTTTTCCGGCGAAAGTGACTATACCCTTTCTTGTCGGGTCGAAATCATCGTTCGGGATAAGACGCTCCTTCTCACCGATCAGCCGCACGGCTTCCTTCGCGAGCGGAACCGCGCTCGTCAGTCCCGGTGACTCGATACCTATGAGGTTCACCGTGTTCGGCGCCGTATCGTCGCGCCTTTCCACTACGAAATCATGGTATCCTCCCTTGCCCCGAGGCGTCAGCTTAGGCCTGATTCCCGCGAAATTCCTGATGAACATATCGCGCTTAAGATAAGGGAATATGCGCGAGCCGTCCTCTATGAGCATGTCCATGACTTCCTGAGTCGATGAGTAATCCTCCCTGTCGTCCAGGTACTCATTGCTCGGTCCCACGAACACATTTCCGTCCACGCTCGGCGTAAGGTGGATACCGAGACCGCCGACAGCGGTATTCGGCACGGGATATGCCGGAAGCGGAAGCAGCGGGCCGATCTTCTGATCCAGCAGGAAATACTCGCCCTTGCACGGATAGATCGTGTAATCGTCGATGCCGAGCATCCTCGCGATCTTATCCGAAAAGAGCCCCGCGCAGTTCACTACCCAGCGGCTCGTGAATACCTCTTTCCCCGCGGAAACGCGGTAGCATTTCGCCTCTGCGTCACGGTCGATCGCGGTGACCTCGCGCCCGAAGAAAAACTCGACACCGTTCTTCGCCGCGTTCTCCGCCAGCGCCACAGTGTATATGAACGGATTCAATACCGCCGTGGACGGCGACCAGAGAGCGAACTCTCCCTTGACCGCCGGCGCTTTGCTCCGGATGAATTCTTTATCGACTATCTCAAGGCCCGGAACACCGTTCGCGTCGCCTTTCGCCTTCATCTCCTCCAGCTTTCTGCGGTCGTCTTCGGTAAAGCCTACGACCAGCTTGCCCGTGCGCTTGTACGGGATATCGAGTTCGGCCGCCAGCTTATCGAATCCGGCGTTTCCCGCGACGCAGAATCTGGCCATGAGGCTGCCCGTCTCGTTGTTGAATCCCGCGTGCAGTACGCCCGAATTGCGCGCGCTGGTACCGCAGCAAACGTCCGGATAGCGCTCCAGAACGGCGATCTTAAGGCGGTATCTCGAAAGCTCGCGTGCCGTCGCCGAACCGACCACGCCGCCGCCTATTATCAAAACATCATACATAACAAATCACTCCAAAACAACACACGGCGCCGAAACGCCTCTCCTTATCTGCTCATGCCGTAGACAGACGGCCGTCTGAGCTTGAGAAGCGGCAGCTGCTCGCGTACGCGGCCCGTCTCCGCAAGATCGATCTCAACTATATGCGTGCCCTCATCCTCTCCCGCGTCGAACATCACGTTCCCCCACGGGTCGCATACCAGCGAATGGCCGTATGAAACGTACTCGTCCTCCGCGTTATGCGCCGGCGAACAGCTGACGGCGAAGAACTGGTTGTCGACCGCTCTGGATCTGAACAGAAGTTCCCAGTGCATAGGTCCCGTCTTCATGTTGAAAGCGGCAGGCACGAAGAGCGCCTCGGCCCCGCCGAGACACGCCATCCTTATGTATTCCGGAAAACGGATGTCAAAGCAGATAACAAGTCCGAAGCGGTGGCCGTCCACCTCAAAGAAATCCGGCTCTCCCCCGAATCCGAAGCTGTCGGATTCACGGATAGTAATACCGCCCGGTATATCCACGTCGTAGAGGTGCGCTTTCCTGTGTTTCGCGATCACGGCCCCGCTCTCGTCAAATACAAAGCACGTGTTGTAGAGTTTTTCGCCGTCCTCCTCCGGGAACGATCCGCCTATGAGCGTAACTCCCGTTTCCTTTGCCAGATCCGACAGCTCTCCGCAGACGCGCCCGCCAACAGGCTCGGCGCATGACCGGAAAAAGCGCGTATCGAAAGGACACACGAACATCTCCGGCAGCATGACTAAGCGCGCTCCTCCCTCCGCTGCCTTCAGCACGCCTTCTCGCGCTTTCCGCAGGTTTTCATTCTTGTCGGAAGTGACCCGCATCTGTACAATACCTGTTTTCATGACGCTCCTTTCCCCGCCCTGTCAACGCCGGCGGCCTGTCACAAAAATGTCGCAAATACCCTTGATTTAAAAACGCCCGGAAACCCCGCGGTCAAAAGGGTTTCCGGCAAGCAATCCATTGCGCGCTATTCGAATACTATCGTCGATACCGGCTTGTTCGAGAGGTCAAACATTACTCTGTTGACGCCGTCGACGTTTTCGATGATCTCTTCGCGAATCATGCGGAGCATTGAGAAGTCTAGCGAAAACAACCCCTCCCATCATTTCAAATTCAAGCGGTGGAAATGAAATGTTAGCCCGATTTATCTGGCTGCCGGGTTTTACTCTTATTATATTCGTCAATAATTCAATCATTCTACTATCTATTAATCTTCGATTCCATACTTCTTCCTTATTTTTTCAATGGCATCATCTTTATTTAATAAAACAGCATTTAAACCATTCTTTAATACAGTTTCTTTAGCATCGGCATTAAACATACTAATTTTTTCCTGATTCAACATACTAAAATCAGCTACATTCTTTATCTTATTCTTCATTAGATAACTGATCATTTTGTCGTTCAACCCTGGGAGGAATTGTTTTAAAGTTGTAATTTTCATAGTCGCCAGTATTGTTTCAATACTGGCATTGCCTGCAGACTTAGCGGCATTCTCAACTGTTTCTTTTACTTTATTCTCTTTCTCCTGTCTACGTGCTGCTCCCTTATACTTAACTTCTAATGATGATTCATCCGAATAGTATTGATTATGATTCTTAATAAACTCATCTACTGTGATTGAATCAATGCCTTGAGATCTACCCAGAATTCTGAATTGATTGTCATCCGTAATCAAATGAGCATCCCAGTTCTTATACTTTAGAGCAACAGATAGGATAATATGATCTGGAGTATGGCGATCAAGATCTTCAGGAAGAAGAGAAGTGTCTCCATTTTCAACAATCAGCAAGGCTCTGTTGTATTTATTCATTTTTTCGTTGTAAATGCCCTCTATCTTTTTAGATAGCGATCTTGCTGTTGTGCTAAAGGCTTCTTCTCTAAAAGTAGTTAACCGTTTTTCCTCTCCATAGTGCCTGTCCTTTATACTCCCAAGTTCTGCTATAACTCTTGTCGGAATTCTAATATACTCATTTGGGGAAAAGTACAAAAACAAATCCGGCCGATGCATCATAGCGCAAGTATCAACGATATACACAGATCGAACTACTTCTTCTTTTACCAACTCAGTGACAGTACTATCATCTGCCTCTCCTATTTGCGGTTTATTATTCTCTGTCTCAATCGAAGCAGATTCCACGATACCATTTATAATGCCTTTAGATAAAGATAACATGTCATTCACATTTGCATAAAAGGCATTCGCTCTAGAAGCATCGCAACGCTTCATAACATCAAATATATTGATGCCTGCAGCAATCAATTCCGAATTCTTTTCCGATATTTGAGCTATATTATACTGTAGTTTGGCTATATCCGGGCAATGAATGATAGAGTCCTTCAACTCTGCGGCATCCATTCGTTCAAACATTCTAAGACCTGCAACCAGCAATTCAATTTGCTTTATTGAATTGCTGTAGTCATTAAAGAATGAATCATATGCAAACAGTTCCTTTATCGCTTCATATGCTCCGAAGACGATTCGATTTATTAAATCAGTTAAAACTTGCGTATTGTAAAGAGGCTCAACTAGATCATCATAATGCATGGCCGTTTCTCGGTCTTCAATATGAAATGCTTCCTTAAGCTTTGCTATTTCATCATAATCCTTGATTTCCGAATAGTTTTGGAGGGAATATTTAATTAATTGATTGTATTTTTCCGAGCCGACCTTAAGGCAACCGAGATTAATCAGAGTGCTTACACCCTCAAGCATTTCTGAACCGTCAGCAGCCAGAATCTTTTGGATAAATGAATCCGCGACAGTTTCTTCATCAAATAAATCATAACCGATGGTTTTAGTCACTTCTATTATCTTGCCGAGTTCTGACAGAGAATCTGGAAGACTTGTTTTGTCCCAACGTTTCAGTATGGTCTTTAACCTTTTATCTGCGCTGCTTGCAAGGAACGGAAGAGCTGCTAACCCAGCCGTTGAGATATCTTTTTCCGAATATTTATCGATGATGCCATCGAACCATTTGATGACTATCGTGTTCTTGCGTCTTAATCTGTTATCTTTAAACGCAAGCGGGATCACAATCTCTCGTCCCTCATATAAGTAACAACCTTTGCAAATGCTTACACTATCATTACTATCATTGATGGCAGAACAGCCCTGCACCGAAAAAGAATCCGGCAAATAAATGACTAAAGAATCGTCTTCCCGTTTTTGAGTTTCAACGCCAGACGTCGGAGAATTAAACAAGATTATTATTTTCCCTTCAACTTTCTCATTTTTATCTCTTAACAAATTATAGATGTTATAGTCCATAAAGATGAATCTGCCATTTTGTATAATGCTCTTAAGCGATTCATAAATCCGATCTCCAGACCCGATTGTTTGGGCAGCATTGACATCATTTGCATTAGTAAGCGAATCCGTCGTGTCTCGATTGAATAAAGATCCATAACACAGTTTTGTTAAGATATCTTTTGCTGTTGGGTTTACAATTCTTGGATTAGTCGTCATAATGCCTTCAGCATCTACCTCAACCTGCAATGGAGTATAGCAGTCTTGAATTGTTTCCTCGATGATACTAGTCCCCTTCACAAGGTTTTTAGAAGCAATAAACCTCCCCGAGCCTACACGTCCTGACTGAAGTTCATCAATAATCAACTGTTCAGGATAATCATCATCATAATCATGCTTATCCCCTAGTTCTATCGCCCTATTAGACTTAGAAACTGTACTATCGCTGCTATGCACCAATCCAGTCAATGGGTTGTAAAAAACTGTTACTGGAAGACTTCTTGGCTCGCCGGGAAGCATGCCGTCAGCTAGCATAGTTATACCTAATGGTGTTAGGGAAATATCTTCAAGAATCGTTTTCCCTATCGAATAATTGTTTGGAGAATCAATCTCTATGACTCCCATTTTCATTAGTTCGCTAATGCAAGGATTGATTAAAAGATCGCTATCCTGAATCTTAAAAACATCTTCAAAAACATATTTAAGAGTAATGCCAGAAGATCTTGCTGATTCATGGAACTCGTTAATGCACGTCAAAACAAGCCACTCTATTGCCGAAAGACGACGGGTAGAAAAGCAATCTACATTGAGTTTGTATTTCTTGCCAGGAGTTTTCAATTGGTTTTCAAATAGTATCATTAATGATTACCTC
>JAEEGL010592975.1_pt1 | contig 14461 bp, 12 predicted proteins | sample 9134231 | NCBI WGS metagenome assembly JAEEGL01 (sample SAMN16246548, study PRJNA631951) | gut metagenome | biome: gut microbiome; feature: rumen; material: fiber-attached | host: Bos | place: Iran: Karaj | collected 2018-10
GGGCATGTCATCAATTTTGTTATGCCATCATGGTGAGACATGAGGGATTTGAACCCTCGACCCTACGCTTAAAAGGCGTATGCTCTACCGGCTGAGCTAATGTCTCAGAGCAGATATAATTATAACAGAAATCTGATGCTTTGTCAAGCTTGTCTGCAATTTTTGATAAATTGGACATAATTCCGGATTTATGCCACCTGAAAAATGTCATTTTGCTGATTTTTAAAGTGACTGTTGACAAATGAGTAAACTCGTGATATAATATATATCGTTGTGAATGTGCTTGTAGCTCAGCTGGATAGAGTGACTGGCTACGAACCAGTAGGTCGGGGGTTCGAATCCCTCCAGGCACGCCATGCGTCTCGGCAATAGCCGGGGCGTTTTTATTTTGCTTGACAAATCTGCACGAAAATGCTATAATACCCCTTGAGCAGACTACGCGGCAGCGGAAACGTTTTAGTTTATGAGGAAAGTCCGGGCATCACAGAGCAGGGTAGCTGCTAACGGCAGCCGAGGGCGACCTTAGGGCTAGTGCAACAGAGATATACCGCCGCTTTTGCGGTAAGGATGGAAAGGCGAGGTAAGAGCTCACCAGAGTGCGGGAGACCGTGCTGCTATGTAAACCCTACCCGATGCAACGTCTATTGGTGCTTCGCATCTTAACGCCGGCTCGGCGGATGCGGAGTAATGACGGCTTGAGCTTGCCGGCGACGGTAAGCGTAGATAAATTGCCGCGCACGACAGAACCCGGCTTATCGGTCTGGTCACTTAAAGAGAGCTTAGGCTCTCTTTTTTTGTGCCGTTTTTCAGTATTCTATCCCCTTGCGTGCCTTTATACCTTTATTATACGGGTGCTTGTGCGTGAGCATTTCTGTTACATAGTCCGCAAGAGTGCAAAGCTCCTGTGGAGCTTCGCGCCCCGTGAGGACCAGCTCGCATTCGCTGCTTGCCGCGAGTTCTATCAGTTCTGACGCTTTATCAGTATCAAGAAGCCTTTTGTTGTATGCGCCGATAGATTCGTCAAGCACGATGAGGTCGGCTTTGCCGCTGAGTATAGCCTCTTTTGCACGGGAGAGAAGCTCGTTGTGCTGCGCTGTGATGGTTTTAAGCTCAGCCGCAGACATTGCCGATGTGAATTTGTCGCAGTCCGGCGTGCAGGCAGTTTCTATCCCGAGCTTTTTCAGCTCTGATATTTCGGAGGATGTTCCGTTTTTTAGAAACTGAAAAAAGTAAACCTTTTTACCTGCACCGTTGGCTCTTACTGCGAGACCGACTGATGCTGTTGTTTTACCTTTTCCGTTTCCAGTGTAAATGTGTAACATTATTCACCACGCTCCAATCGCAATATACGGTTAAATTATAGCATTTTTTTACTGAAAAAGCAATATTTGAATGAAGCTATGTCAGTTTTTACAGTCGGTTCGTTACAGAATTGTCAAAAATAGACAAAGTTGGTATTTTTCACATTTTCCTCTTTACTTCTTGTTATTATTGTGGTATCATATACTAAAGGTGAATTATGTCCTGAAAATATTTTATTGATTTTACAATTACAGCTCTTTACTTTTATACTCTGTTGTGTTAAAATGAATAAAGCAATTGTTTTCTGCATTTTCGCCCTATGGCAGATTGGAGTAACTAAAATGATAGATAAAATCAAATCTGAAAGCATGGATCTACTCTTTGAGGCTATCCTTACACTTGAATCCGTTGACGACTGCTACAAGTTCTTTGATGACCTCTGCACAAGCCTCGAGCTGAAGGCTTTTGCTCAGAGACTGCACGTAGCAAGGCTTCTCGACGAGCATCGCGTCTACAACAGCATCGTTACCGAAACAGGCGCAAGCACGGCGACTATAAGCAGAGTCAACCGCTCTCTCAAGGACGGAAACGACGGCTATAATATAGTGTTCGACAGGCTTAAAGAGAAAAATCTGCTGAAATAAAAAATTTCTGAAAGGAAGTATCACATGAAAAAATCGGATTTTTTCAAGAAGACTGCTGCGGCGCTGACTGCTGCTGCGACGCTTCTTACCGGCAGTGCTTTTACGGCGAGCGCTGCTGTGGTCGATGAAGAGAATCCAAACAACTACGACAACTTTGCTGAAGCTCTTCAGCTTGCCCTCTGCTTCTATGATGCAAACAAGTGCGGAGACAAGGTTGCCAACGACGGTTACTATTCATGGCGCGGCAACTGTCACGTAAAGGACGCTGAGATCCCTCTCCAGCCCCTTAATCCTATGCCTGAGCTCTACGGCGAGTCTAAGAACGACGGCTCTGAAAATGGCAAGGACCAAGAGAAAAAAGAGGATAAACAGCCTATCGGTGAAGGTAAGGGCGACGGCGGACTCAGTGAGGCAAAGGGTCTTTACGAAGGCGTTACCATGTCTGAGGAATTCATCGAGGAGAACCGCATGTTCCTTGACCCCGACGGAAACGGTACGCTTGACCTCACAGGCGGCTGGCACGACGCCGGTGACCACGTTAAGTTCGGCCTTCCCGGAAGCTATTCCGCTTCAACTGTCGGCTGGGGCTACTATGAGTTCCGTGAGGACTACATCGATATGGGTCTTCAGGAGCACGTTGAAGATGAGCTCCGCTGGATAAACGATTACTTCATGAAGGCTACCTTCCTTGACGATAAGGACCACGTTGTAGGCTACTGTTATCAGGTGGGCGAGGGAAACAACGACCATAACTACTGGTGCGCTCCTGAGCTTCAGGTCGACGATACTGTAGTTGCTTCGTCTTCATGCGCTGTTAAGCGTCCCGCTTACTTCGCTACAACTGAAATGCCCGCTCCTGACCAGTGCGCAGGCGCTGCGGCTTCACTTGCTATAAACTACCTCAACTTCAAGGATACTGATGCTGATTATGCGGCTGAGAGCCTCAAGTATGCAAGAGCTCTTTATGAATTCGCTGTTGAGACTCATCAGGAGGAGTGGACTCCCGGTACAACTCCGAGCTCGCTCGTTCTCGGATATGACGGCGGCTTCTACCACTCGAGCTATGACTACGATGAGCTCTCATGGGCTGCTGTATGGCTCTACTATGCTGCTGTTGCTGAGGCTGAGGACGCTAAGGGCGCTACTGAGGCTACTATCAAAAAGGCAACAGATGATGCTTACGACAAGTACATCATGGCTATCATCGCTGTTGATGAGGAGACCACTAACGCTAAGGGCGCTCATCCCTATACCGGCTATATGAAGCGTATCATCACTGATACCGGCAACTGCTGGCAGAACATCTGGGTACACTGCTGGGATACAGTTTGGGGCGGCGTATTCGCTAAGCTCGCACCTGTTACCAATACTGCCCGCGACTGGTATATCTTCCGCTATAACCTCGAATTCTGGTCCGGCTGTGCTGCAACTATCGACAGCTCTGACTGGGGCTATGAGCCTGTTCACGGTCATAAGTACTTCGGTATGGACGACTTCCTCTGGAATACTCCTATGACCTGCGACGAGATACCCGCTCTCAAGGACAGCGAGACAAGCGGCGACTTCATTGCTAAATCACCCAAGGGCTGGGCTGTTGTTTCCGGATACGGTTCTGCTCGTTATAACACTGCGGCTGGTCTCTGCGCTTGCGTTTACGCAAAGACGACCGGCGACGAAACTTTCATGCCGTGGGCTAAGGCTCAGATGGAGTATATCCTCGGCAAAAACCCCATGGGCTATGCTTACGAGGTAGGCTACGGCAACAGCTATGCTACCCAGCCTCACCACCGTGCTTCACACTGCTCTGAAAAGCAGAGCCAGGAGAACCTCGTTCATCAGGTACACACTCTCTGGGGCGCTCTCGTAGGCGGTCCTGACCTCGATGACTTCCACCACGACGAAACAAAGGATTACATCTACAACGAAGTAACCGATGACTATAACGCAGGCTTCTGCGGCGATCTTGCCGGTCTTTACCACTTCTACGGCGCTAAGGGCAAGGAGTACGAAAAGGAAAACCACATAAACCCTGATTTCGATATGTCCAAGAATGCTAAGGCTGGCTACGATCAGGTAGATGCAGACGGAAATCCGCTTCCTGTTGGTCTCTACGCAGCAGGCGGTAAGAATCAGGAGCAGACTGGCAGCGTTCAGCTCAAGGTCGTTGTTTACAACAGAACTATCGATCCTCCGAGATTCGAGAGCAACCTCAAGGCAAGATATTACTTCAATATCAAGGAGCTCGTTGATCAGGGCTATAAACCCGAGGATTACATCTTCTACCGTATCGACTACGATCAGGAGAAGGGCTACTCGAATAACAAGAACGAGGTAAAATTCACACCTCCTACTAAGTATGACGACAAGGGCACTTACTACGTTGAGATGCAGTGGAAGGACTGCGACTTCTACGGAAGCCGTGTATTCCAGTTCGCTCTCGGCTACAAGCAGGACCTCGAAACATACGATGATGTAGAGTGGGATTCTACTAACGATTACAGCTATTCCGAGCTCGTTTCATTCGCTGATGAGAACGAAGCTGCTGCTATCACAGACAAGATCACTGTTTATGCTGACGATAAGCTCGTTTGGGGCGTTGAGCCGGACGGCACAACTCCGGAAGATGGACCTTCTGATACAACAACTAAGAGCTCAGGCAAGGCTACTATGTGGGGCGATGCTAACCTCGACAAGAACGTTACAGTTGCAGACGCTGTTGCTATCCTTCAGAGCCTCGGCAACAAGGATAAGTACGTTCTCGAAGATCAGGGTAAGATCAACGCTGACGTTTTTGACAACGGCGACGGTATTACTGCAAAGGACGCTCTTACTATCCTGCAGGTAGACTCAGGAATCTACAAGCAGACAGACCTCCCCGTTTCTTACAAGAAGAAATAAAAAATTTAAGGAGACCCCAATGGGTCTCCTTTTTTTGTGCTGTGTGGACGTGTTTATATCAGTCCGAAATGCTTCAATGCGTTGTAGATGCCGTCTTCCTCGATGGGTGTGGTTATGTACGAAACATAGGGATACAGCACCTCAGCACCGCCCATTGCTATACTGTTCGGAACTGCCCTCAGCATCGGCAGGTCGTTTGTGCTGTCTCCGATAGCGTAGGCGTTTTCCGGCGGGATATCAAGCTCGCGCAGTACCTTCTCTATCGCGGTCGCCTTTGAGAATCCGAGCGGCACGTTCTCGTAAAAGCCGTTCCCGCGGTCGATGATATCATAGTATCTGCTTACCTCGCGGCGGAAAAGCTCCATATCGCTGTCAGGATTCTCCCATATCACGAATTTGTCAAAGATGAAATCAGAGTCGGTAACTTTGCCGTCTGTAGGTATATGCTCCTCGACAAATGTGAGGAGGAAGTCGTCGAGGTCGGCATTGCGCGGAGCGTCGTCGTCAAAGAAGTATCCGTCACTTGCTTCGTATACCGGCGTAACGCCGCATTTACGGTTCAGTTCCGCTATCATGAGGCAGTGCTCCTGCGTAAGCTCGTTGTGGAGCATGACCTCTCCGCCGCATTCGATATATGTTCCGCAGCCGCAGATAAGTCCGTCGAAGCCTATTTCACGGACTTTTTTGCTGACGTTGAATTCAGTCCGTCCGGTGTTTATAAAGGTGATGCAGCCGTTTTTCCTTGCCGCGGCTATGGCTCTGCGGGTGCTTTCGGGTATGAGCTGACGGGCGTCCTCGGTTATGAGAGTGCCGTCTATGTCGAAAAATATAACAGATCTCAAAAATCTCTCTCCTTTGCGGAAAATGATACATTCTACAGAATGATATTATAAAACATTGTGTAAAAAATGTCAAGGTCGGTGATTTCGCTTGCATTTTTAAAGAAAATATAGTATAATAGAATAGACCGGATATATACTCACGGTATTCCGGCATATTTCGATGATCCCACGAGGAATAATTATTATGGAACAGACCAGAAAAAGTGATAAAAATACAGAAAACGGCAACATCCTCTACGCGGTCGCTATGCGCGGTCTTGTGGCATTCCCGAAAATGGTCATGCACTTCGACGTCGCCCGCGAGAAGTCGGTTGCTTCGATAGAAAAGGCTCTCAAGGAGGGCGGAAAGCTCTTCCTCGTTACTCAGCATGAGACCTACGTTGATAATCCCAAGGCGTCAGACCTCTACAAGGTCGGCGTTGTTGCTGAGATAAAGCAGGTACTCAAGCTGCCTGACAATATCATGAAGGTGCTCGTTGAGGGCGTGTACAAGGCGAATCTCCTCCGTCTCATCGACGACGGCGAGACCCTTCAGGCGGAGATAAAGCGCACTCCCACATATTCAAGAGCTAAGGTGGACGAGGTCGAGGCTGAGGCTCTCATGCGCTCTATCAAGGACGTTTTCGAGCGCTATTCATCGTTTTTCCCGAAGATGCCAAAGGAGCTCCTTGCCTCCGTTATGACTCAGGACGACCCTATCAAGCTCTTCGAGACCGTTACATTCAACTGCAACCTCAACTACCGCGACAAGCAGACTCTTCTTGAGGAGTCGAATATCCTCAACAAGCTGTCAGTGCTCTTTGCCTGTCTTTCGTCCGAGGTGGAGATACTCGGGCTCGAGAACCTTATCAACGAGCAGACCAAGAACAGCATCGACAAGGGGCAGAAGGAGTATTACCTCCGCGAGCAGATGAGGATAATTCAGGAACAGCTCGGCGAGGACGATCAGGACGAGGCGTTCAGCTATATCAACGACATCGTTGAACTCAAAATAGACGAGGAGAGCCGCGAGAAGCTCCTTAAAGAAGCAGACAAGCTCGTGAAGCTCCCGCCCGCTTCTCAGGAAGCTTTCGTTATCAAGAATTACCTCGATACCATACTCGACCTGCCGTGGGGCAAGTTCACCAAGGCTAAGGTATCTATGGAAAAGGCTCAGGACGTGCTCGAAAAAGACCACTACGGTCTCAAAAAGGTCAAGGAGCGTATACTCGAGTTCCTTGCTGTGCATATGCTCAATCCCGAGATAAAGGGTCAGATAATCTGTCTTGCGGGACCTCCCGGTATCGGTAAGACCTCTATCGCTAAGTCGATTGCAAAGGCTATGGGCCGCAAGTACGCCAGAGTTTCACTCGGCGGCGTGCGCGATGAGGCTGATATAAGAGGTCACAGAAAGACCTACGTAGGTGCTATGCCCGGACGCATCATCACTGCGCTCCAGCAGGCAGGCTCGGCAAATCCCCTCATCCTCTTCGACGAGATAGATAAGCTTTGCAGTGATATCAAGGGCGACCCGTCCTCTGCGATGCTCGAGGTGCTCGACAGCGAGCAGAACAACGCTTTCCGCGACCACTTCATCGAGGTGCCGTTCGACCTCAGCAAGTGCGTCTTCATTACAACTGCCAATAACGTTTCCGCGATTCCCGGTCCGCTCCTTGACCGTATGGAGGTCATTGAGCTCCCGAGCTATACCGCGGAGGAGAAGTTCCATATCGCCAAGGAGCACCTTGTGCCTAAACAGCTCAAGGAGCACGGTCTGAAAGGAACTCAGCTCAAGATAGAGGACGGCGCTATCGACGAGATGATACAGTATTACACCAAGGAAGCCGGCGTCCGCGGACTTGAAAGATATATCGCTTCGCTCTGCCGCAAGGCCGCAAGGAAGATAGCTTCCGGCGAGGCTAAGCGCGTTACCGTAAAGGCTAAGGAGATAGAGACATGGCTCGGCGTTAAGAAGTATCTGCCCGACCTCTCTTCAAAGCAGGATCAGGTCGGCGTGGTGAACGGTCTCGCGTGGACGAGCGTCGGCGGTGTTCTCATGCCGCTTGAAGTCATCGTGCTCAAGGGCTCCGGCAAGATAGAGGTGACAGGCTCGCTCGGCGATGTCATGAAAGAAAGCGCTAAGATAGCTGTCAGCTACGTGAGAAGCGTTGCCGATAAATACGGCATTGACCCCGATTTCTACAAGAACTGCGACCTGCACATACACGCTCCCGAGGGAGCCGTTCCGAAGGACGGTCCTTCCGCCGGAGTTACTATGACTACAGCACTCGTGTCCGCACTCTCGGGCATACCCGTAAGAGCTGATGTTGCCATGACAGGCGAGATAACGCTCCACGGCAAGGTGCTCCCGATAGGCGGTCTCCGCGAAAAGACTATGGCGGCGTTCAAGGCTGAGATAGGAACTGTGATAATCCCGTCGCAGAATAATTCCGACCTCGAGGAAGTCGATGACGTTGTCAAGAATGCGATAAATTTCGTCTGTGCGGATAAACTTGAGACCGTGCTCGATACGGCTCTCGTGAAAACTGCCAAGCCGGCAAAAAAACGCGGCAGACCTCCCAAAACCAAGAAATAAACCCTTCCCCTGAAAGGAGATGATACCCGTGAAGCTGAATTACAATAAAGCTGAATACGTCGCTTCATACGGCAAGTTTTCGCAGATACCAGCTCCAGAGAGGATAGAGATAGCTTTCGCAGGACATTCAAATGTCGGAAAGTCAACTCTTATTAATAAGCTTTTCAACCGCAAGAATCTCGCAAGAGTGAGCTCCGTGCCCGGCAAAACCGCTACGATAAACTTCTACGGGCTCGAGAATATCTACTTCGTTGACCTCCCCGGCTACGGCTATGCCAAGGTCGCCAAGACCGAGAAGGAGCGCTGGTCAGGACTTATCGAGGGCTACCTCAGCTCCGACCGCGATATAAGGCTCGTGTTCATGCTCGTGGATATGCGCCACGCTCCTACAAAGGACGACGTCAAGATGATAGACTACCTCATCGACACGGAAACGCCCTTCGTTATCGTGCTCACCAAGGCTGACAAGCTCAAAAAGACTGAGCGCGAAAAGCGTATGGATGCTTTCCGGAGCGAGATACCCTGCTTTGACGATATCCACGTTATACCTTTTTCGTCAATGACCTTCGAGGGCGTTGACGAGCTCAGGGAGATCGTTGAAGATATTGCTGATGATACAGCAGATGAACCTGCTGAAAACTGAAAGGAATGATAAATATGTTCGTATCTGAGAATCTTTCCGTCAATGAGAGCGGCAACCTCACTATCGGAGGACTTGACACAGTTGAACTTGCGGAAAAATACGGAACCCCGCTTTATGTTATGGATGAGGAGCTTATCCGTAAGACGCTCCGCCGTTTCCACGACAGCATGAATAAATACTACGAGGGCATGGGCGAAGTCCACTACGCGAGCAAGGCTTTCTCCTGCATGGAGATGTGCCGCATCGTTGCCAGCGAGGGCGACGGCCTTGACGCCGTTTCTATCGGCGAGCTCTACACAGCCGTAAAGGCTGGCTTCCCCATGGAGAAGGTCGGCTTCCACGGCAATAACAAGACCGACGAGGAGCTTGCATACGCTCTTGAGGTCGGCGTTGGACATATCATCGTTGACAATATTTCCGAGCTCTACAGGCTCGAAAAAATATCCAAGGAAAAAGGCGTCAAGCCGCGTATCATGTTCCGCATCAAGCCCGGCATCGACGCTCATACCCACAAGGCTGTTATGACCGGTCAGATAGACAGTAAATTCGGCTTTGCTCTCGAAACAGGCGAGGCTTTCGAGGCTGTAAGAGAGGCTGTTGCCTGCGAGAACGTCGAGTTCTACGGCGTTCACTGCCACATCGGCTCGCAGATATTCGATATCGAGCCCTTTGAGGCTGCGGCAAAGGTAATGCTCGGTTTTATCGCCAAGGTCAAGAACGAGCTCGGCTACGAGATAAAGGGTCTCAACCTCGGCGGCGGCTTCGGTATCAAGTACCTCGAGGAGCATGACCCCGCTCCGTTCGAGACCTACCTCGAGCGCGTTTCATCGGTCGTAAAGAGCGAGTGCGCTTCTCTCGGTATTTCCCAGCCGAGAATGTATATCGAGCCCGGCAGAGCTGTTGCTGCTCCGGCAGGTATTACTCTCTACAAGGTCGGCGCACGCAAGGAGATACCCGGTATCCGCACTTATGTATCCGTTGACGGCGGTATGGGCGATAATCCGAGATATATCCTCTATCAGTCCGAGTACGAGGCTGTAGTCGCTAACAAGGCTGACCAGCCCCGCGACGAGAAGGTAACTATCGCAGGAAGATGCTGCGAGAGCGGTGACCTCATCGGCGAGAATATGCCTCTCCAGCACGCGGAATCCGGCGACATCATCGCTGTTCTTGCGACGGGAGCTTACAACTACTCGATGGCATCGAACTATAACCGACTCCAGAAGCCGGCTGTAGTATTCGTTAACAACGGCGAGAGCCGTATCGCGGTAAAGCGCGAATCTCTTGACGACCTTATCAAGAACGATGTTTGAATATCTTGACGTTGTCCTTGCATTTGCACTGATAGCTCTTATGTGTTTTCTTCTGTTCAAGGTCTACAGGTTCGATAAGAAAATGGACGATTCAAGAGAGAACGGCATATTTGCTCCGGTGATATATCATAACGAGCCGTCATGGAGCGAATATCGGCGTGAGCGAAGAGCAATGAAAAAATACGGCATATTTGGCGGTATCATATTTGCACTTGTCGTGTATTCTGTTCTTCGTATGAACGGCACGATAGGCAGTATTTTATAAAATATTAAAGAGCGGAAAAGGACGTTTCACAGATAATGTTTTTTTTCCGCTTTTTGTTTGCTTTAAACTGCGATATATCGTGTGTTTGGGCATTTGTGCGGAGCTTGGGGTTTTGCTGTACTAACAAATTATCGCAGCTTACTTGTTTAATTCTTGACAAACTTTGTGAAAAGTAGTAAAATAAAATATATATGTATTGAAAGGACTGATCTCAATGGGTTCAACACTTACTGAAAAGATCTTAAAGGCACATCTCGTTGACGGCGAGTACATCAAGGGTCAGGAGATAGGTATCCGTATCGACCAGACTCTCACTCAGGACGCTACAGGCACTATGGCTTACCTCGAATTCGAGGCTATGGGCGTTCCGCGCGTTAAGACTGAGCGCTCGGTCGCTTATATCGACCATAACACGCTCCAGAGCGGCTTCGAGAATGCTGACGACCACCGCTTCATCGGAAGCGTTGCCAAGAAGCATGGCATCTACTTCTCTCGTCCCGGCAACGGTATCTGCCATCAGGTGCACCTTGAGAGATTCGGTATCCCGGGAAAAACTCTCATCGGCTCTGACAGCCATACTCCCACAGGCGGCGGTATCGGTATGATAGCTATCGGTGCAGGCGGTCTCGATGTTGCTGTTGCTATGGGCGGCGGCGCTTACTACATAACCTGCCCGAAGGTAGTTAAGGTAAACCTCACCGGCAAGCTCAGCCCGTGGGTATCCGCTAAGGACGTTATCCTCGAAGTTCTCAGACGTCTCTCCGTTAAGGGCGGCGTTGGCAAGGTGATCGAGTACGTTGGCGAGGGCGTTAAGACTCTCTCCGTTCCTGAGCGTGCTACTATCACAAATATGGGCGCAGAGCTCGGTGCTACGACTTCTATCTTCCCCTCTGACGAAGTAACTAAGCAGTTCCTCAAGGCTCAGAAGCGTGAAGAGGTCTGGACTCCTCTTGCTGCTGATCCTGACGCTGTTTACGATGAGGAGCTCGACATCGACCTCAGCAAGCTCGTTCCTCTTGCTGCTTGTCCTCATTCTCCTGACAACGTTAAGAGCGTTGAGGAGATAGGCAGACTCAAGATAGATCAGGTTTGTATCGGTTCATGTACGAACTCATCGCTCCTTGATATGCTCAAGGTAGCTCATATCCTCAAGGGCAAGACCGTTAACCCTGACGTTTCTCTCGCTATCGCTCCCGGCTCTAAGCAGGTGCTCAATATGATGGCTCAGAACGGCGCTCTCGCAACTCTTATCGACGCCGGCGCTCGTATCCTTGAATCTGCCTGCGGCCCCTGCATCGGTATGGGTCAGTCTCCTAACTCAAAGGGTATCTCACTCCGTACCTTCAACAGAAACTTTGAAGGACGCTCCGGCACAAAGGACGGTCAGATATACCTCGTATCGCCCGAAATGGCTGCTGTTTCCGCTCTTACAGGCTACCTCACAGACCCCCGCGAGCTCGGCGATATGCCTGAATTCAAGCTCCCCGAGGAGTTCACTATCAACGACAACATGGTCGTTCCGCCCGCTCCTGTTGAGGAAATGGACAGCGTAGAGATCCTCCGCGGACCTAACATCAAGCCCTATCCCGACACAACTCCGCTCCTTGAGACTATCGACGCTCCCGTATCTCTCAAGGTCGGCGACAATATCACTACTGACCACATCATGCCCGCAGGTGCAAAGATCCTTCCCCTGCGTTCAAATATCCCGAAAATTTCTCAGTTCTGCTTCGCTGTATGCGATGAGAGCTTCCCGAAGCGCGCTGAGCGTCTCGGCAAGAGCATCATCGTCGGCGGTTCAAACTACGGTCAGGGCTCGTCCCGTGAGCACGCTGCACTTGCTCCGCTCTACCTCGGCGTAAAGGCTGTACTCGTTAAGTCGTTCGCTCGTATCCACAGAGCTAACCTCATCAATGCCGGAATCCTCCCGCTCACATTCGTGAACGAGGCTGACTACGACAAGATAGCTGAGGGCGATCACCTTCTCCTCGCTGACGTGAGAAAGGCTGTTGCTGAGGGCAAGACTGAGCTCACTGTCGTAAACAAGACAAACGGCGCTGAGATACCTGTACTCTGCGAGCTTTCCGGACGTACAAAGGATATCATGCTCGCCGGCGGTCTCCTCGACTTTACACGCGAGTCTATGAAATAAGCGGCATGGCGGCTTTATGCCGCCTGTGCCCTGCATAATGTTTAAACAGGGGAGGTGAGCACTTGTCAAACCTTGGCATAAAGCTTGATAATGACCGTATCTTCAATGACGGAGATTTCCCTGGTATGCGCTCTGAAACCGTTTCTGCTCTTCCCGAGCCGGAAAAAGTGCAGAGAAGCAGCTGCTACAGAGTTGCTGACTACACCGTCAATGCGACTACTGTTGAAGGTATTCTTCACTATGCTGCGGACAAGCGCGTGCTCGCTCTCAATTTTGCAAATGCAATGTACGCGGGAGGAGGCTACGTCCTCGGAGGCAATGCTCAGGAGGAAAGCCTGTGCAGAGCCTCGCTCCTGTACTATACGATAAAAGGGCAGAAGAAATACTATCGGAGGAACCGTCTCCATGTACTGCCCGATTACACTGACGTTATGATATATTCCGAGAGTGTTCCGGTCATACGCGACGACTTCGGGAATCTGCTCGGAAAACCGCTGAAATGCGATTTCATCACCTGTCCCGCTGTGAACAGGAGCTTCGCGAAGTTCATGATGACGCAGAAGCGCATTGACCGCATCATGCGCAGACGTATAAAGCGTATCATAACGCTTGCAGTAATGAAAAAGCCCGATGTTCTCGTGCTCGGAGCCTTTGGCTGCGGCATGTTCGGAAACAGGCGCGAAAAAGTCCTGCCCGTTTTTGAAGAGATGATAAACAGCTATGTTCCGGAGGATATCGAGGTGGTTTTCGCTATTCCGTAAGGCGGTGGAGCTATGGACAAAAAAGGCGTAACAGGTTCGCTTTCATTTTTGGCTTTTCTTATGTTCCTGCTGCTCGCTTTCTGGTGTATCAACATCTTTAAGCATATCCGCGCAGGCGGCTGGAAGGGGTTCCGCGCCGCTGTGGATATATCCGGAGCGGTATTGCTGGCTGGGGTCTTTGCTGCCGTGATACTGCCGCTTTTTAAATGATATAGGATTTTGGAGCTTGTAAAATGATGAATATTATTTGTGCGGGTGCTGTTCCCGCGAGAATACGTTTCTATCGCCACAGACCGTGGACTGCCAAGGACTTTCTGGCGTTCGGCATCGGTTTTGCGGCTTACATTGCAGCACGTTATTTCCTTCCGAAGATATTCCCTGCGCTCGAATCAAAGCTCTGCGACAGGATATCCCTCGGTATCGCTGCGGTGTTTATGATACTCACACTTTTTGTGGTATAACCACTTTATGCATTAATTATTAATCAGGAGGTCTGAACCAATGGCAAAGATAATCATGAAAACTCCCCTCGTCGAGATGGACGGCGACGAGATGACCCGTATCCTCTGGCAGTGGATAAAGGAGACTCTGCTTGAACCCTATGTAGAGCTCAATACCGAGTACTACGACCTCGGTCTCAAGCACCGCGAGGAGACAAAGGATCAGGTAACTATCGACTCTGCTGAGGCTACAAAGAAGTACGGCGTTGCTGTAAAGTGCGCTACTATCACTCCCAATGCAGCAAGAATGCCTGAGTATAACCTCACACAGATGTGGAAATCTCCCAACGGCACTATCAGAGCTGCTCTCGACGGTACTGTTTTCAGAACTCCTATCATAGTCAAGGGTATCGAGCCCTATATCCCCACCTGGACTAAGCCTATCACTATCGCTCGTCACGCTTACGGCGATGTTTACAAGAATACCGAAATGCGCGTTGCTAAGGGCAGTAAGGCTGAGCTCGTTGTTACTGACGAGAACGGCAACGAGACCCGCGAGCTTATCCACGATTTTACAAAGTGCGACGGTATCATTCAGGGACTTCACAACCTCGATGCTTCTATCA
>JAEEGL012664989.1_pt1 | contig 14461 bp, 16 predicted proteins | sample 9134231 | NCBI WGS metagenome assembly JAEEGL01 (sample SAMN16246548, study PRJNA631951) | gut metagenome | biome: gut microbiome; feature: rumen; material: fiber-attached | host: Bos | place: Iran: Karaj | collected 2018-10
CAAGACCACCGCTACTCACAATGGTCTCCTCAGCAAGAACAAGATAGTTGGTTACAACACTCCGAACACCCGCAACTATCTCTTCGGTCTTAACATAACATTCTAATCAGGAAAATCATGAAAAAGATATTGAATATCGCCATAGCTGCGGCAATGCTTACCCTTGGTTGCGCTTGCAACAAGGTGCTTGACGAACAGCCACGCACATTCTACGAGCCGGGATTCTTCAAGACCGAGGCCGGCGTTCAGGGAGGTCTTACTTCCCTCTACAGAAGTCTCCGTCTTGCGTATGGCCAGGCGTACTATTTCAACAGCCTTGAGACCGGTACCGATGAATATACATACGGCTGGTCTGCTGACAACAACTTCAAGGATGCCGACCTTTCAGGCATCGGTTCTCTTACCCCTTCATCACACCGCTCCGACGTACTCTGGATGATGGCTTTCGGCGCAATCAATACCGCCAGCGGTATCATCGAGAATGCTGAAGATGCAGGGCTTGACGCCCAGTACATCGCTGAGGCCAAGTTCTTCAGGGCTTTCTACTACTTCCAGCTTGTGAAGACCTTCGGTGGAGTTCCGCTCGATCTCGGCGCCGGTGAACTCAAGTTCAACAGCAATCCTTCACGCGTGTCAGTACGTAACACCGTTCCTGAGGTTTACGAGGCTATCTTCGCCGACCTTGTCGACGCAGAGAAGGACCTTCCTGCTACAGGCCGTATGACAGGTACCGCAACCAAGACAGCCGCAAGGCTCGTTCTTGCCCAGGCTTACCTTACTTACGCTTGGTGGCTCGAAAACCCTAAGGGTATCCCTACATATCCTGCTTGCGATCGTGACGCCAAAGGAGTAAATTACTTCCAGAAAGCATACGATACCGCACTCGCAGCAATCAACGATCCGGGCCCATTCGCTCTTCAGGAGACTTTCCGCGACGTCAGCCTCGGCCCTAACGACCGCAACAGCGAGATCGTCCTCTATGCCGACCATAACAACATCAGCGAGCAGTACAACGAGTCCAGCTTCGGTTGGTCAAACGGTAACCCTCCTGAGAACTTCGTTGGCTGGATGGTTATCTGGAACTACTCTGGTGACATGAAGATTGCTGACGCTTCAGGTGCAGTTATCAACCCTGTACAGAGAGAGGCAGTCCAGGCCCTCGGACGTCCTTGGACCCGTATGGCTCCTACTGTCGAGGCCCTCAGCAAGTTCACTGATGACAGGGACTCACGTCGCGACGGCACCTTCACGACCGTATTCCACGGCAACTGGCAGAAGGGCGGAAACAAATCTGAGTACTGTATTGGTGCAAATGGCCTTCATATCGCCCAGAACGAGCCTGTCCTCTCCTTCCTCTTCAATGAAGCAAACGATGCCTCCATCAGCTACGATCCAGCTAATGCTAACGTAGGTGCCGGCGTTCTTCCAGGTCGTGCTGACTTCGTATATGATATCCATATGGTTAACCGCCGCTGCTACCCTGCTATCTGGAAGCATGGTCCATACCGCACCGACAATGATGGTACCGGTCTCGGTTCCCCTAACGGTGCCAGCACCCGTCCTTACAACATCCTCAAGTTCTCCGAGCTCTACTTCATCGCAGCTGAGGCTGCCGTCAAGGGCGCATCTGGAGCCAAGAGCGCAAAGGAACTTCTCGAAGTTATCGTAAAACGTGCAGGCAAGTGGAATTACAGCAATGCCGAGGAAGCTCCTAAAGACGAAGACTTTGGCGACGCTCTCGTTGCTGAGATGCCTTCTACAATTACCATCGACTACATCCTCGACGAGAGGATGCGCGAGTACTTCGCAGACGGTATCCGTTGGTTCGACCTTACCCGTACTCAGACTTGGGCTGAGCGCGCTGGCAAGTACACCATCGGTGACAACTACGAGGCACCAACCGTACATAACCGTACTATCGAGAACTACATGTATCTCTGCCCAATCCCTCAGAAGCAGATCAATGGTCTCGTAATGGACGAGGATGCCAAGAAGGCTTACCAGAACCCTGGTTATCCTACTGAGTAATCCCATCTGACAGAGAAATCTGTTTTACCATAACAAGGTGGCCTCCGGGCCACCTTTTTTTATTTAATTGCCTGTCTATTAGATTATTATCACACCTACTCACGAGACACAAGCTAATGCGCTGATTATCAGAGTCTTACTATTTCGCGTTAGATTGTCAATTTTGATACATTATCCAACTCGCTAATAATTAAAAGATTAGAGAAACAACCGCGTTAGGGTTTTTTCGCCTAAAAAATGTGAAACAAGAACGTTATCCCCTATCTTTGTTTTTACGGAAAAGCCGAAATCCGTAGAATAGTAGGCGTAACTTTAAAACTAATTAATCATGTTCAAAATGAACCTGCTTAACGCAGAGGAAGCCGGCAAGGTTAATGGCGGAAAGCTCCCTATCTGCAAGACATTTGACGTAGGAACCTGTCTTGTCGATTACTTCCCTGGTTGCGGCACCCGCGATTTTATCATTTGTGGCACTCGCGACCTCATCGTATGCGGTAAACGTGATTTTATTATCAGGCCTTGCGTATCAAGCGACTTCATCCGCCCATGCGCATCACGTGACCTTGTAATCATGTAATCTGCCTTAGAAAAAAGTGTCCGCGTTTCGGCGCGAGGTCGGGCCGCGGGCATGTCTACTATTCTACACGACACTGCCACTAACATCGGAAGGATTCCGGGGATGCCGAAAACCGCTAATAGAGTAGGCATAACTAATAATCTTTTGAGCCATGAAAAAAATGAATCTGCTCAACTCAGAGGAAGCTGGAAAAGTGAACGGAGGAAGACCCGTTTGCACGAAAAGGGACTTGATTCCAATCTGCGAATTCGAAATCTTGCTTCCGATTTGCATTTCAAGCGACGTGGTTCCTCCGCCATGCGGATCAAGGAACATAGTCCCGTGCGGGACCAGTGATATCGTGCCTCCGCCGCCATGTGGTTTCAAAAACGTTATCAAGCCATGCACATTCGACGTATTGCAACCCATTTGCGTGGATCATGACGTGATTGGCTTTTAATGCTTAAGATTTGTCCGCGTTCCGGCGTGGCTCCGGAACGCGGGCATTTTAACGACAAATAAAAGGAATAAAACGGGGATGCCGAAAACCGTAGAAAGAGTAGGCGCAACTAAAAACAATGAACTATGAAAAAGATGAATCTGATCAATTCAGAGGAAGCAAAAATGCTGAAAGGCGGTGCAGTAAAATGTACCCTTGATTTCATGACCCCTATCTGCATGTCACGAGATCTTATTTGTAAGTCAAGGGATCTGATTTGCGGTACAAGGGACATCATTCCGCCAATTTGCAAGAGTTGGGATATTCTCCCTCCTATCTGCAAATCTCGCGATTTCCTGCCCCCAATTTGCAAGTCACGTGATCTTGTAATCATGTAAGGCAAGTAACCGATTTGTCCGCGTCCCGGCGTGGATCCGGGACGCGGACATTTTGACAATGATAAAACGAACGGGAAAGCCGAAATCCGTAAAAAGTAGGCATAACTATAACACAAATGAGTCATGAAAAAAATGAATCTGATTAACTCCGAGGAAGCCGGAAAAGTGACAGGAGGAGTAGTAAACTCCTGTTTGAGCTTGTACATGATTCCCGTATGCGAGTCGTATGACGTCTATCCGTTCTGCGGGAAGAAGGATATCCTCGAGCCATGCTCCGTCAGACACTTTGACACCTGCTATCTTAAATTTTCTATTGATCCTTGCATGCCAGCCAGGGTCGCCATCATCCCTCCTCAGTGCACGACGAAGTTCTACCTTCCAATGTAACCAAACGGAAATGCCGAAAAACCGTCAAAAAAAGTAGGCGAAAACTAATAACGAATTAATCATGAAAAAAATGAATCTTCTCAATGCTGAAGAGGCAGGAAAAGTAAACGGCGGAGCCGTAAACCCAGGAATACCGGGCTGTAAACATTTCGATTTCAAAGTCTGCTACTTCAACTACATTCCTGGATGCGGAACACGTGACCTTATCGTCTACAGACCAGGTGATGAAAAACCTAGTCTCTAACAAAAACAATTAATCTTTAAAACTAATTAATCATGAAGAAATTGAATCTTCTCAATGCTGAAGAGTCCGCAAAGGTGAATGGCGGAAGAAACAGAAGACCGGACATCCCGTCATGCGGAACATTTGACATCAAGTATTGTACTTATAATTATTTCCCAGAGTGCAACAAATGGGAATTGTCGTTCCCTATCGAGGTTGAGGACGTCTTTACAAAAGACTAATCCAACCAGAAAGAACCGGTCCGCGGCAGCACCTAGACACATGCTTGTCGCGGACATTAAAACAACAAAACCAAAGGAGAAACAATCATGTTAAAGGCTAAAGACATTCATCTTATCACTACAGATACATCCATAGTTCTGTTCTTCCATGCTGCAACGCTGCAGATGTACCCTCTCGACAAAAAGGAAGACAAGGAGTTGCTGGAATTCCTGAAGAGCTTGTCCGAGGATGGCACCAGAAAGACAAAGAAAAAATACGGGGAGAAATATGAAGAATGCCTCGAGTTCGTAAGTAAGACAATCTCAGAAGGGCCGAGATGCGGGTATTCCAGAATCAAGACGGATGAAGCCTCATACAATCAGGTGATATTGCCGATCGCCGCCAGCTGCAACCTTGCCTGCCCTTATTGTTTCGCCCAGACAGATGGAGGCTTCCACTTCGGCGCATATGACGAGAAGAAGATTGCTGCCACTATTGACTATGTAGTCGAGCACAGCAACGGAAAGCCGGTGTCATTCTCATTCTTCGGAGGAGAGCCTCTTCTCAGGTTCGACCTCATGAAATTTACCGCCAACTATGTAAAAGAGAAACATAAGGACGTCCAGATCGGATTCGGAATAACCACGAACGGAACAATACTGAACGACGAGATCATAGAGTTCTTCAGGGAGAACCGCATGAAGGTGCTCGTAAGCATCGACGGCCCTGACAACGAGTTCAACTTAAGGCATTACAGACAGGGAGGAAAGAGCATACACGACGTGCTTGCAAACATTAAGAGACTGCAGGAGGCCAACATTCCTATCGAGCTCCGCGCAACTCTCCTTAACAGCAACCCTTATATCTGCGAGACATTCAAGTTCTTCGAGGAGATGAAGGTGCAGTTCACCATCATTTTCGCCTTCTCTTCCGAGAATACGTCCCATCATTATGCGGAATATGATGACGAGACCATGTCCCATATCGAGAAACAGCTGGACGATCTCTACAACTACTATGCGCCTAAGATCCGCAACCACGAAACAATATACAACTATCGTCTCGGCGAAGTGCTGAACCTGCTCCGCTTCAGGGTAAAGAGGAATGTTTCCTGCGCGGCCGGAAGGACGACATTTACCATCACCTCGAAGGGCGATATCTTCACCTGCGCCCACTTCATGAACAACAAGGACCGCGTTGTCGGAAACATCTACAAGGGCGGACTTGAGAAGGAGAAATGGGAGGCCCTCACACCGCGTCCCGTAATGGAAAGGGCAAAGTGCCGCGCATGCTGGGTAAGAAACCTCTGTAACGGAGGATGCATGGCCCAGATCATCCACGCCGGGCTCAAGAATACCGAGGCTCTTCGCGACGAAGAATGCCACCTTGCAAAGGCAGAATACAGTTTTTACCTGAAACTCAGCTACCTCGCATTGCAGGCTAAAAAGGATGCTGAAACGAGCAAATAAATGCTATATTTGTAGATAAACATAATTAATTCAGATGGCGTTTCCTTTTTATCACCAGATGGACGAGATGGACTGCGGTCCTACCTGTCTCTACATGATAGCATCCTTCCATGGGAAGCAGTATCCGATGGAGAACCTGAGGAAGCTGTGCTATAAGTCGAGGACAGGTGTTTCGTTGCTTGCGCTCAGCGACGCTGCCGAGAAACTCGGGCTGCATTCCACGGGAGTGAAGATCTCCTGGGAGCAGCTCAGGGATGAGGCACCGATGCCGTGCATCGTCCACTGGAACCAGAATCACTATATCATTGTCTATGACATCAAGAAACATGGCAAGGAGTGGTATGTATATGTATCAGATCCTGCCGAAGGCTTGCTGAAGTATCCGGAGAAGCAGTTTCTCAAGTCATGGATCTCGATCAGCGGACCAGATGGCAGTGACGCCAAGGGAATCGCCCTGTTGCTGGAGCCCACTCCGGCATTCTACGAATATCATGACGAAGAGAAGAATCCTACGAAGAAGTTCACTCTTGGTCATCTTGTCAAATACCTGAGGCCTCACAGGCAAAGTATCGTCCAGGTCTTCATCGCGATGATCGTGGCGAGCTTGCTCAGTCTTATTCTCCCGTTCATAACTCAGTCCATCGTGGACCAGGGTATCACTTTGGGACGTCTGGGCTTCGTCAAGACCATGCTGTTCGCCCAGCTGATGATAGTGCTGGGCCAGCTGGCCAATGACCTTATCCGAAGCTGGCTGATGCTCCATATGACCGCCAGGGTCAGTATCTCCCTGATCTCGAACTTCCTCGCGAAGCTGATGAGGCTGCCGATCGCGTTCTTCGACTCGAAGCAGACCGGTGACATCATGCAGAGAATCCAGGACCATGGCAGGATCCAGGACTTCCTCACAAACTCGCTTATCAGCATCGTGATGGCCGGCGTCCTGCTCATTGTCTATGGCGCCATTCTGGGAGGATACAATCTGGGCATCCTGGGCATATTCATGCTGGGATCGATAATTTATGTCGGCTGGATCCTGCTCTTCATGCGCTGGAGAAGGAAACTGGATTACATGAGATTCCAGGAGGCTGCCAACAACCAGAGCAACATCGTGCAGCTCATCGGAGGAATGCAGGATATCAAGCTCAACAACTGCGAGAAGCAGAAACGCTGGGAATGGGAGCGCATCCAGGCCAAGCTGTTCAAGATCAGCATCAAGGGCCTTACCCTGTCGCAGACGCAGCAGGTCGGCGGCACTTTCATTGACCAGACCAAGAACATCATTATCTCCTTCCTTGCCGCAAAGGCTGTGATTGACGGGGACATGACCCTTGGTATGATGACTGCGCTGCAGTACATCATCGGACAGCTCAATGCTCCTGTCAGCCAGTTCATCTCGTTCGTACGGGAGTCCCAGGACGCCACGATTTCCATGGAACGACTCGGAGAGATCCATAACAAGGAGGATGAGGAGCCTGTCACAAGCGAGAAGGTCCACAATATTCCGCTGGATGCGGACCTTGAGTTCAAGGATGTGCTTTTCCAGTATGAGGGACCTCACTCTCCTAAGGTACTGGACAAGATATCCCTGATGGTGCCACATGGCAAGGTCACGGCTATCGTGGGCGCTTCCGGTAGCGGAAAGACTACGATGCTGAAGATGATGCTCGGCTTCTATGCTCCTGTGGAGGGTACCGTCACTCTCGGAGGAATCGAACTGAAGAACTACAGCGAAAGCGACTGGCGTCGAATGTGCGGATGCGTGATGCAGGAGGGGTATATTTTCTCCAATACCATTGCCGAGAACATCGGTCTCTGCGATGACGTCCCGGACATGGAGAGGGTACGGGCAGCTGCCGATACCGCCAATATCAGGGACTGGATCGAGGCGCTTCCTCTCGGATACAACACCAAGATCGGGTCTGAGGGCCATGGCTTGAGTACCGGTCAGAAACAGCGAATCCTGATAGCCAGGGCAGCCTACAAGAACAGTCCGTATCTGTTCTTCGACGAGGCTACCAACTCTCTCGACGCCAACAACGAGAAGGTGATCATGGAGAACCTGGACAAGCTGTTCGAGAACAAGACTGTAGTCATAGTCGCCCACCGTCTCAGCACGGTCCGCAACGCTGACAACATCATCGTCCTCAACAAGGGCCATATCGTGGAGGAAGGCACTCACAAACAGCTTACCGACAAACGTGGATATTATTATGAACTGGTGCGCAACCAGCTGGAATTAGGCAATTGACATGGAAGAGATCAACATTAACATACATAGCTCAGAAGTCCAGGAGATAATGGGTCGCAAGCCGGCCTGGATATTGCGTTGGGGAATCACCATCCTCATCTCCCTTATCTTGGCTTTTGTCCTGTGCTGCTACTTCATAAGGTATCCCCAGACCGTCACGGCCTACATTACCCTGACGTCTGATTATCCTCCTGCCGACCTCGCCGCCAAGGCCAGCGGAATCATTGATTCGGTCTTCGTATCCAATGGGGAGACTGTCAGGAAGGACCAGCTGCTTGCGATGATTTCGAATGCCGCCGATTACAGGGATGTCGCATTTGCCGAGAGTTTCATCTCCCGGGAAGGTGACGGCGTGCCCGAGCTGTCCGGCAACGAGCTTGTGGAACTCCAGAAGCTCAATCTCGGAAACATACAGTCTGACTGGATATCATATCTGTCGGCTTGCTACAATTACAGCGACTATCTCCGCATAGACCAGAACGGCAAGAAGAGGAAACTTCTTGCAGAACAGGTCCAGGGCGCAAAGACTTATTATGGCAAGCTTGAGAAGCAGAGGAGTACCGTGGTGGACGCTCTTGTGTTCGAGAAGAAGAGTCTTGAAAGAGACTCGATACTGCATGTCAAGAAGGCTATCTCGGACCAGGAGTATGAGACCTCACTGAAATCATATGCATCCATGAGGAACAGCCTCGCCGGATTTGATGCGGAGATGACTAGCGCATATCTCAACAGGCTCCAGCTGGAGCAGCAGATTCTTGAGCTCGGAACCCAGGGCAAGATTGAGGAGAATGAATACCTAAGGCTGATCAGCCAGGCCAGGAGCCGGTTCCAGGGAAGTCTGGCCCTGTGGAAGGAGCAGTATGCGATTATCGCGCCTTATGATGGCGTGGTTTCGCTCCAGAACGTATGGAACCGTGGCCAGCATATAACTACCGGTGAAATCATAGCGAGCGTGTCTGCAACCGAAGGGACTGCCGTAAAAGGAAGGCTCAAGGTTCCGTCCCTCGGTTTCGGCAAGATCGAGAAAGGACAGACTGTCAATATCAAGCTGTCAGGATTCCCATATCTGGAGTTCGGTATTCTGCGCGGAAAGGTCGAGGCTATTTCATCCGTCCCTGAGCTCACGGAGAATGGCCTGCTATATACCATTGACGTTTCGCTTCCGAACGGGCTGGAGAGTACCTACCACAAGACGTTCCCGTTTGTCCAGAACATGGACGGAAGCGCCGAGATCGTCACGGAGGACATGAGGCTGATCGAGCAGTTCGTAAGACCGATCCGCTCTCTCTTCCTGAATAATTGATCGTCTGACGGAGGTTGCCGAAAATCCGGAATAGAGTAGGCCGTCTTTAAACTTTCACTAATCATGAAAATGTCCTTACTTAACAATGAGGAAGCAAGAAATGTAAATGGTGGAAAAGCATGCTCAAAACTCTTCGAGCCTATCAAGCCATGCACAAAAGCAGAGTTCTGCATCCACGGATATGCTGATTATTGCGTATCACATTTCGGAAGCCCTTGCTTCTACGGAGAATTCGCATCAATCTAATTCTCCGTTGCAACAAAAAAACATCCGCTTCATCCCCCATCGGACGAAGCGGATTTTCTGTTTCATTTCCTATCTGTGTCGCTAGGCGAGCTGAGATTCGAAGTTGGAGATGAGGCCTAGGCGGAGGATGGACTTACCTACATTGATGAGGTGGTCGGCGATTCTTTCCGTATCGGATGACAGGGCCTGGTACTGGGAACCAACGTTTGCGGAGCACTGACCTTCGGTAAGGCGCTGGATATGGTTGTTCTCCATCTTCTCGGTAAAGTCATCGATCTGGTCCTCGATGGCATAGCTCTTCTCCAGCGAATGCTTGTCCTTATAGATATATGCCTCCATGGTATTGTCATAGAGTTCCATGACCATGCGACGCAGCTCAGCTATCTCCTCTTTAGCCCTGTCAGAAAACGATTCGTTCATCCTGGCCAGATGCTCGGCATACTCGGTGATGTTCTCGGAGTAGTCTCCAATCCTCTCGAAATCGCTTACGGTCCTGATTGCCGTATTCAGGTACTTCATGTCATATTCGCTGAGCGAAGACTTTTCGGAAAGCCGGACGATGAAATCGATGATCTCGCGATTGAGGAAGTTCAGCTCCTTCTCCGTCTTGTCAAATTTCTGCATGTCGGAGAAGTCCAGCGTGACCACCATGTCCATGGCACGGTTGAAGTTCTCCATCGCAAGCTTGCCCATGCCGATAACCTCCTTCTTGGTCTGGCGGGCAGCCACTGCAGGGGTCTTGAGCATGTTCTCGTCAATATGATAGAACCTCGGAGCATCCGGATCGGCGGCTACCACATCGTCAGGGATGAGACCTGTGACAAGATTGACCAGATTGGACGTCAGAGGCAATATCAGTATCACCGTAGCTACATTGAACACTGTATGGAACATGGCGAGCTGTGTCTGGGGCGCGCCCGGGAAGGCCGACTCGAAGATTGAGCCGAAGGTCACGCCACCGGTGAACAGCTTGACCAGCCACCCGATGACCATGAATATGACCACGCCGCTGCAGTTGAATATCAGATGGATCATGGCGGTCCTCTTCGCATTCTTGCCGCTGGTCATACCGGCGATGAGCGCGACGACGCAGGATCCGATGTTGGAACCCATGGTCAGGAAGATGCCCTGGTCGAGATTGATGAGGCCGGTGACGACCATGGCGATAGCAACGGAAGTCATGACCGATGAACTCTGGATTATTGCCGTGAAGATCGCGCCGAGCAGCACCAGCAGCAATGGATTGCCGATGCCGGCAAGGAATATCTTGACTGCGTCGATCCTGGCGAAATCAGACATGGACCCGCTCATCATGCTGAGGCCGACGAAGAGCATGCCGAAGCCCGTCAATATGCCTCCGACTCTCTTGACGGACTCTTTTTTCGCGAACATAGCGATGAATGCGCCGATGCCGGCGAATGTCGAGAATAGTATCGTCGTGGAGATCGAGTTGCCTCCGAACATACCCAGAGCGACGATCTGGGCCGTCACGGTGGTACCGATGTTGGCTCCGTAGATTATCGTGGCCGCCTGGGTCAGCGACATGATTCCTGCATTTACGAAACCGATGATCATTACGGTTATCGCACCCGAGCTCTGTATGGCCGCCGTACCGACGGTACCGATGCCGACTCCCAGCAATTTGCTGCCGGAGGCTTTTGAGAACATGTTTTTAAGGCCTTTTGAGCTGACGGACTCGAGATTTGAGCTCATCATCTGGCATGCCACGAGGAAGATACCTATGCCGGCTACCAGCGTCAGGATTGCAGAAGTAATGGTTACAGCGTCCATGCTTAGTTATTTTGACAGGTCTAATTTCGTATATTTTTCGGTGCTTTCAAATATGCCTCGGGGCCTTGGGGGCCAATTTTAATAAAAATGTAATTTTCCGGAGACGTATTCCGGAAATCATGGTGTTTGGATGGTAGATAATAAAGGCACGATTTATGTATTTTTGCGATTGCTAATTTATCGTAAGTGTACCAAGAGATCGAGGAGCTGGAACTGGCCAATGCCTGCTCAGCTGGTGACAGAAACGCAGAAGACGAGCTGTATAGGAGATATGCAGCAAGGGTGTATTCGCTCTGCAGACGATATGTCGGGGACTCGGAAGATGCCAAGGACCTGATGCAGGAGGCGATGGTCAAGTCTCTCGACAAAATCCGGTCTTTCAAGTACTCCGGAAAAGGATCTCTCTACGGGTGGATTGGCAGGATCGCAATAAACCACTCTCTGAATTACATAAATAGACAGCGGCGGCGGATGTTATCCTTGGACATGATGGTCCGGGATGACATCCCGGAGCCCAACGAAGAGGATATGATGCGGATCTCGGAGGAGACTCTGATCATATTGATTTCTAAGCTTCCTGACATGAGAAGAGCCGTGTTCAACCTGAGTTGCATCGACGGTTATTCCCATAAGGAGATAGGTGAAATGCTCGGAATCTCCGAGAAAGGATCCTCAAGCATGCTTGCCAAGGCAAAGAAGCAGCTGAAGGAAGAAATCTGGAATTATTTAAGAAAGGAAGATCAACTATGAAAAATTGGGAAGACATAGTCAAGGACAAGCTGGAAGGCTACGAAAGCAGTCTCCCGGAGGGAAGCCTTGCCGAGTTCCGCGCCCTTCGCAACGGGGCAGGAAACGCTCTTCCTAAGAAGCGTTATCCTCTTGCCTGGGGAACTCTTCTTATCGCGGCCGCTGCGTGCGTCGCAGCAGTATTGTTCATGAGACAGCCGTCCTCTCCGGAGGACATGATCCAGAAAGTGGAACGTCCGGCAGTGGTTGCCGAAGCCGAGTCGGCGGATGCCCCGGCCCATACCATGGTTGCCCAGGCTGTCACGGCCTCCTCGGCGGAGCAGACCCGTCAGCCTGAAGTACATTCGGTTGGACAGCCGGTCGAGCCGTCGGATGAGACGTCGGTCGGGCAGTCTGGCGAAACCTCGATTGTGCAGTCGGATGAGCATCAGGATAATCAGTCTGAAGGAACGGCAGTCGGTCAGTCTGGTGAGCCGACGGATGAACAATCGGTCGAGCAGTCAGCCGAGCAGTCGGTCGATCATGTAACCGATTGGCCTGACAATCAGGCGTCTGCCATATCGCCGTTTATCCCGGATACACCTAAGCAGGAGGTGAAGAAAATGAAAGTCGGCGCTGCTGCCGGCTGCGTCACAGGTGGAGGGCTGCTTGCTGCGCTGGTACCGAGCCTCAAGAATACCGGGGACAATAAAAGTTATGCTGATATCAGCCCCGTGGGGCATGAATATTCTAACCCGGGCAGGCCCGATTATTTCTATAAAAAGGACAAGGAATTCTGCTTTCCTCTCAAGGCGGGACTTTCCCTGAGGATTCCCATATCCGAGAAGCTGAGCATCACGACCGGGGCGGACTATTCCCGTTATACGACCAGATTCACCTGTCAAGGCATTCCGGATGAGATTCAGGTTGCCCAATACATCGGCATCCCTGTCAGGCTCGACTGGACCATGGCGTCAAACAGATGGCTTGACGTATATCTGGGCGGAGGACTTGAAGGAGACGTGTGCGTTGCCGCCTCATACAAAGGATATTCTGTCGACAAGGACGGCCCGAGCCTGCACCTGATTGGCGCCGGCGGCATCCAGTTCAACCTCTCCCGCAGGCTGGGCATCTATCTGGAACCGCAGCTCAGCTGGACTCTCTGCACCAAGGACCGCGTCCTCGAGACATACCGCAGCCAGGACTCCATCAACTTCCTCCTCGCCACCGGCCTCAGGTTTAAGCTGGGGGACTAAATTTTTTCAAATGAGGGAAAATGTAATTATGGATTACACCCTCACAGACACATTGAGCAACTAAGCGAGCGTGAAATGGATATGATTGATTAACACCGACTTATGCATTTTGCCATGTATCAGAAAGATACATTTCACGCACTTCTGCAACCCCATCTTGAGACAGGACATTTTGATAATTCAGGGAGCAATTATTGTATTTCGGCAATATTCTGCGTACATTTACTTATGCGTATTTACGTACAGTATTATAACCATAAAGATAAATTTATTTTCTACACGTAATCATAATAAAAATGTTTGGGAATATTGTTATAGCAGTGATCTTTATTGACCTGATATACAGCTTGTTTGGTAATGCGGACAGGCAAATCAAGAGGTTCTTCTGGAAGAAAGACATAAAAGCTGATGAAAAGACAAAACGAGAATTCAGACTTCATCACATTGTTCAAGATTTAACAGCCTTAACTGTACTTATAGCTTTCCGATTAACGGAGAATGTGGCTATAGCCGCTGTCGGATTATCCATTGTCATCATACATATGGTGATAATCACGCTCCTTTTCAGAAAGAGAGTCTAGAAGGATCGGCATGCTATGCTCAGCATGATGCGCTGAGCGAGAAAGCGGCGGGTGTCCTCTGGTCGCGGAGGCGGCAGACCATACGGCAAAGGTATAAAAAAGGGCTGCCCGGAAAGGCAGCCCTTGAAGTTATTGCTGTTTCTCGAAGATGATCACATACTCGAGAGGAGCGTTTACGAAGCGGTCCACATCCTTGTAGTGGTCGTCAGTCACCGGGATAGGATCCATCAGATGGAAAGCCAGGGCAAAACAGTTCTCAGGCACGGTAAGCGTCTTGCCATAGACGAACTCATTGACGCCAGGACCCAGGAACCTTGCCTTATGGCCGTTGCCAAGAGTGATCTCCAGAGTCTGGAGGTTCATCGTAAACTCATACTTACCCTTAGGCAGCTGGTTATAGAACCTCGAAAGATCCTCATCCGTACTCTTCCACTTGTAATCCCAGAACTTACCGTCATTTCCGGCCCACCAGTTGGTAGTACCCTTGACCTCGGCACCAGCCATCGAAGTGACTGCAATCGACAGTCCATTGTCGGACTCCCTCCAGATAGAATCATTCCAGAGCCAGCTCTTGTCAATCGGGCTGAC
>JAEEGL012985811.1_pt1 | contig 14461 bp, 8 predicted proteins | sample 9134231 | NCBI WGS metagenome assembly JAEEGL01 (sample SAMN16246548, study PRJNA631951) | gut metagenome | biome: gut microbiome; feature: rumen; material: fiber-attached | host: Bos | place: Iran: Karaj | collected 2018-10
ATAACTCTCAGTGTACCACCGCCGGTAATAGTGGTGTTATAAGTCAGACTGATGATGTCCGAATAAGTCATATCTGGGCCGGAAAGCGTCACGTCACCGGGCACGTTGATGATGAGGTTGTCCACGCCGCTATTCTTGATAACCTGGTTCAGAGTATTGCTGGATGTATAACTCTTATTGATGGTCAGAGTCCTTGAACTCGGGTTATAGCTGAACGTGCCGTCGCCAAGGATGTCGTCCTTGTTGTCCTTGGTTACCTCCGTGCCGTCCACGTAGAGGTAGGAGTGTTCCACTGGCTTACCGATATAGACGCTCTTGGCCACCGTATTGCCGTCTTTCCAATAGACGGTGCCATTCTTGGCGATGCCACCGGCAGGATCGATAATCTGAATGCCGTCATTCATCTGTATATTGAAATTATGAATGGCGCGTTCGGTGCCTTCCACCCACAGGCCGGCATCGTTTTTCAGTGTCAAGGTCTTTACATTTTCATAATTATAAATACCATACTGGCCTAAACGTGACTCTACGTAAACACCGTCAAGAGTGACATTGGCACCTTGACAATAAATACCAACTTGTTCTCCGTCCAAATAGACGTAGGTGTCCGCCTTCGGTGCGGTCAAGGTGGCGTCACTGTATAACCGTAATGGTGTTGATGATGACGTCAGGGTGGCATTGTCTTCGAACCGGATGGTCAGACCTGGTATGTGACTGCTGATTATCGGATTGGAGGACGTACTGGTGAATTTGATTCCAATTCCGTCCTTGGGGCCTTTCTTGACGGTCAATGTGTTGCTCGCCTCGTCGTAGCTGAAGCGGCCGTCGCCCAAGATGTCTCCCTGGTTATTTACGGTCACAGGGACACCGGTAATCTGCAAGTCATATTCCGACACTCCCCGATAGTCTATCCATGGTGTATTTTTTACTACAAGTATCTGAGGATACCAGTTTTTCTGTTGAAGCTCTTGTACTTCTGATTCTGACATGGAGTTGCCTTCGTTCTCATAGGTCATGTCGACGAAGTAAAATGTATGTTTTTTCGTCTCGGGGCATATACTGTTTATAAGACTCCTGATGTTGGCTCCGTTGAGTTGGTTGCCTTGGCAAGAGAAGTCAAAAAGGGCTTTCGTTGGGTTCAGTTTCAAAGATGTCAAGCGGTTGTAGGAGCAGTCCAGTGTGGTCAACCATCGGTTTTCAGATACATCCAGTTCTTTCAGTTCGTTGTGGCTGCAGGATAATTCTTCCAGACGGGCAGGAAGCACCAGATACGATATCTTGTTTGACGAGCACGACAGTGTCACCAAGTCTGTCACCGAACTGGTGTTCAAGCCGGTCAACTGGTTTGCATCGCACTTTATTTCTTGCAAATGAGTTAAATTAGAAACGTTCAGAGTGGTCAGTTCGTTTCCGACACAGTAAAGAGTTTTCAAGTTCGTATAGGCCATAACGGTCAGAGTCTTCAACTTGTTACCGATGCAATTAAGTTTGGTCAAAGCCGTCTGCTCATAATTTGCCAGATGGATATTGGTCAATTGATTGTACGAACATTCCAAAGTTTGCAAATTTTTGGCATGATACACATCCAATGTGGTCAATTGATTGTACGAACAATCAATTGACCACATGCGTTCTTCCATGTCCTTTTCATCAAAAGTCAGTGTCTTCAATTGGTTGTTGCTGCAATCCAATACCGTAATGTTGAGTTTGGAAACATCCAGCGATGTCAGTTGGTTGTAGCTGCAGAACAATTGTTGCACATGGCCTGAATAAAAATTCTCAGGAGAATAAAGGTTTATTTCTTTCAGGTTGTTATGGCTGCAGTCTAAATAAATAAACATTTTGCCGGCGATCAGTTCCAAACCTTTCAGGCTACTGATGTTTTTGTTGGAAATAGTCAGTTTCGGTATTCCTAAGTCCTGAAACTCATCGCCTTCCTTCATGTTGTACGCTTCCGCCAAAGCTTTGCGGAGGTTGGCGTCGGGGAAGTTGGTAGAATTTAGAGTCACATTAATATCAATTGCGGCCTGAGCCGACGTACTCCATACCCCCATCAGGGTGTAAAGAAATAAGGAAATGAGGATTTTCTTCATCTTTCTATTCTGTTTTAGTTACTATTTGTCGCAAAGATAGGAATTTTCTATGAATAATGAAAATTTTGTAAGCAGAATCGCAATTTCAGCCGTCCAACGTCAGCCACGGGCTGGCGGGACAACAGGCGAAACGAGTCAATGAATAATTAACAATGTAGGGCGAAGCCCGAAATTAACCTGGGATGCGAAAGTAAATCCCCACAGAGACACAGGGGAATTTAGAGAAGGCGTTTCAAAAATTAGAAGCGGCGTTTCAAACTTTTGAGACGCCGCCTTTAAAGTCTAAAGTTAGGACATAAGTCTGAAAGTAGCGAAGCAAAGGTAGCTATGAAAATAGCCTCAAGGCTATTTCATAGTTTTAAAATGGCTGCCAAATAAGCGACCCAACCTTGTTTCAGCATAATATCGCCCCGTCTCTTTTTGAAGACGGGGCGATATTATTTTCACCTTAGTTGCCAAACTGAGACGAAATGTACGAAACACCAATTAGTTCAAATACTTTTCAGCATCTTTGAATGCTTCATCCATGTTTTTCTGAAGGCCTTCGGCAAACGTAACAGTCACATAGCTGTTCTTGGCTCTGTTAACCAGCGAGAGGTAGCATGCCTCGAAACGGTCATCCTTCAAGAAGCCCCACTCCAGATTCTTACCGGCATCAAGCAACTGCTGGAGCGTTTTTTCCTCCAGTGCCTGCTCGCGCGTCTTGACATCCAAATTACTTCCGAATCCGCGGACGTTCTTGCCATCCTGAGCAATCTTCTGCGTTACCTCATAGATTTTAGTTACGTACGCCTGCCACTCTTCGGGAGTAATCTGTGAGCCATCTTTTTTCTTATAAACGGCCTGTGCTTTGTTGACACCATTACCACTGAAACTGTCGTAGCCTTCTTCTACTTCGATGCATTCGAAATCCGGCTGCAGGTCAGCCAAGGCCACTTTGCCTGCGTAGCGTTTGACCAGTGTGGCCTCGCACTTCTCTATTCCGTTCATCTCAGAGAGTTTCTTCTCTGCTTGTTCCAACTTTTGGTCGGTCTTTTCGTCGCCCGTCACTGCCTTGGGTTTACTTTCTCCGCAAGCCATCACTATCGCGAGACTTACGATGCACACAAGTGCTAAATACAATTTTCTCATTACCATTATTTAAAACTACAGAAATCCGATGCTTAGTTTACTTCTTTATGAATTCCACGCGGCGGTTCTTGGCGCGTCCCTCGTCCGTAGTGTTTTCAGCGACGGGTTCGTGAGAGCCTTTGCCCACGGCTCTCAAATTGAATGCGTCCACACCAAGTCCTTCCAAAGCCTTCACCACAGCCTCGGCACGCTGTTGCGACAGCGGGTCGTTCACTGCATCGGAGCCTTGGTTGTCGGTATGCCCTTGTACCTCGAAGCGGACCGACGGGTTCTTCTTCATGTATTCGGCCACTTTCTGTATCTCAGCCATCGATTCGGCTTTCAGCGTGGCCTTGCCTGTCTCGAAAAGTATGTTATTGGTGACAAACTTACCCGTCTCAGCAATGGCTTTCTCTACGGCAGACATATCAGTGGTTTGTTGAGCATAAAGGTCTTTTGCCCCCTTAGCCAGGCGGAAATTAGTCAGATAAGCTTTGTCTCCATTGTAGCCGCCCCAATTTCTTCCTTCGATAAAGAAATTGACAGCAGGTTTGCAATTAGGAATATTTATCACACGCTTGCCATTCGCATAAACCTTGAGGGCACGCTTGTTGAAGGAGATGGCCAGATGGTTGAAATCATTCTTTTTGAATGCATAACGGACATCATGGCCTGCATCTCGCGTATCATTGGAATTCGTCGGTTTATAATTAACCTCAACCTCCAACTTGTTAAAGCCTTCACCAAAATAGATTTCATAACATAATTCTTTCTTGGTATCCATGAATTTCATCCAGTAATAGGTGTCCAAATCGGTCGCAGGATCATTCATCCAGAAGTCGAACTCTATTGTGAAGACATCAGGCAGATAACTTGTTTGGTCGGTCATCAATGGCTCGATACTTGAACCCGGGTAAATGTGGATACACGGCTTGCCATTCATGTTAGCCACCTCGGCATTCCCTTCAAGCAAATCCCACTTAGAGGGAAACTCTCCCATCTGCTCACCCTGCAAGTTATCCTCGAAGAAAACAACGGCACCAGGCACGAAATCGCTCTGCTGATATTCGGCATCCACTTCTTCAGGTCCTCCCTCTTCTGCATCGACATCGCCGTTTGACTTTTTGTCATTTTTCTTGGACTTGTCACTCTTCTTGCCGTTAAGCACCCCATCAAGGGTTTCATCGACTTTGCCGTCCACTTTGCTCTCGATTTTCTGCTTCGCTTTGTCTATGGTCTTTTCCTTAATCTTGCCCAGCAATCCCTGAGCACTAGCTCCTGTAGCCATTGCAACCAGCAACGCTACGACAATCAACAATCTTTTTGTCTTCATACGGTTTCTATTTGGGGATTTATAATAATGCTACTCTTAATCTCAGTATTTCTGAAACATACATGTTGCAAATTTACTGTTTTTCGCCGAAAACCATATACAAGGAGCCAAGTTTTTTTGAAAAAATTTTACGATACAGGCTAATTAATCTTTTATGTCATGTGTATCATTCCCTGTCTCATTGCAATAATTGAAGGGGGTCGGTGAAACTTCACCAATGAAAAAACACCCGGGAAAATGCGTTTTTGCAACCCATCTGCCGACGACTTGAAAAGACACACGCCACAGAAACGGTACGCCGGTCGCGCACGATTTTGAAAACACAAACGGCGTTTCAACATTTACAAACGGCGCTTCTTTCCGACGAAGCGCCGTTTGTATGCCGGACTTCAGCCGGGTCAATCGGGTGCCATGGCGGCGATGTCGCGAAGCACGACGAGGGCTTCGCCTACGTTGGGAACATCCATTACCACCATGCGGCGTTTCTGCTTGACTTCGCCGAGCGTGCACCGCCGCAGGTTGCGGGTGATGTAGGCGAGGCTGCGTCCGAAGGTGGCGCTCCGGTAAAAGGCACTGTCGGGATTGGAGACAAAATAAAGCATCATCTGGCCGTTTTTCAGGAGTATGCGCTCCATGCCGAGACTGCGTCCCAGGCGGCGCAGGGGAACGATGGCCATGAGGTCGAGGCCGACCCGGGGTATTTTGCCAAAACGGTCTTCCAGCCGTTGCTTGAACGCATCGACCTGTTCGTCTGTCTGCAGGGAGTCGAGCTCACGGTAGCAGGCCATGCGCTCGGCACTGCCGGGGATGTACTCTTCAGGCAAGTAGAGCGGCAGGTCGGTGTCCACCGTGCAGTCGTTGACGAAGAGGTCGCCCTTGAGTTCATTCTGCGCCTTGTTCTCGTCGGCGTAGAGTTCGGAAAATTCGTCGTTGCGCAACTCGGTGACGGCCTCGGTGAGCACTTTCTGATAGGTCTCATAGCCCAGGTCGGCAATGAATCCGCTCTGCTCTGCGCCGAGCAGGTTGCCGGCACCGCGGATATCGAGGTCCTGCATGGCTATCTGGATGCCGCTGCCCAGCTCGCTGAAATTCTCCACGGCCTCCAGGCGCCGGCGGGCATCGGAAGGCAGTTCGGACAGCGGCGGCGCCAGCAGGTAGCAGAAAGCCTTGCGGTTGCCGCGCCCCACGCGGCCGCGCATCTGGTGAAGATCGCTCAACCCGAAGTGGTCGGCATTGTCGATGATGATGGTGTTGGCATTGGGGATGTCGATGCCGTTTTCCACGATGGTAGTGGAGAGCAACACGTCGTAGTCGTAGTTGATGAAACCCATGATGATTTTCTCCAGTTGCTCGGGCGGCATCTGGCCGTGGCCTATGGCGACACGGGCATCGGGCACATGCTTGAGAATGAGTTTCTCCACCTCGGCCAACTTGGCTATGCGGTTGCAGACGAAGAAGACCTGGCCGTTGCGACTGAGTTCGAAATTGATGGCCTCGGCAATGATTTCGTGGCCATAGCGGTGTATCTCGGTACGTATGGGGTAACGGTTGGGCGGCGGCGTCTGAATGACGGAGAGGTCGCGGGCCCCCATGAGCGAGAACTGGAGGGTGCGGGGAATGGGCGTGGCACTCATGGTAAGCGTATCGACATTGACACGCAGCTGGCGCAACTTCTCCTTCACAGCTACGCCGAACTTCTGCTCTTCGTCGATGATGAGCAGGCCGAGATCCTTGAACTGCACCGTCTTGCTGATGAGCATGTGGGTGCCGATGACAATCTCAACCTGACCGCTCTTCAAACCCTCCTTTATCTCCTTGGCCTTGGCTGCCGAACGGGCACGGGTGAGATATTCCACCCGCACGGGGAAATCCTTCAGACGGTCGCGGAAAGTGTGATAGTGTTGGTAAGCCAACACGGTGGTGGGCACAAGTACAGCCACCTGCTTGCCGTCAGTGGCGGCCTTGAAGGCGGCACGGACGGCTATCTCGGTCTTACCGAAGCCCACGTCGCCACAGACAAGGCGGTCCATGGGGCGCTGGCTCTCCATGTCGTGCTTCACCTCCTGGGTGACGCGCAACTGGTCGGGCGTGTCCTCATAGAGGAAACTGGCCTCGAGTTCGTGCTGCATGTAACCGTCGGCACTGAAAGCAAAACCTTTCTCCTGACGGCGCTGGGCATAGAGACGGATGAGATCGCGGGCAATGTCCTTAATTTTCTTTTTGGTTCGATCCTTGAGCTTCTCCCACGCGCCACCGCCCAAGCGGTTCAGCCGCGGCGCCTCGCCCTCGCCGCCCTTGTACTTGCTGACCTTGTTGAGCGAATGGATGGAGACATAGACCACATCGTTGCCCTGATAAATGAGCTTCATCACCTCCTGCTCCACCCCGCCAGTCACAACACGCACCAGTCCCACGAACTGACCGATGCCGTGGTCCACGTGGGTGACATAGTCGCCGGGCTCGAACTGGTTGAGCTCCTTCAAAGAAAGAGCCACCTTGCCACTGCGGGCACGGTCGCTCTTGAGATTATATTTGTGGAAACGGTCGAATATCTGATGGTCGGTGAACACACAGAGACGCAGGTCTTCGTCCACGAAGCCAGCATGAAGCGTATGATTCACGGGGGTAAACTGCACCTTGTCATTGATTTCTTCAAAGATGTCACGGAGACGCTCCGTCTGTTTAACGCTGTCTGCCAAAATGAACACCTTGTATCCCTCGTCCATGCGGTCGGCCAAAGAATCGGCCAAGAGGTCGAAACTCTTATGATACAACGGCTGCGCATTGGTCTGAAATTTCAAACGGCTGCCTGGCACACGGTCGGGACGATAGCCGAGAATAATCTGACGGAAGGGCTGGATCTCCGTTTGCAGTTCCTCACCACGCAAGAGAAGCGCTTGCTTCAATCGGAGATTGTGCTCTTCGTTTCCCACACCGTCACCGGCGGCCGCCATTTCAAGCAATGCCTGCTGGGAAAAGCCTTCCCGGTAAACCTGTTCCACCGAGTCGCAAACAAATCGCGGATTACGCCACACGGTCAAACTGCCTTGAGGCAAAAAGTTGAACAACGATACCCGCCCGACAGACTCTGCCTCCACGGCCGGGACAATCACGGCTTCGTCTTTGAGCGATTCACTCAGTTGGCTCTCCACATTGAACGTGCGGATACTGTCCACTTCATCACCGAAAAAATCGAGGCGGTAAGGGAGCTCGGAACTATATGAAAATACATCCAATATACTGCCGCGCAAAGCAAAGTCGCCCGGCTCATAAACATAGTCGGTACGTTTCATACCAAGCTCAAGAAGTCGCTTCTCCAAGTCGAACAAATCGTACTTCTCGCCCACCTTTATTCGCAGCGAATATGTTTCTAACGCATCTTGGGCCACCACTTTAGCAGCCAAAGCTTCAGGAAACGTGACGACATACAAAGGCTCGTTGCCTGACGATAGCCGTGAGAGTACTTCAGTACGGAGTATTTCATTGGCAGAATCGTGCTGTCCATATTTTATCGCCCGACGGAAAGCCGACGGAAAGAACAACACACGTTCATCACCTACCAATTGTACCAGGTCATGATAAAAGTAGCCCGCTTCGTCCTCGTCGTTAAGGACAACCAAAACAGATATACCAAGGCCCAACGCTGCAAATGTCAATGCGGGCGCTGAGCCTTGTAGGTTTTCTATATAAACAGGAGTCAATCTCCCGTCAGCCAAGACACGTTTGAGTGCCCTAACCTGAGGATGACGTGCATAGAGGGCAATAAGACCGTCAGCATTCATCTTGTTTTAAAGCTCCACTTGCAAATCGAGGTCCTTTTGCAATAGACCAAGAGTTTTGTTCTTCTTCACCATGGTCTTGAATTGATCTCGGGGATTGAAACGCACGACTTGTTCCTCCGTAACCTCAACCTTTTTGATTGCGATATGAATCTTATGGTTATTGAGCTGTCGCTGAAGGTATGCTTCCAAACGGGGAATATAGGGAAGTATCAGTTTGTTCAACATATCGTTGTACACATGTACCTCAACCAATTCATCCTCTTTCAACAATACGTCCAAACCTTGCATGCGCATACTGGCCACATGGTCTTCTGGTTCCAACGATTGAGCAAACTGCTGCCAATAATACAACAGTTGTTTTTCATCGAAAGGAATCTCACCCAACACAGCCGGTTGCTCTGTCTGAATTTGAACTGGCTCCTGTACGGATTCAACTGGTTGTTGTGAGGTTCTAGGCTTCTCGTCGGCACTGGATGTACTTAATTTTATCTTGGCTATCTTCGAAATTTTAGGTAAAGGAGATGGCACGGTACTCTTGATTGAAGAGTCCGTCTTAACTGGCTCTTTTGCTTGCGATACTGCTTCTGGCGCTGGCTGGGTTGCAACTTTTGCCTGGGGCTTGGCTGCGGGCGTAACAACGGGCGCTGTGGCTACAGCGGCTGGCGCATTCGTGTCACGGAACAGGGATTTTAATGTCTTTTGGGGACGAGCCCCACCACTGATATCATCTTCATTGAACTGGGCCGTTTCTATCAAGGCGATTTCCACCGCCAAACGTTTGTTGTAAGCGTTCTTATATTCATTTGAACAACGGTCACAACGGGCAATGGCGTAATACAAGAATTTTAGTCTGCATTTCTTCGATTGCTCCACATAACGTGTTTTTAAGTTGGCTGCCACATCAAGCAATGCCACTGTTTCTTCGTCACGACTTACCATCACATTCCGCAAATGACTGGCAAGTCCACCCATGAAGACTCCACCATCGAAGCCTTTGTTCACAATGTCATTGAACAACAACATGGCTGCGTTCACTTGGTGCTCCACCAATTTCTCCGTCATTTGGAAATAGTAGTCATAGTCCAAAAAATTCAGACTCTTCAGTACGCTCTCATATGTAATGTTTCCACCGGAAAAGTTTGTCACTTGGTCGAAAATAGACAGGGCGTCACGCATACCTCCGTCTGCTTTCTGTGCAATTAGATTCAACGCATTCTCCTCGTATGTAATGCCTTCTTTACCTGCCACCATCTTCAAGTTGCCAGTGATGTCTTCAATTTCCATTCGATTGAAATCGAAAATCTGACAACGGCTCAGTATCGTGGGCAGAATCTTTTGTTTCTCTGTCGTTGCCAAAATGAATATCACATACGAAGGCGGCTCTTCCAATGTCTTGAGGAGTGCGTTGGCTGCACTAGGTGAAAGCATGTGTACCTCGTCAAGGATTATCACTTTATATTTTCCCAACTGGGGCGGGATGCGTACTTGATCTATAATGGCGCGCACATCTTCCACCGAATTGTTTGCTGCAGCATTAAGTTCCTGAATGTTCATGCTTCGCTGCTCATTGAACGACATGCAACTCTCACAAGCATTGCACGCCTCACCGTCCTTGAGGGGATTCATGCAGTTTATGGCCTTGGCAAAGATGCGGGCACAGGTGGTCTTTCCCACCCCGCGCGGACCACAGAACAGATATGCACTCGCCAACTTATGACTGGTAATGGCACGCTTCAGTGTATCGGCCAACGCACGCTGCCCGACAACATCATCGAACGTCTGCGGACGATACTTACGTGCAGAGACGATAAAATCCTTCATTTCTTATTCAAACAATTATTCTTCCGCAAAGTTATAAAAAAGTCGCTTAAACGATGCCCTTGGTTCAAAGGAATTATTTACCTTTGCGCCATATTCGCATCAAGTCCATGTCAAAAATACGTTCTTTTTGGAATTTTATTTGTCGCTACAAGTACATTGTGGCCATTATTGTGTTTATTGCTGTCGTTGGCTTTCTCGACACAAACAGTTATTTCAACATCTCAAAGCTCAAGACTGAAGCCCGCCAACTGGAACACGAGAGAGACAATTACATGTTACAATATGAGCGTGACACCAAGCAACTCCACGAGCTCGAGTCCAGCCCAAAAGCCATGGAACGTATCGCCCGTGAACGCTACTTCATGAAAAAGCCCAACGAAGATGTTTTTATCATTAAAGATAACTAAATCGAGCTTCTCATGAAAACTTTGACTCCCCTCCAGAACTTTATCTTCCAATTTGGCGGATGCCTCCTCATCTGCGGACTCTTTCTCCGCATTCTCAATCTCACCAGTCTCGGCACATGGATTTATAGCATCGGAACCATCGCCTTTGCTGCCATGCAAATCATTTCCCGTTACGAAGGCCCTTCTTTCATCATCCGTCGATTGAGACGCCAGCAGATTATCGGAGCCTTGTTACTCATTCTCAGCGGGGCCCTGATGATGGCTCAAGACTTCCGGTGGATATTCACACGTAACCAGTGGGTGGTTTGTCTCATGGTTGCAGCCATTCTTGAAGTATACACAGCATTCCGCATTCCGGCCGAATTGAAGAAAGAAGGAAACTGAATGTCACTATTGTCATTTTGTTTTTTTTACAAATAAGCCGGTTTTCCTCTGTATTTCAACAGACTTTAACGTCCTTTTCTGAAACAAGCATAAAAGTCCTTGTTTTTGATTAACTAATGGCGCACCATATCAACAAGATTACTATATTTGCACCACAAAAGTCAGACACCAACTGATTATGCGAAGAAAATCCGTCATTAACGATGACGTTCATGCGCCCACAGACTCCACAAAAAAAGGCTGCGGCGCATTGCGCTTGTGTTTTATCTGCCTCGCTACACTGTGTTTCATGGCATGCAGTACGCAATACAACATAAACGGCGATTCTAGCGTCTCCACTCTCGACGGACGTATGCTCTATTTAAAGGCCGTCAGCCAGAACAACAGCATGGAGAGCATCGATTCCTGCGAAGTCGTTCACGGCAAATTCACCTTTATGGGCACTATGGACTCCATCTGCATGGGTGAGCTCACTATGGACAACATCAGTGTGATGCCGGTGGTTATCGAAAACGGAGAAGTCACAATCTTCATCAACGATATGGAGCAACGCGTTGTCGGCGGAGCCCTTAACAACAAATTGTATCAGTTCCTTGGTGCACGCAACCAGTTGGAAAACGAAATCATGGAGCTTTCCAGCCAAGAGGCACGCGCCATTCTTTCGGGCTACAATCCCGTTGAGTTGCACTCTAAATTACAGGACAAAATGGACAAGGTATCAGCCAAAATCGACCGTTTGGAAGCAAACTTTGTCATCGACAACGCTGACAACATCCTGGGCCGTTCTTTCTTTATGGAGTTGTGCAACCGCACACCGGGGCCTATGCTCACGCCACAGATAAAGCAGATTCTAAAGAAAGCACCGGCCAAGTTCCGCCATTTGCCCTTCGTAGAGAGCTATGTGCGTGCCGCTGAGGCTAATCACCGTTTCATCAGGCAGACAACAAAATAATAAGGATATATACATGCAAACACATCGGGGCGATTCCTGTTGGAACCGCCCCGATGCTTTTATATCTGTCGTGATTACTCCACTTTCTGTAGGGCAGCCTTGGCTTCGCTCATCATCTTATTGATGTCCAAGTCAGCCTCCATCTTTGTTCCACTCAGAGGCTTGAGCAATTCCTTAATCATTTCTTTCTTTTCGGGCGTGGCTTCAGCCGAGAGGATACGCAATTTCTCGTATTGCTGAATACCCTCGACCAAACGTTCAAAACGGATGCTGCTGCCACCGGGATAGGCCAGGAAGCAGTCGCCCGAAGCCCACGAACGGACGGGGAAACGTGTGTCGCGCCAAGGTTCATCCACCCAACTGTTGTAAGCCCAGCGCAGATAGCCATTGTAGCCCACGGCAAAAGAGTGCCAGCCCAAATAGGCCGACTCGGCGGGGGGCGAGAACGTGAACGTGTTGGGACGGTCAGGACTGCAGCACGTGTAGAATGTGGTCTTCTGGCCTTTGTTGATACGCTGCTGCAATGCATCGCCTTCCATCAGTTTGTAGCGGTAGCCCACACTTACGTCATACACGTCAGAAACCACATCGGGAGCATAGTTAAACGCACCTTCCACACGGTAATTCGGATCAGCCTTCTTCACCAATTCTGTAGCAGCCTTTAACTGAGCCATGGGGCGTTCGTCCATGGCGATGCAGGTACGGTCGAACCAGCCTTTTTGCTTCAGATGGGCGGCGAAGTCCTTCAGGAACGGCAGGAGAAACTCCTCATAGGCCTTTTCTCCGGGCTTGCAGGCCACATATTGCACACTGTTCGATGCCATGTCGTAGTAATCGAATTTATAGTGCCAGGGCACCAGCGTGTAGCAGTCAATCTGCTCCGTGATACCGCACGATATCATGAATTCCACCCAACGGTCAAACACCGTGTAGTCGAACTTCCACGTGCCGTCCAGTTGCTTCATTTTGGCAATCATGCTTTCGAACGGGTCTCTCGTCTGGCTGTTCCACGGGTGCTGGATGATGGAACACGTGATGACTTTCTGTCCGGCCTCGGCCAGCATCGTCATGGTCGGGCGCATGCGGTCGAAGTGTTGTTGGCTCCACAGGGGTACATTATAATAACGCGCCACGGAGTAAGGGTTCTGCCACAGGTCAAGATGGAATGCCCAATTTTTCGGAGCGGGCAACGTACGGTCCACCACTTCCACCGTCAGAGGCAGGCTCTTGCTGCCGCCGTCGTATTTCACTGTCAGTTTGCCTTGATACTTGCCTGGCTTGACACCTTGCGGCACACGCACGTCAAGCCATATGGGGCGCACGGTCTGGGCATCAGCGGCAAACGATACGGTCGCCGGTTCCAAGCCGTCGGCCACAAGAATGGAATCCTTTCTGCTCATGTCGCGGTCACTCAAGACATAGCGTACGAAATACGGTTTCACAGCGCTGGCAGGAATCACCGAGCCACCGCCACGCAGGTCGCTCACAGCCACGCTCAATGTTGTGGCACGCGGAACGAGCACCACGGCCTGGGCTGCAACCCGTTCACCACGCCAGGCATGCAAACGGAGCGACGGTGCCAGTTTTTCCGAGGGCACTTCGCTGCGACTGTAGCGCACATCGATGCTGCCCCACCCTAATGTTACATTTTTCACTTGTCGCCATCCCGATGCGTCAAACGTAACGGGGTCAGCCGGCTCACGCAAGTTGGTCTGAGCCGGCAGAGGCATAGCCACACTCAGTGCCACGGCGAACAAAGCGGCCTGAGTCAAAGATTTCAGATAGTTCATATTTTTATTTATTGAGTTTTCTGCACTACAAATGTACAAATTTTTCCATAATTACGCTCCACACGCCACATATTAATTCAAATGAAATCCATCAAAAAAGTTTTCCGGGCAATGACAGTCATCCTTTCCACATTTCCGTTTTTGTCAAGATTTTTTACCCCAAATCCAGAAGATTTGTAAACGGCTGATTATCATGGAGTGTTGGAAAAGGCAAATTAGAAGCGGCGTCTCAAAGTTCTGAGACGGCGTTTCTGCAGCCCGAAGTCCCACTTCTGAAATCCGGAACCGGACGTTTGTAGGAGGAATACCCCCAAAAGCGAGCCTCTTTGAGTTTGTGAGTTGATGAATTATTGAAAAGAGACGGTAACACGGGAGTTGTTGCAACAGATAAAACCACAGGAACTCTGTATAACTATAACAGAAATCATCGAAAACTCGACGTTTCATTCCGTCTTTCCGCTCATTTATTCGTAACTTTGCACCTCAATTCAAAAACGATATGTTTGAAAATCTTAGCGAAAGACTTGAACGCTCGTTCAAGATACTGAAAGGTGAAGGCAGAATCACCGAAATCAACGTTGCCGAAACTCTGAAAGACATCCGCCGGGCACTGCTCGATGCCGACGTGAACTATAAGGTAGCCAAGACGTTTACCGACGATGTAAAGCAGAAAGCACTGGGTCAGAATGTGCTCACAGCTGTAAAACCGGGACAGCTGCTCGTGAAAATTGTGCACGACGAGTTAGCCCGCCTCATGGGCAGCACAGCCAGCGACCTCGTGTTGGAAAG
>JAEEGL013443917.1_pt1 | contig 14461 bp, 10 predicted proteins | sample 9134231 | NCBI WGS metagenome assembly JAEEGL01 (sample SAMN16246548, study PRJNA631951) | gut metagenome | biome: gut microbiome; feature: rumen; material: fiber-attached | host: Bos | place: Iran: Karaj | collected 2018-10
TAGTGCTGTTGTGGATGTTGGGATGGTTTAAGCAAATATATTTGCGTAGAACCAAAACAACATCTACAGCGTAGGACGCAGTCCTTTGACCAATCGTTTTTTTATCTTTTTTTAGTCGATGGCACTAATGTTTTTTTCGCAATCTTGATTGCTTTTTTATATAATGATTTTCTGTTTTTGCCCGTCTGCCGGTGCAACCTACGCGTAGGAGGCGAAGTCTCCAGACTTTGCAAGTACTAACGCCACTGATACGTAAGACTCAAAAAAATCAAGACTTTTTCTTTAGATGAATTCGTGAACTATTCATCACTCCATTCTAATGCTGAACGACCCCTGTTCCTTGAGTTTAGGCGAGGAAACGGAAATGTTGACCACGCCCTTTTCTTCTTGTGGCTGGACAATCAGGAGGGCTTGGCCGCGGAATGTAGTGGGTGACAGCGAGCGGAAAGAACGGAGATCGTATGGATGGCCAGTGCCGGCTATTGCGACATGATGGGCACCAGAGGTCTTTATATCGAGTGGAATCTCGGCGGTTGGGCAGAGATTGCCATCAGCGTCCACCACCCTGAGATAAACGTAGGCGAGGTCGTTATGCGAGGATGAAACGACGGTGTTGTCGGCCGGAAGGCCTGTCTTGCCGCCTTGCACGGGTAGGAAATGTATGGCGGCAGGTGCGCCGGATGTGTGGAACGTCACCTCTGCACGCTTACCTTTCACGGTTTCTGCTTTCAGTTCGCCTGGCTCATAGGCTACAAGGAAGGTGGCGGTATAGGTTTCCGGATTGACGTCTTGCTCTCCAAGGACGCGGCCATTGACGGAGAGACGGACACGGGATTCACGCGTGTAGACGTTCACACGGAGCGAGTCACTGCGATGCCCGTTCACGTCGTGAACGACGCCTGTCTTCAACGTCGCATTATCATACTTTTCAGGACGGATATCAACAGGGAGGTAGCCGCACGCATTCGGTCCGTCGTAGTAGGCGCGGTCATGCCAGTTCCAGTGGTTCTCTTCCGCTGTCCAGCACCACCCCTGTGCATCCTCATATTCACCGTCTGTCACAGAAGGACGCACGGCCATAGCTATCTCACGCTCACCCCACACTACGTCACGGTAATAAGATTGGGGTTTCTTTATGCCTGTGAGGTCGAGGTCGCCGCACCAGGCGTTGTACCAAGGCCAGGCGAGCAACTGAATCCATCGTCCGCGGTCGCTGCGCTCAAGGGCATGACCAAGGCCTGCCTCGCCGATGTAGTCGATGGCTGTCCACTCAAAGTCACCAAGTACGTAAGGAAGACGGTTGACGGTGTTCCAAATGGCCGCTACGGCATTGGGATATGATTCGGAGCCGTACATGATACGCTGAGGGAATTTCTCGTGGTCGCTCTCGTAGCGGCGCAGTTCGTAGTTGTAACCACCCACCTCGACCAGTTCAAAAGCCCTTGGTGAGTCCTTGTCCCAAGTCATCTTCTGAGGTTGACGGTCCCAATAGTCGTTTACGGCAAGCGTGGTTGGACGGGTGGTGTCCTCTTGTTTGAGGGCACGCGTGATGGCATCGGCTATCTCTTTCCCGCGTGGCACATCGGAACGCTGGGCTATCTCATTGCCTATGCTCCACATGATGACTGAGGGGTGATTCCGGTCGCGGCGCACCATCAACGCGGCATCGTATTCAAAATTGGTGATGCCGGTGCCCACGGGTTTTCCGTCTATGATGACCTGCTTCTCCTTTGAGAAATAGTTGCTGTAGTCATCGCGTCGCTTGGCTTCTTCCCACTGGTCGAAACATTCGTCGATAACCAGTAAGCCGAGGCTGTCGCAGGCATAGAGGAAGGCTTCGGAAGGCAGGTTGTGACTGGTGCGGACTGCGTTGTAGCCTTGTGACTTCAGCAGTTCGGCTTTACGAATCTCAGCACGGTCAATAGCGGCAGTACCCAGCAGGCCATTGTCGTGGTGAACGCATCCACCACGGAGTTTTGTCGGTTTTCCATTGAGCAGAAAACCTTTTTCTGCTGAGAAGGAGATGCTGCGAACACCGAAGGGTATCGCCAGGGCATCGTCATTTCCATTTGCCGTGTGTAAGCTGATTCGGGCGGTGTAGCGGTAAGGCGAATCATCCGACCACAGATGCGGAGATTTCAAGGTGAGTTCTGTGGAGACAACAGCCTCGCTAAAAGGTTTGACAGTTGTAGCTACCACACGCCCGTCAGCATCGGCTATATCTACTTTTATCTCACCATTAGTCAATGTGGTGTTTTCGTTGAAAATCTTTGCCGTCACCTTGACCTTTGCACTTTTTCCTTCCACAACAGAGGCGTCTACATAGGTGTCCCACTCGTCAAGATGCTGATGGCTGGTAGTCTCCAGCCAAACGTGGCGGTAGATGCCACTGCCTGCATACCAGCGGCAGTTCAGACCCTCGCTGATGGACCGGACGGCAATGGTGACCAGCTGCTCGTCCTGCGTGTTGCGATTCGACTTGTCGATCAGAATGTCATTTAGGTTCACTATAAATGGCATGTAGCCAAAGACATTCATCGCTGCCTTCTTACCGTTCACCCACACCTCGGCTTGATTATACACGCCGTCGAAGCGGAGACGGAACACCTTCTCCCGGATGGCTTCTTCTAATGATTCGCCTGGCAGTCGGAATGTCTTGCGATACCATCCCGAGCCGCTGATGGTTTGACCCGAATCGGAGTCGCCGATACTGAGCCGCGAGAAAGGCCCTACCTGCCAGTCCTTCCATTCCACTTGCTGCTCGCGATAGTCATGGGTATATGCTACAGGCTCCATGCTGAAGTCATGGGGTACGATGACCTCGCGCCATTGGGAATCGTCGTAATTCACAGCCTCGGCATTGATGACCGAACCACGATGAAAGCGCCAGCCTTCATCAAACGATTGTTTGCGTTGTGCGTTGACAGACGGAGAAAATGCTGACATCAGTCCGATAATCCCCATCAGGCAAATGATTTTCTTCATGTTCACTTTAATTTTACGCTATATGAAATGCTTCCTGAGCCCCAATCGCAATTCTGTTTCAACTGAGGTCATTGCAGTCTCTTTTTACAGATGTTCTATTTACACCTTGGTCAAACTCGATGGAAGAATTAATCTGTAGTCGGTTGTAAACAGCCGGTTACAAAGTTACGCATTTTCTCACATTTTTCCAAAGAAAAAAAACAACTGAATATACACTTTTCTATTATTACTGGGGACGTGGTCGTCTCAACCGCATCAGCTGTCGAGGGCTTGTCGGTTTATAAGGTGAGACGGGATGTTTGAAGAAAACTCCCGAAGCAAGTGACTTCGGGAGTTTTATTTGGTTACCATAGGTTGCCCCATTTAATTTCATGCTCTTTGGTGAGAATGTCGTCCTCATCGTCCACGACAGGGTCGTCATTATTGCCTTGTGGAAGGGATATAGGCACTTGCATCAAGTCCGTTATGTGGGGTGTCTCTGTAAGTTTCGGACTAATATATGTCTTTTTGGAAATCTTGTTCATAATTATTCGTTTTTGGTTTGTTAGACATATATTATCTTATTTTACAAGAACTTTTCTGACACTGCCATCACTCATGCGTAAAATATTGACACCTGGTTGAAGAGAATTCTGACGTGCTCCGCTGAGTGAATAGATGCTGATTATCACTTCTGACTGATTTGCATGCATATTGGCAACACCTGTGGCTTCGCTGTCGGCTGAGTTGCTGAATTCAAAGATATAATCATTCTTCACGGAAAATTCGTTGTCTTCATCCACGCGTAGATAGGCCTTATGGGCGGGAATGGCGGTGTCTTCTTTCAATTTATAGAATCCCACAACCGGCTCGGTGGTTTCCACTGTGACTGTTGTTATGTCGCCGGTGCTCTCATTGACTGTCTTGACCACCTTGTCGTAGGTGATGGTCTTCTTTGAGAGAACGTAATAAGTGCAGCCGTATTGTTTGTCGTCTGCTTCGAGGCGGTCAACTGCGCCAATCAGTTTATTGTCGCTGATTTTGTCAACCTCGTCGTCTGTACGGTAGAAGCGGAACTGACGGGCTTTTTCGTTTCCGCCCTTATACAGGATGACTCCCTCTCCGCCTGCTATTTGTGTGCCGTTATACTTCTCCAGATGAATTGTGTTGCGCACTTTGTTGCCCGTCTCGCCGCTGGCTGGGTTGATTGAGGTTACATAATAGACCTCCACGCCGGCAGGGATGTCTGTGTTGTAACGAATGGCGGTCGTGGCGTATTCGTCTGTACCGATGGTCTCGTCATAATAGTAGTCGTAGTGATAGAGCTTGAAATCGTCGATTTCGAACCAGTTGTTTGAGAAGGCACCGATGATGAGATCGCCCTCGCCGTTATGATAATATAGAGGCACTTCGAGATGCTGAGAGTTAGGCCGGCCAACGGTGAACGGAGTAGTCTGTGTGGTGCTGCCTGCCTGCAGGGAAATGGAATTGCCAGGGTCGGTTGTGGCCACTGCCGTCAGTTTGTAGAATCCTTCTGGCAAGTTGGAGATGGTTTGACGAACATAGAATCCGTTAGACGGAGTGCCTCCCCATACATTATATACATAGTTGCCTTCCACATCCGCGAAGTCGCGTCCGCTGGCATTTTTGTTTGAGATAAACGCTTCGTCTACATCGGTAGGCACAGACCACCCGGGAACAACATAATTAGTGTAAGTTCCATTGGTGGTTAGTTGGTTGCCGTCTTTGTCGTATTCGAACGACGGATTCTGTATGCTACTTGTCAGATTGTCGTCGAACCAACGTTCAATCTGTGTGTTGAGTGCTTCAATGTCGTCAGTAGTGCTGTCGGACCAACGAACACTGGTTCTCTGCAACAAATCGGCCATGGCGTCTTTGGTATTCTCCTCAAGCGGCAGATACATAAGATAGGTGTAGCCTTTGTCCCAAGCGGAGCAGTAGCGATTGTATTCGGCCCGTTGTTCGTCAGAAATCAGCGCCCAAGCGCTTTGTGTCCCCGGATTTGCATGTGCATCCAGCTCCGTTGCACTGTTGGCGCCAAAGAAATGATTGTTAGCCGTCGTTCCTGTACCCTTGAAATGGTAGGCCAGATTCAGTTCACCGGCATATTCTGTGCTTGATTCGGAGTCGTTGGTGTCAAAAACTTTGAATGTGGTTGCACCGCTCTCGCTTGAGGAAATCAGACCGGCCTTGTAATCCGCGTTGTTATACCAAACTTTTAGTTTGTTATAGTTGTTGGATATGCTTGCGCCGGAGCCGTCGCCATAGAAAGCGAACTCGTGAACGGATGACAGGTTAGGGTCGCGTACGAGTGTGCCATTGGAGGTAAGGAAGCCGGCCTTGCCTGAATCATACGAACCCCAGTGTACGTTATACAAAAACCAACTGACAGAGCCATAAGTGATGGTCTCTCCAGTCCATTGCCAGCGGTCTTTTATCTCGCTGAACTGCAAAGCGGGTTTTTCTGCTTTGAACTTTACCACGATAGGTCCGTGGTCTCCAAGAGGCGTATTGTCGGACGTGCCGTACACCGTACCAACCGTATAGTCTGTTTCGCGAGCGTAGGTCAGCGGAGTCAGTTGGGCGGAGCCTGGGGCTTTGGGATTGAGGTAGAATATCTTATCCACCACTTCGCTCGATAGCGAGTTGTCACCCACGGAAGGATAGTTGCCGCCACGTTGCATCTCAATCCATACGTCTTTGACCGTGAAGTTGCCGGCTTCTTCTATCGGATGGATGAAGTTGGCGATGATGTCCTCTCGTGTGTAGCGGCTGTTGAAGTCACCCAGCACAATTTTGGGACGTGTGGTGTGAGAATCTGCTATAATGGCATTGGCCAGTTGGGTCCACTGGGCATTGCGTGAGGTGGTGGCTCCGTTTTCCATGTCACCGGCATCCATGTGGGTGATATAAACATCAACCTTGAGACCATCGACAATGTTCACGCCTTCATAACGGCGGAAACCTTTCTGAATATAGTTGTTGCCTTCGGTTGCCACTGAAGTGGTATATCGTGTCCAACTTTCTGAACCGCCCTCACGGCCGGTCTCCTTATTCCAGAAGAAGTTGAGGCCGTCTGTGTCCTCAGGATTGCCCAAGAATGAACTGATGACAGATAATATATCTACATCTCCGCGCCATGTGCCCTGACCGTATGTGTCACCAAATTCACTGACGAGACTGCCATTGTAGTTGAAATCTTCCTGTACGGCTATGAGGTCGTAGCGCTTGCCTTCCATCATCAGGTATTTGCTGATATCTTTTGCACCCTCCGAACCTCGTCCTTCAGGGTTGACATGGATTGAACCAAAATTGACTGTTGGCAATCCGTCTACGTTCAACGAAGCAATCGTGAAAGTGGTGTTTATGCCTTCATCGCTTATGGAGTTGATTTTTAATGTCGTGCCGGCGGCTGTGGCTTGAAAATAAATGCGGCCGCTTTCAAGTATGAGTGTTGATTGCGCGGTTTTTGTTGTGGGGGTGTCGTCGGCCAAGTTGTCACCGTTTTGTGTGTAAACGATATTTGCCACAGGCCCTTCAAGCTGATACTGACCGAAGGTGGGAGCATCATAATAGTACCACTGCCCGACAGCCAGCTCGGTTGTGTTGTCGTTTGGCAACGGTTCTGCAATGGAGCCGTAATAAGTGAGACGTACATTGTCAAAATATACCCAGTTGGCATTGGTGCCTGTCACTTCACATCCGATTTTTACGTTGCTGCTGCCGTCGGTTACAAATTCTATGGCGTAGCTCTGAGCCTGAGAACTGGTAATGGCAAGTTTCTTGGAGCCGGCATAGAACTGCACGCCTGTAATGGCAATTGTGTTATCTGCTTGCTGTTCTGCTTTGGCTGAGAAGCTCAGACTGTATTTACCGGCTGGCAGCCCGCCGACAGTTTGGTATATTTCGCTGTCGTTGAGATAATAGCGGTCTTCTAATGCATCGTATGTGCCCCTCTCCAGCGTAAAGGTGCCTACATCACTGCTGTAGTTCCAATAGCCCATCCAATTCTCAACGAATCTCGACACCGTTGCCTCTGCATTGTTTGACTGTGCGTAGAAATTGTGACATGTCCACTCATTGGGAGCGTACCATTTAATATCATTACCATTTGTGTCTTTTCCTGCCAATATTTCTGTCACGTTGCCTTGGAAGTCCGGATTGACCATTTTCCATGTCATGTCGACAGGATGGCTTTCTGATGCGAGGTTATAGCCCTCACGTGTCGTCTTGGGTATCAATATCCAATAGGCGGCATCACCTCGTCCACTCGCGTCACCCACGATGGCTTCATCGCCATAATCGTCTCTTCCGCCATTCCAGTAAAGGTAGTTGCCTCCTTTGTTTGCCTTCAACTTATAGACATTGTTGAAACCTGCTTGGTTGATAGGCTCAAATGTCCAAGTGGAGTAGTCTTCCCGGGTGGGACTGCAATCCACCCAGCCGCCGTTGCCAAGGTATGCGTCTCCTGCTACTTTTGAGAAATGAAGTTGATAAGCGTCTGTGGTTCCAGAGATAGTGATTGATTGTCCTGCACCGTCCACAGTTGTGTGTGTGCCGTAGGATGAACCTTGGTTCAGGTATTTCCCAGAGCCCAGGTTGAATATATAAAAGTCGCCTGTGCTGACGGTGGTACCAGTGTGGTTCAGTGATGACGGAACAGTGATGCTCAATGAGGATACAACAGCCGTTTTGAGGTAGATGCGTTGCCCTTCTGTCAGGCTCAGAGAAGAGGGGAGGGCAGATGATGAAATCGTTCCACTCGTTGCTTGGTTGCCGTTGTCTGTATAGACGAAACTGCTTAAACTTGCGGAACTGAATGTATAGTTGCCGTCAGCAGGCACATCGTAGTAGTACCATGTGTCTGCGCTCAATTGGGTTGAACTGCCGGGCAATTCTATGGCTTTTGTTTGAATGAGAGCCTCAGGATAGTAGGTCAGTCGGAAATTATCCACCTTAAAGAACACTTCCCACCAACTGGGTACATTTATCAAACCTGCACCTATTGTCACATCCTGCTGTTCTGTCAGGGTAAAGCGAAGGGAGACTGGCTGGCCGATACTTCTGTCTTGTGTTGTGACGGTAGTGCTGTTTCTGTAAATGGAACTGTTTGCGTCGTTCATCACGCTGCTTGGCGTTCCTGCAAAGAGGGTCACTGTACGGTCGGCATGTGATGAAACTATCGCTGACAGTTCATAATCTCCAGCGGGCAGAGAGGTGACAGTCTGATAGACCGAATAGTATGACCACCAGCCGGTCCATGCCCACATATAAAAGTCACACACACGCTCTCCGTCGGTATTCGACATTGTTACATCACCAGGAGCTACAGCGGAGCTGGGACTGATATTGGCAGTCACATCCCTTTCTCCTTCTGCATTCTCCGGGTTGTAGCCATACCATGACCAACCATTTATCGTTCCATCCTCAAACGATGGATTGGAAATGTGGTTTGTGTAGTCAATCTGTGCGGAGGCTGACACAACGCACGTCATAGTACATAGTAGCACTATAATGCTGGTAAGTAAAGTTTTTTTCATTTCTTTGCCAGTTGATATTCAATGAAATTATTTCGGAAAAAATACAATGCTGAAGGTGTTGAACTTTTTCCTTTATATAAAACAACAGAGGAGAATTTGTTGTTTATGTATCGAAAACCCCAAAAACTCCTCTTATAGGCAAAGTTAAGCATTTTTTAGTTTAGAACAAAGTTTTTTCCTTAAAACTTCTTTCTAACGGTTTCGTTGCTGTGCTGCGGACAGGCCATACAAAGAGCCGTCAGCATCATCACAACTGTTCTTTTCACTTTTCTCTCTTTCTGTTTATTCTATTTTCACTTTTCACCAGAGGCTGCGTGGGGCTGGATAAGAAAAGTCCTGAGCAATCTGGCAATCTCTCCGAAAGTTCCCGTTGCTTCCTATAATTTTTTCAAAACAAAGATTGTTAAAGACTTAAATCCAAAGTCAGAAAACACTAAAACAATGTTTTTCGATGACAAAGTTACTGATTTTTTCCGTATTAACCATGTTGTTACGTAAAAACAACAATAATTTAGTAACAAAAACACAAGCTCGTTTACTCATTTTCACAATGAATAAACGAGCTTGTGTTTTTGTTCTCTCAATCTGCTACGATGCAACAAAACATTATTCTATTTCTTTTATCCACTTTGTAATATCTTCGAGGACTTCTATAGAGATGGTTTCTTCTATCTGGTTATATTCGTTGGGGCCTTTTATTCTGTGACAGGACGGACAGAACTCCCGGAGGCACGGTCTCTATGGCTTGTCTCTATATTGCTGTTGTTGAAGAAGAGGAAGTATGCGTCACTCGTGTTGTTAGAGCTCTGTGTGGAATACGTGGAAGACCAATATCCTCCATAATAGCCAACATGTTTCGTTTCATCGTACCAGCGGCCACCTGCAGCGGGAAGAAATATGGAATTGCCATTAGGACCAATAAACCTGCATCCCTCTACTTTTTTATAGGTAACCCACTCTTTTTTGCTTCTGTCATTTAGTAAGTCCATCTGTTCTTTCGTCGGTATTTGCCAGCTTCCTCCCCACTTTACGTGAGCCACATCATGCTGAGTGCCAGAGATGTCAGCGCCGAAATCAATGTATTTCCTGTTCTTGTAGTGTTGATTACCATGACCGGGATAATTATTCTCATCATAAGTCACCTTTTCTTCTGTCTCGCCCCAAGAGTAAAAACCACCATACTGTTCTGGAGAGGAAGCACCGACGTTGCAACAGGCAAACTTCACGCCAATGCCCAGGTCGATGGCATGGGGATGGTTGGAGTCTGGACATGATTGTGCGTACAACATAGACATGGCTGATAATTGAAGAGCCAGCATAGAAAAAAATCTTTTCATTTTCATATACATTCTTTTTATAAGATTAACATTCGATTTATCTAACTGCAAATATACAAAAATCTTTGAATATTTTCAAAAATCAAGAATTTTTATTCTCTTTTTTCTCAAAATCGGCGTTTAAGTGAGAGCAGATGGAAAACTCGTTTTCAATATGCCGAGCGTGAGCCGATTCACCGCGGTTCGTACATTTTATGTCCCATGAATTTGCTACGCCATCCCAATGTTCATGCCTGTGCAAAAATATTATACAAAGATATCGAACTCGAAACACCCGATGAAAGACATATAAATACGAATTTACTTGAAAGGTGATTCAATGACTTTTCTGAATACAAACATTTCATCTTCTTCGCTCCAGTTGTCTGATTCCTCCTCAGGCACAGCAGGACCATGGAAGTGTTTGTTCCAAAACTCCACAATCTGGAAACCACAACGATTGACATAGAAATGAATGTTCCGCTTCTCGAAATAGGGTGTGATAGTTTCCCATACATGAATCTCCGGATGAAGTCTCTCAACGGCTTTCCATGCGGCTTGTCCGATACCGTGGCTGTGGACATCTGGTAAAACGAAAAGCAACTCCAGTTCACCCTTTTCTGCTTTTTTGTCTATGCTCAAAACCACTCCTCCTACATAATTGCCTTGTTGCATAATGCGGTATGCTTCGGCGTTTTCTCCGTCGAGGCATCGCTCTATCGTACTTCGTGAGATAACTTCTGAACCTTCTTCGGTGCGATTATCACGCATACCAAATTCAATCTGGGCACCATGCCTGAACGCCCACTGATTATCCTTGATGAACTGTTCTCTGTCATCCTCTTGTAAAATAACAAGAGAAACATCTGGTTTATGATTGTTCTTATCACTCATCTAATTGTTATTAATATTTATTGAAGTTCCAAAAGGTTCGATAAATCGACTCCGCCGATTTCAGATTCGTAATAATTTGCATGGATTATTTCATGATTGCCTCTTTGTCATGGCAAAGCTCAAACAAGTTTGGCTATGCTCATCTGACCAATTCGGAAATTCGTTGTCGAAAAATCTTCGTTGTCTCAAATTTCCCTTCTTAAAATTCTTTTAATTCTTTGTTCGAAAAATTTCGTTTAGATTCGTATAGATTCGTTGTAGAAAAAATCTTCGTTAAGATTCGTATAGATTATTTCATGATTTCCTCTTTGTCATGTCAAAGCTTCTTAGCAGGTGTCTATAGTTTCAGATTATCTGCCTGATGGGCGGGGCTAATACCCCCGTCCGCGGCAGAACTTGCAGACAGACAGCAACTGTGGATTCTCTTTGTCGCAACTGTCATAGGTCTTGGGATAGCCTTCACAGTGACGGCAGACCGGGCGCAAATATCGGGCGGACATCCATCCTTCTATATTTATTCCTTCGCCCATGACAGCGACATAGATGAATCCGTTACGTTTCTTGCCTCGGTATTCGATGACATAGTTGCCGGTCTCATGCTCACAATCCATATAGCCGATGCCAACACCGCAGCCTTTCCAAATCTGTTGTATAACACCATAATTCTTGCCTGGTCCTCTACGCACGTTCACGTTGTTGCCTGTGCATGCGTAGAACTGCTGTGCGTTGATTGTTGCCGTTGTCGCCAGGACCAACAGCAATAATAATAAACGTTTCATTTTATTAAAATTTTAAAGTTATAGGATGAGAGTGATTTTATACAAAAGTTATGATTATTCGGAAAATAGTGGGAAGCTGGCAGAAATCTTATGCAATCCGTATGTGCTTTAGTTATCTGATATCTTTCTGATTTTTTCAGAATGTCCACTTGGCGGCAAGGGTGGGGATGACGTAGAACTTGTGATTCTGTCCCTTGTTGTCGAATACAAAGTTGTTGCTCACTTCCACCTCGGTGCCAAGGCTGAGATTCACACCGTCCATCTTGCGCAGTTTGTTGAGGTTGAACCAAAACTGGGGCTCGGCAAGCGTGATGAGTTTTCCGTCAACGTCCTTGTCATACCACAGGTCGATGAACCCGGAGAATGTGCAGAGCCCATGGGCGAACGTGTCACCCCATACGCATGTGGTCTGGAATCCGTTGAAGGCACCGCGGCCCATTCCCTTGAAATAGTATTTATACATGAGCTGAAGAGAGAAGGTTTTGCTGAAATCCTTGCTTGCCCAGTTCCACGCGCCTCCTGCAAGCAGCGCATGCTGGAATCGCGATGCGATGGCTGTATGCTCAATGCTGGTAGCGCCGCCGTTGTATTCCACGTGGGCTGCCCACTGCTTGTTCTTCGTCAGATTGAACTCCCTGGCGATTTCCCAATAAGCGCCGGCTGCTCCATCCTGATAGTAGTCAATATCTGTGAACATAAAAGTGGAACCCCATTTGTCGGGTTTGAACATTTCAATGGTGGTGGTCACGTTTGGACGGCCATTAAGCTCACCATAGAGTGTATGGCCCAAGTCGTAGTGAAGCTGAACGTTTTGTGAGCTTACGCTCATTGCGCATGCTGACAAAGCAGCAGCTATTAGAATTTTTCTCATTTTTCTTTTATCTTTTATCTTTTATCTTTTTAAAAATCCAAAACTTGAATTAAACCTTAAACTTTAAACCTTAAACTATAAATCATCTACTGCGTCTTTACAGAGATAGATGTAGGTGGTGTTAAGCTTGATGTAGTCTGCCGACATATACCATGTGCCGTTGTAGCCCGAATTGCCCCACGAGTTTTTCACCATGTAGTATTTCTTTCCGTTTTCATCTTTTGCGATACCATAGATGAGCATCACATGGTCGTAGGTGAAGGTCCAGTCGTCGAACTGTTGCTGACGGAGTTCTTGAGTAGGAACTACGCCGTTTGACAACATGGCGATGCCGTTTCTATAGAATTCCCCGCTCACGTCACCTCCCCAGTCCACACAATAACCGTTCATCAAAGCGTGGTCAAGTGTCTGCATGAGTTGGTCGATGGGAATATTGTAGCTTGGTTTCAGACGCCATTTATAGGGGGCCTCAATCACAAAGTTCTGGTAGAACGGATGGTGGGTGAAACTGGTCAGACTGATGTAGTTGTCCCAGTCAATGCCAAGACTTTGGGCAAATGTCTGGGGAGTGTAAGTCTTTCCATTATATTCGAATGATGTAGGACATTCTCCCAGATGCTGGTCGATGAACTGCTGTACTGTGGTTTTCCATTGCGGGTCAGGATGATTCTCTTTTGTTGAGGCAAATTGTTTCACCATCGTGGTTAGCTCTGGATGGAACTTCGTGAAGTTTGCGAGTGTGTCGCCGCAGAGCGAACCGGGGGCTGCCATTGCCTCTTCAGGACAGATACCATGCTGACGAATCACGTCGAACACGTCATCGGCCGAACCACCTTCGGTGAAGTCGCTCAGACCATGCATGCGAACGTGGTGGGTGGCACAATCCATATAGTCGTGGTTCACAACGAACATCTCACACAAATCGTAGGTTTTGCCTGTCTGACGTAGTATTTCGCTCTCAATAAAACCCAATGTGGCATAGCACCAGCAGGTGCCGCTACGGTGTTGGTCTTTCACGCTTGTGATTGGGTTAGCTTTCACGGTGGTGAACGTCGGTGTCTCTGTCGACTGGGCAGATGCCGTCATGCTGACAAACATCAGGAGGCCTAAAAGAATTGAGGTTCGTTTCATTTTTACTATTAACTTGAGTCTGTTGATAATCTGAGTTACTACAAAATATGATTATGTTATGCAAAGGTAGTGAAAAACATCGACACGACCAACATTGTACAATGAATAATAAACAAGCGGCCAATTCCCGTCCGCTATTTGGAGCATATTAATCATAAATTCTGCTTATGATAATAAGAAAGCTGAGGAAAAAAGATTACTTTATTGATGAAATTTCATTTCTTTTCCTTAACTTTGCGTGATAAAAGAATTAACTGACGATTATGGAATATATGTCACAAGAAGGCTACGACAAACTCGTGGCCGAATTGCATCAACTTGAAACAGTAGACCTTCCGAGAGTGAAAGAAGCTATTGCTGATGCCCGGGCCATGGGCGACCTCAGCGAGAACTTCGAATATCATGCAGCCAAGCGTGAGCAGGCAAGGATTCTTGGGCGCATACGTTTCAAGCAGAAAGTGCTTGCCTTTGCCAGAGTGGTTGACAAAGAGCGGCTGGGAAATGACTCTATCCATCTGCTCAGCAAGGTGGATCTGACCAATTTGAACAACGACACTCACATGGCATTCACAATCACCAGTCCCCATGAGGCCAACGTGCGTGAGGCAAAGATTCCTGTCAACTCACCTATAGCCCAGGCATTGCTCAACAAACGGGTGGGGGATATAGTCGAGGTTCGTGTGCCCGCTGGTCTGCTCAAACTCCGTATCGACAACATACAATTATAAGCGTACCTGTGGCCCTACACTCAAATGGAACGGATGATGCTTCTGTTTTGGAACAACCTCTCTGAATACAACCAACCCGCCTCCCGGTCGGCTATTATCTCCAAGATTCTTCTCATTTTCTAACATAAAACTAAAATCTCACTAAAAATCAGACGCTTATGAAAGAACAAGTATTACAAGCTATGCGTGAGGCTGGCAAACCGGTTTCTGCCGGTGA
>JAEEGL014192727.1_pt1 | contig 14461 bp, 7 predicted proteins | sample 9134231 | NCBI WGS metagenome assembly JAEEGL01 (sample SAMN16246548, study PRJNA631951) | gut metagenome | biome: gut microbiome; feature: rumen; material: fiber-attached | host: Bos | place: Iran: Karaj | collected 2018-10
ACGGCATCTACATGACAGCCGAGGCCAACCAGGAGAGCCACGGATTCGGCTACGGCAAGGATGCCGAGGCCAAGAAGCCCCTCTTCGCCAAGCAGATTCTGGAGCGCAACCAGAACAACGTCCGCGCACACTTCAACCATCCCGCCATCATCGTGTGGTCGCTTGGTAACGAGACCGTCAACGGTCCCAACTTCGAGGCTGCCTACGATTGGGTGAAGGCCGAGGACAAGAGCCGTCCCTGCCAATGGGAGCAGGCTGGGCGCGACGGGCGCAATACCGATATCTTCTGCCCCATGTACTACACGCCTTGGCACAGCGAGTCCTATTGCAAGGATGACAAATACCAGAAGCCACTCATCCAATGCGAGTACAACCACACGATGGGCAACTCCAGCGGCGGCCTGAAGGAGTATTGGGAACTCATCCGCAAATACCCGAAATACCAGGGCGGCTACATCTGGGACTATGTTGACCAAGCTCTCCATCGCAAGCCCAATGCCAAGATGCTGACGGCTTCGCTCGACGAGCTGAACCGTGTGGCCAACCTCTCCTATCCTGAGTTGAACAAGATTGACTATACCTACGGAGGCGACTACAACAACTACGACCCCTCGGACAACAACTTCAACTGCAACGGCATCATCGGTCCCGACCGCCAGCTGAACCCTCACGCCTACGAGGTTGCCTACCAGTACCAGAACATCTGGGTAAACGCAAAGGGCAATCTGGCTGAGACAAAGACCATCGAAGTCTATAACGAGAACTTCTTCCGCGACCTGAGTAACTACAGACTTGCATGGGAACTTAAAGTCGATGACACACCTTTAGCCGTTGATTATGGTTTCATATCCGATCTTGATGTTGAGCCACAGCAGACAAAGACCTTTGAAATTCCTTTCAGGATTCCTGAAAGTATTAAAGACGATGCCTCAGAGATTATGCTTAACATCCGTTTCATATTAAAGACCGACGAGCCCCTCATGAAGCTTGGTCAGACGGTGGCATACGCCCAGTTGCCTGTCCGCAAGTATGGCCATCATTGCTGCGATTTCGAGGAGCAAACCGTACAGACGCCAAAGTCAAAGATTAAGATTACAGACAAGAAGAAAGCCCCAGAGATAGTCGTCCAGAACGACAACTTTACCATCAGCTTCGACCGTCAGACAGGACTTCTGAAGCAATACAACGTCTTAGGCAATGAGCTTTTGGGCGAGGGTGGAACGCTACGTCCCAACTTCTGGCGTGCCGTAACCGACAACGACATGGGTGCTGAATTGCATAAGAGCATGGGTGCTTGGCGCAACCCGGAGATGAAACTTACATCGCTCACAGCCGAGCAGGACAAGAAACAGAATCAAGTGGCGGTGAAAGCCACCTACGACATGCCGGGCGTGAAGGCCCAGCTCGCCATGACTTACGTCATCAAGGAAGGCGGCGCCATCCACGTCTTCGAGAATATGACCACAACGGCAGGTGCTGAGGTAAGCGACATGTTCCGCTACGGCGTGGTAGTGTATATGCCGTACGACTACGACCAAAGCGAGTACTACGGACGCGGTCCCATCGAGAACTATGCCGACCGCAAGGAATGTATGCTGATAAGCAATTACGGACAAAGTGCCGACGAGCAGTTCTTCCCCTACATCCGTCCGCAGGAGACCGGCACCAAGACCGACATCCGTTGGTGGCGTCAGACAAACCAAGCAGGCTTCGGACTTCGCATCCAGGCATGCGAGCCCTTCACAGCTTCTGCTCTACATTATAATATTATGGACCTTGACGAGGGACAAGAAAAGGCACAACGCCACTCACCTCAGGTGCCCAAGTCGAAATATACCGAGCTGTCACTTGATATGCTGCAGACAGGCGTGGGCGGCATCAACTCATGGAACAAAGATGCACAGGCCCTGCCCCAATACCGCGTGAAGTATCAGGACCGCCTGTTCAAGTTCTGGCTGATTCCTGTGAAGAAATAAAAAAAGACGGGTGGCTTAGCAGCACTTATTTTGCCGCTGTGTAGAGGTCTTGTTCGCTTCTCACAGCGGCAAGTTCTTTCAGCAGGACGGCATATTTCCCAGCGACGGCTTCCGCGAAGCGACACCCCTTTTCGGCAGAGGCAAGATGCGGGTTGCCAATACCCGTGTCGGAGGTGACACGCGTCCAATGGCGCGGCAGCCAGGCGGTCTTCTCGCGGAGGCTCTGCAGGGCGAAGGGATTGGCCTTTCCAGGGCCTGCCTCGCTGAGGTTGACAAGTTCCGGGTGGTAGTGCATCATCACGGACGTCTCCAGTTCGTCGGCATGGTCTCCCGGCTCGTCGAACCATTCCTTGCCGGGCAGGACGGTAAACCACTCGCTGGAAAGAATAATGAAGTCTGGATAATCCACAGCCAGGTCACGAATCATGCTCTTGAAAGAGTTGCCCCCATGACCGTTGACGATAAGCAACTTGCGGAAGCCCTGATGGTGGAGCGAAGCCACCGTGTCGGCAAGGATGGCACGCTGGGTGTCATAGCGGTAGTGGATGCAGAACTTCAGGTCGCGTTGTCCGGGGTTCTGTGCCCCCATCGCCACAGGTGGCAGCACCATCGTGCGGACGCCATATTCGTCCAGGGCATGCTGTGCGGCATCTACTGCCACATCGTGAGCCAGGATGGCATCTGTGAGGTACGGAAGGTGCAGGTTGTGCGGCTCTGTGGCTCCCCAGGGCAGGATGACTACATCATAGTCGAGGGGGCGTGTAACGCCATAGGCGGATACACTCAGGTCAATCTCTCGGTTCATACTTCTGCTACAACTTCGATTTCCACCAATGCGCCTTTCGGCAAAGTCTTCACGGCAACCGCCGAACGGGCGGGATAAGGTTCTGCAAAGAACTCGGCATAGACGCCGTTCATTTCGGCAAAGTCGTTCATGTCAGCCATGAAGACGGTTGTCTTCACGACGCTTGCCATCGTCAGGCCAGCCTCCTCCAGTATGGCTTTCACGTTGGTCAGGGATTGGCGTGTCTGCTCCTTGATGCCTCCCTCGACGAAGGCTCCCGTGGCAGGATCGATGGGAATCTGCCCAGAGGTGTAAACGAGGTTTCCCACTTGGATGGCTTGGCTGTAAGGCCCAATGGCAGCAGGTGCCTTTTTTGTACTAATCACTTTCATATTTTTGTCTTTTTGGTTGATTTTTTTCTAGGATGTCCTAGGTTCTCCTAGGTTCTCCTAGGTTTTCCTATCCCTTCTTTATATTCCACGTTCTTGTCTTTGGTTTCTTGCCTTTAGAGAGTACAAAGGTACAATAAAAAGCGTAAAGAGGAAAGAGTTCCGCGCAAAAAAAAGTAGCCCCAAACGGGAAATCCGACAGAAGACAGTTACGACAATTAAAAAATGAGAGTCATACTTCCTTCTATATACTATATAACTTATTAATATATAGATATATAATATATAAATAGAGAAGAAGTGACCCCCTCGAAAATTAATTGTCGTAACTGTCTTTTGTCGGAATTTGAATCTATGGTTCAACTAAAATGCACAAAATCAATGGAATACAGAATTCCTGAAGGGTTGGCACCCAAGATACGAACCTGGGAAATCAGACAGAAAGTGCCCGTTTACTGCTCTCACAGGCCTCGAAAGACATGCACGAACCCCTTGTTCCGAAGTTTTTTCCCATATTTGTCGCACATATAGGCGAAACAGAATTTCAGTATCCCGACCTCAGCAGCAAGGTAACCTGCGGCAAGATGGCCAACCTTGTGGCAGAAACGAGGGCAACAAGGGCCAATTGTCCTATTTTGTAGAGGCTATCTGTCGCGACTTCCGTCAGCATGACGAGGAGGAGTTCAGGAAGCTGACGAAGTGGCAGAAACATCCCTGTGTTCCTTTATCGGGAGCTAACGTCAGAATGGATGCGGACGAATGTCGTTCCTTTGCAACGTCAAAACGAAGCGCGACGTACGACGTACCGACACCCACGAAACGGCGTATCAAATAGCAGGGCAGTATGGCACCCCACAAACTCTGATTGATGCCGGCGGGAGGGGTTTTCGTGAGTTGGCCTTAGAAACCTCCTAAGGCTGTGTAGAGGTTGATGAAGGCTTGGATGCCTTCGAAGTGGTTCTGAACCTCGGTAATCTGAGCCGTGAGCAAGTCCTCCTGGGATTTCAGTACCTCGACGTAGGTATTGGTGCCGTTGTTCATCAGTTCACGTGTGCCCACGTAGGCTTCGTTCAACGACTGCACGATGGAGGCCAGATAGGCAGCCTTCTGCTCTGTCTTATGGCAGATGCGCAGATGACGATAGACCTCGTTGCCTGCCGTGAGCAGGATCTGTGTGAACTGGAGACGGGCTTTCTCTTGGTCAATCTTGGCATTCTTGTAGCGGGCTTTCAGGCGGCCCTGTGAGAAAATGGGCTGTGCGAGCGAGCCGATGGCCTGTGCCAGGAACTGAGCGGGATTGATGGCTCCCTCGCCGTTGCTCCATCCCAGAGTGGCGTTGATGGTGATGTCGGGATAGAATGACTGGCGTGCCTGCTGCACGTCGTAGTAGGCGACCTCTATGTTGCGTGCCGCCTGACGCACATCGGGACGCGCTTCGAGCAGACGTATCGGCAGGCCGACGTGAAGCTGTTCCGGCATGACGAACTTGCCGAACTGGGCGCGTTCTATGGGATGTGGTGGTTCCGAGAGCAACAGGCACAGGGCTGCCTCTGTGATGCGTATGTTCTCTTGCACCTCGACGATGCCCGACTGGACGCTGGCCAGCGAAGCTTCCATCTGATAGACGGCTGGACTCATGTAGAGTCCGGCTTCGAAGAGGACGCGCATGGCCTCGAGTGATTCTTCCCACACCACTTGGGTCTCCTGCAGAATCTTCAGCTCGCGGTCGTACATGATGAGGTTGTAGTAGGTGGCTGCCACGTTGGCCGCCAGATTGGTCCTAACGGCCTGTTTGTAGTCCTCCTCCATCTGCTTGCGGGCCCTTGCCTGACGTTTCCGGCTTGTCACCTGCCCGAAGATGTTCATTTGCCCCTTCGTCACCATGATGCCGTCCTTGAAGTTCACTTCGCGGATGATGCCCGACACCTGTGGGAAGACCTCCACCTCGCTCACGCCATGTAGCGCAGCCGGGATATAGAGGTTATATACCCGCGACTCAGGCTTCATCACCTGAATCTCGTATTTCACCTGTTCCTTTTCGTCTTTTTGGGAACTGCCGCCGCATGCTGTCAGCATACCAGCCATAACCAATATCGCCTGAAAAAGTGTATTTTTGCCCATCTTATTCATGAAATACCTTGATTTGATGTGCAGAAATACGATGAAAATCTGAAAATCAGCCCCTTTTTCGCTTATTTTTTTTGTATCTGCCCACGAAAAGGTCTTAGGGGGTGCTTATTCCTGCCGAAGGACCAGCCTGCGACCGCGGGAGAGGACTTGCCCTGTGCTGTCGGCTGACTCCACGCCGGCACTACGGGTAAAAGGTGCATAATACGGGTCCCAATTGTATCGCGAACCATATCCGTAGGCATTTACGTAGGGTGTCCAGCTGTAATAATCTGTCAACTTGTAGAGTCGGAACGTGGTGTTGGAGATGGGGAAGGTGCCAGTGAAGTAATCGTTGGTCATGTGATAGTTGCTGATGCGTGTGTCCAACTCATGGTCGTATTCATAGGAAAGATAGATGACACCATTGTTGACGGACCAAGTGAAGCGGTAGTACTGATACTCGTAGGGGCCGTATTCGTAATAGTCCACCTGAGTGCCCACCCCATACCGGGCGTATGCGTGGTCGGGGATGAAGCGGATATAGGTGTCGTAGGAGTCGAACGTATAGGTGCGCCCCCTTTCGACATAAGTGTAGTACATGCCGAAATCGCCCCGCCATTCGCCCGAAAGCGCCATGGATTGGTTGATGTCTTCCTGGTCACGGCATGAAGTGAACATGCTGGCACATGCTATGATGATAGCAGAGAAGAAAGCGTAATGTAGTTTCATAATGCTGCGTTTTTAGGTGTTTGTATGGTGCAAAGGTACGGCTTTGTTGTGACCTGCAAAAGGGGAAAGGCGCAAAAACGAGGGGGAAATTCCTCCTTGGGAAGGCATTGCCCCCTCTATCCCTGGGAAGACCTAACGCTTCAGGTTGCCATTGATGTACAAGCCCTTTGTCGTGCAGCCCTCTATCATCGTGGGGTCGAAGGATTGTTTCTTGTCGCGCACCTTACAGTCCTCGAAGGTGAAGTCCAGCAGCCGGTATTTGTCGGATGTGCCTACGTCGAAGAAGTCCTGCGTATCGACATCTATGTCGCGGAAGGTGATGTCGTTGCATTGGGATAGTGGCATGTCGGGGCGGTCACCCGGCTGGAAAAACTGCGTCCAAGGGCGAACCACGAGGAAGGAGACACACGTGCCCTTGACTCCCTCCACACGTATCTTCTCATAGTGCTGAGGCGTATCGGGACGCATCTTCAACCACAGGACGCGGTTGACATTGCTGATTTGTATATTGGAGAGCACGATGTTCCAGTCGTGTACGGATTCCGACCCCAACGTCAGGCATCCGTGCGCCTTGCCATAACGACATTCATTCACCAAGACGTTATACACGGGGCCGTTCTCGGGAGCTTGGTCAGCCCACGTCCCCTTGCCGCCCTTTATGACTACGGCATCGTCGTTCACCTGCATATAACAGCCCTGCACCAGCACGTCGTGGCACACGTCAAGGTCTATGGCATCGCTCGACGGGGCACCGTGCTCCTTTGTGTCACCAGGGGGGATAACGCCCTTGGTGGGGGCATAGATGAAGTTGTCGAGGTAGCGGACATGCTCGCACCGGTAAAGATGGTTTGTCCAAAACGGGGAGTTGATGAGATTCATGTCCTGAACCGTGACGTTCTTGCAGTTCGAGAGATACACCAGACGGGGACGCATGGCCTCCAGATTGGTGCAAGCCCTATTGTACATACGTCTGTACCAGAACTCCTCCCAATACATAAAGCCATTGCCATCGATGCAACTCTGCTGAGTGGCAAACCCGTACTCGTTGGGTGTTCCCTCCCAATCTACTTTCGCCCCGTCGCCCGTGATGCAGAAACCGTCCAACCCGTCGGCATTAATGAGTGCAGCAAAGTATTGCAAGGTCTGTCCCTCCATGCGGGTCTCTAAGAGCCGGAAGTCGCGGATACGGTCGGAACCCTTCAAACGCCCCTTGACGTATAGGTTAGTGCCCTGCTTGAAGAACAGCGAGCCCGTGAGGAAAGTACCTTCGGGAATGACTACCACCCCACCGCCTTCACTGGCGCAACGGTCTATTACGGCCTGTATGGCTGCCGTCTGCATCAGCAGCGAGTCATTCTTCACGCCATAGTCGGTTATGACATACGGCTTACCCAGGGTCTTGACGTCCACCTTCTTGGTGTTGCTGAAAAAAGCATCCATCTCTGTGCCGTCTGGCCACAGAGGCTGTTGCTTCTTGGACTTTGCGTTGATGCCGAATGCCATCGCAAGCATTAGTGACAGAAGGAATATCTTTTTCATTCTAACATTAAATTTCTTTTGTTTATTCGTACATAAGAGTTTAAACCTGAGGGTACGGGAGCCCAGCCGTCATAGGTGGTACGTTTGTAGTTGATATCCACTACGTTTATTTCGTTGAACTTGCGCCACTTCACGCCTCGTCGGTCGTATGCTGCAATACGGTTGGCAGGAAGGTTTGTCACCTCGATTCGAATGGTGTTTTCGCCCTCATGCAATATTTCGTCGAAGTCCAATGTGAATGGCACGCACCAAGCACACCCCACATAGGTGTCGTTGATATATACACGTGCCGACTCGCGGACATCGCCAAGGTCAATCTGATAACCGCGTTGTGCCACATCTCTTGCTGAAAGCGAGAACGTGGTCTCGTAAACTCCTGTACCCATTAATTCATTCAGGCTGTCAGCGGGCAACGATTCCCATGTCTTAAGGCCGTCTATGGTTATCTCGTCAGCAATGGCAGGCTGTGATTCTACGAACCGAAGCGACCATTTATTCTTACTCAGATCAACAAGGGGGCTTATTCCTACATGGTGCGATTTCTGTTGTGGTTGCAGGGCATCAACGGGATAAGTGACGGTCTTCTTTCCATTAGGCATCGCATCGATAAAACAACTTTCGCCACTACGGAGCGAGACATTGACTTTGGTGCCTGTAGCAGCAAGAGTAATGTTCCTGTTAACATCGTTTGGAGTAAGATTGGAAACGAAGTAACGGTAGCCATCGCCCACCTTCCTGCGAATCATCTTCACGTGTAGGGCTGTGCGCAATTCCTCGGGCTTCGCATATTTGGGGAGCTCCTGGGCATCAATTTTATATATAATGTGTGCGCCCTCTCGCTTCAATGTCTCCAGATGTAGCTGGGCGTTTTTGCTCAGTATGCAGTCGGGGGGCAGTATGAGAGCCGCATAGCGCGTGCCAGCTGCCGTCTGCAGCTTCCCGTCTATAAACGATGTGGTGAGCAGATACTTCTCTGATATGTAGTCACAATCGTAACCCAGCGAGTCAATCTTCAGTATCGAGGCGATGAACTCGGGCGCTTTTTTCTCCATTGAATTTATCTCAAACAGCATCAGCCGCTTCTCCAAGTTCGTCCTCCACATATTCCTGACAGGCAGGAGCACGAGGAAATCGTTGTCGGGTTCGCCCTCCTGCAACCGCTTCTGACAGAAATCGATGTAGCTCATCAACATTGGTGCATCTCGCCAAATGCTGTTGGTGGGCGACATATCCACCGAGGCGTAGAACTTCCAACCGGGCCACGGGTCGTCCTTCGGAGAATAGCATGCTCCGTGGAATAGCATGCGGTTTACGCCTGAGCAGAACATCAGGTCGAGGTCGGGCTTCATCTGCGACAACGAGGTGCGGAAATGCTCCGTCAGCCACGTGAATGTCTCGCTCGACACCAGCTTCTTGCCCGTGACATGGGCAGCAGATGAAGCATATTTCAGCATCGAAAGGTCGGAGAAGTTCTTTCTCGTCATCCCCGAGTCGGTACGCAAGCTCCTGATGCCGAACTCTGATAGTCCGAAGCCCTCAATCTCTGGGATATCCACCGCCGCATAGATGTCTATCAAGTTGGCTGGAGAACCATGTGCCTGGTTCCTTACCTTCACACCACGCTCATGGCTCCACTTCACCCATTGCTCTGTGAAGTTCTTCAGGAGGAGGTCGGAAAGCGTCTCGCGGTAGTCGCTGGTCACTTGTGCCTCGCCATCCACAAACTCTTGCAACTTGTCTTCCAGTTTGTAGCCGCGACGAGCTTCAAACTCGCTTAACAACGTAGGTGTCCAGTCAGCCCCAAACACCTCGTAGGAATCATTGAAGAATGTTGCAGGCATTGGTGCACCTGATTGCTTGAAGGCTCGGTCGAAACGCGATAGGTAATGGGCCACAGCGGTTGAGTCGAAATGGTCTATCACATATCCTTCGCCCCCTGGAGCCGCCCTTTTCACCATCTGGCGTGTACGACTCTCGTAAAGCGCTATCACCCTGCGTTTGCCTTTTACCTTACTCTTGTAATCTCTTTGGATAATCAGATGCGCAAACTTCTGCTCCTTCTGAGGCGCAGGCAGTCGGATGTTTTTTGCCAACTTGCTGTCCACCAGCGAATCCACCACCACCAACTTGCAGGCAGCCTCCGACAGCGGAGTCTCGGGAGAACCAAACGGCCAACCCGTTCCCAAATTCATGTCTATCTGAATGCCCAGGCGTTTGCCTTCGTTGATGGTGTATTCCAGCATCTTCATCCACTCGGGCGAGAGGAAGGAAATATTGTTGGTATCGTTGCCCTGAACGCCGTATAGGGGGGTTATCTCCAAGGTGCCTATGCCGTGGGAAGCCATCTGCTCCATTTGCCATGTCAGCCCCGATTCCGTAACAGCAGAACCCAACCACCACCAACGGGCGCCAGCCTTAGAAGTGCTCGGCTTTATCAGTTTATAATATTCCGCTGCACCCAGCAACACACAACCTGCGCCATAGTCTTCAAAGTCCGGAACACTTGTATATGTCACAGGTTGTCCATCCTTCGGTTCCTTGCCCGTACCCTGCAGATAACCGATGAAACCATTCGGATGTACTGCTGAAGCCACAGCTTTCCAAGCCTTGTCTGTTGCCTGGCGATACTCGTTGGCAGGCAGCATTCCGTTACGAACGCCCCATGCCATTCCCATTAGGAAAAGGGCTGTACCCGATGATTCAGGACCACCGAATGTAGTTGGCGACATCAGGCTCACGTTCCAGAAACCATCCTCGCGCTGGCATTTCAACAAGGCTTGCATCATCGCTTTATAGTCAGCTTTCAGCTCCTCGCAGAAAGCGCGGACCTCCGCATTCTCCCTATGTGGGGCTTCTATAGCCTCGATGGTTCTTACAAGGGCAGCCACCACCCAGCCGTTGCCACGACTCCAATAGCAATTCTGTCCGTCCTGCTCCTTGTACGGAGGAACAAAGGCCGCATCGCGCCACCAAAGACTTTCCCGGACATTCCACAAACCTCCGCCACACGTGTTGCGCGACCATTCGTAACAGTTGCGAGCAAAGAGGATATAGCGTGTATCGCCCGTGAGGCGGTACATCTTGGCGTATGCCGGCATCGCCATCTGTATGGCATCTATCCAAGTCCAATAGTCAACACGACCTTGCTCCATCTGTTTCTGCATGTTCATACGACAGCTGTCAATCATCTGTTGGTTGGCAGTCATCTCATAGCGGTCCAAATAGGTCTGCATGCAGCATTGGTCGTCTGCGTTCGTAGTCTTGGTACCATTGCGTGGTGTCCATTTATGGTATGAAGCCCATTCATCAACATATTTGATATATTCAGGCTGTGTATCTATGCAATAGAGCGCCATTAAGCCCTCGTAGTACACCCCGCGTGTCCATAGGGAACTCGGCCGTTTCCTGCCCACAAAGGTCTCCTTGGTTGGGTCAGGCCACTTTTGGACGAAATAATTGTTCACACGGCGTGCTACCTCGAGCACCTCGTCGGCACTCTGGGATGCTGCAGGCATTACCACCAGAGCGACTAAAGTAAAAAAAGCGGATATGCGTCTGAACATTTTGCTGAATGTTGGGAATACAATTTGTCTAATGTGTCAAATCCATTTTGAAGGTGGAAGCGGGGAGCCCTTGGGCATTGCGAAGGTCGGCATCGGTGAAGCCGCTCCAGCCGTAACGGACGGCGGTGGGATTACTTACAGAAGGTGACGAGAGAATAATCTTGGCGCCTTCTATCTTGATGTCGGCAGGATAGAACATGCCATCGGAGGCGGCTATCTCGAAGCCCTTTGTGCAGGTTAGTCCGTCGGCATGGTCGAAAGCTACGACTATGCAATGATTTATTGCTCTGACAACATAACGAACTGACGGGCCTTCGCTCTCTACCGAGTGACCATAGGTGTGCTGCAATGCCTGCAAGGCCAAGCGCTCACCAACGGGACGCTTCGTACGGTAGTGGACATCGTTGGGGTCGCCAAGGTCGCTGCTGACAGCCATCCACGTATCGGGCAACTCATCAGACAGGCGACGTTGGCTGTCGCGGAAAGCGGGCCACGATGGTCGAGGCAGGCTGCTGAGCTGGACGGTGTAAAAGGGCAGAGGGTGCTTCTTGTGGAACTCGCTTTGCCAACGCTGTGCAAAGAACTTGCGCCACGACTGCTCCAAGAGAGTGAACAGCTGTTCGTGCACCTCGATGTTATGGGCGTTGCTCTCACCCTGATACCAAATGACGCCACGAATAGGCAGATGTCCGAGCGGGAGGATGGCAGCCTCGAAGAGATAGGCAGGGTCGTAGGGATGGCGCTGCAGGGGGTTGTAGGCGGGCGATTCCTTGTCGAGGGCATGGGCAATGTTCTGCGTCATGCGACCTCGTGCCCAAGCCTGCCCGAAGTCCCCATTTCGCCAATCGTGCAGGATGTTGGGGAACTCCCATTCCAATGTCGAGCGGTCAATCCACGATTCAGTAGTGGAACCACCCACAGCGTTGCAGATGATGCCAATGGGTATGTCAGGGAGGCTGTCGCAGAGTACACGGCCGAAACTGAAAGCCACAGCCGAGAACTTTCTTGCCATTTCGGGCGAGGCTGTCTTCCATCCCTGAAAGTCCATGTGGCGGAGCTCGTTGGTGTAACGTAGCACGCTGTCGTCCCACTCAACGGCATCAGTACGGGCACGTGCCGGCATATTGTATAAGTGCAGGCGACCAGAAAGGCGTGCGGCATCGGCCATGTCCTGTTCAAGGGTGTTGCATTGATCAACGCGCAGCTCCATGTTCGACTGTCCGCTGGCCAGCCACAGGTCGCCAAAGTAGAGGCTGTCGATAGTTAGCGTCTGCTCGGGCTCCTTCGTCAGGTTCTCCAGCAGGTAGGGATATTTCTGTGGATAGTAAAAATGGTAATGGTTGGGATTCAGAGGCGTAGCTGTGAACGTAAGCGTGTAGGGCCCTCCAGCCTTCATGTCGGGTAGCTGAAGCCACCAAGAGCCGTTGGCCCGTGAGAAGTTGCTGCACTCATGCACCACCTTGCCGTCGCGAATTAACGTAGCCTTGATGTTGCGTCGTGCATCAGAAAACCCCTCCACCAAGATGGGTTCGTCACGCGGTAAGACCATACCATTGGAAAAGACCTGTGGCAGGCTGATGCCGCCATAGTCGCCCGTAAGTGCGCTATAAACGGATTGCGCAAGAATTAGTGCGCCCTCGGGATTTGGATGCAAGGCATCGGGGAAGAGGTCGGGACGGTTGTGCAGCGGTGTATAGAGGTCGATAAGCTGCGCTCCAGCCCCATGTGCCACTTGCTCGATGGCATGCTGAACCTGGGCGTGCCAGTCGCGTGTACCACTCTGAAAACGGGAATGGCGGTCGAAGATGGGCGTCATCTTGCAGACAAGGATTCGCGCATCAGGATTCACCATTTGGAATGAATCAATCAAGGCACGGTAGTTGGGGATGAACTCCTCTTTCCAATCGGGCCAATTACGCGGGTCGGTATCGTTCAGGCCCAAGTGGATGACCACCCAGTCGGGCTTATAGTCAAGCGCCTGATGGAACTCGGGCAGATGGATATAAGGGCGGTGTCCCTTGTATAATAAGGTGGCGCCCGAATGTCCGAAGTTGCCAACCTCATATTGTCCGCTTCCGTACTTCCCGTCCAGCATTTCCTGCAGGCGAACGGGGTAGGCATCGTGTTCACGATCTATAAGGCCGTAGCCGTAGGTGACGCTATTGCCCACACAAGCTATGCGTAATGGGCGCTTTTTCATTTCCTTTTTGTTGCTACACCATGCAGATGTTGTTGTCAGACAAAACATTGCACATAATATCAGAGCGGTCAGCGGGGGTGGAAGTGTTTTGCTTTTTTTCATGGGTTTGGTTCCAATGTCTAAAATTATGCTGCAAAGATAAACAAAAATTTCGAAAGAAATTTGGCTTTTTGCTTACTTAATTGTAAATTTGCGGAGAAATAAATCTTCCAACCCTCTAAAGAGATGGAAATAGACCATGAGCAATAGACAATTGAAAAACATATTATTAACCTAAAAACAAGTGCTATGAGAAAAAAGCTTCTTCCGATGTTCCTGCTCATGCTGATGGGTATGGCAGGAAACTTGACGGTTCTGGCTCAGACACCTGAACCAAGCGGTCAATGGAATTTCGACAGCCCCAGCGACCTGATGGCTGCTACTACGGGTAATGTGACGCTTAGCCCCGCTGTGATTGGAGCGGCCAGCGTCTCGACTGCAACTGTGGATGAGGCCGGCATAACTGTGGCCGAAGGCCCCAAGGGGGCCAATGCCATCTTCGTGCCTGCCGCATCTGCCTTGAAAGTGGAACGTGCCGAAGGTGCTGAGGCTTCCACCAACTTCTCCTTCATGATAGACTTGAAGGTGCCTAATGCCTACGTCTATGACGGCTTGTTCCAGACAAGCCCAACCAACACAAACGATGGCGAGGTCTTCATCAGTAAGAGCCAGATTGGAGCCGGAGCTATGGGCGGCTACTACGGCTGCATCTGGGACGATTTCTGGTATCGCGTCGTGTTCACCAACAGCAACGGCTCTGTCAAGCTTTATGTGAACGGAGAGAAAATCATCGACTACGAAACCACAAATACTCGTTGGGAGATTGACCCCGTCTTCTATTTGCTCTGCGACGAGGATGGAGAGAAATCGGACACCTACGTTTCCGAAGTGGCATTTTGGGAGACTCCCCTAACCGACGAGCAGGTAGCTGAATTGGGAAGCCTCAACAACTACCCCTGGATTTACGATATAAACCAGATTGAAGAAGGCGACCAGTTCTACATCATCAGCGACCGTGCCAAGTTCAACGGTAGCTCTACTGCCAAGCCTAAGGCTATGGCTCCCATACAGAACCACTTCTCTGTCAACTGGGGCGAACAGTATGTCTATTGGGGCGACCTTGTTATGGAGAG
>JAEEGL015805537.1_pt1 | contig 14461 bp, 11 predicted proteins | sample 9134231 | NCBI WGS metagenome assembly JAEEGL01 (sample SAMN16246548, study PRJNA631951) | gut metagenome | biome: gut microbiome; feature: rumen; material: fiber-attached | host: Bos | place: Iran: Karaj | collected 2018-10
GATGTCCGTTTGAATGACAACGATATTATTGTTGTGGGTCCATATGATGCCTTGGTGGAAATGCGTGGTAAGGTAAAACGCCCAATGTTTTATGAGATGCAGAAAAATGAGACACTTGCCACATTACTCAGATATACAGGCGGCTTTACAGGAGATGCATATAAGAAAAGTATCCGTGTAATACGTAAGGATGGAGCAGAATACTCAATTCATACAGTTGGAGAGTTCGACTGGAGTAACTTTTTGCTTGCAGATGGTGACTCTATTACTGTTGACAGTGTTGTGGCACGCTATTCCAACATGGTGGAAATTCGTGGTGCCGTATTGCATAGTGGTATGTATGAAGTGGGCGGTAATATCAGTTCCGTTAGGGATTTGGTCAATGCTGCAGAAGGACTGCGTGAAGATGCCTTTGTCAATCGTGCAGTGATGCATCGCCAGAAAGAGGATCTTACGTTGGAGGTACTGGCTGTTGACATCCAAGGAATTATGAATGGTACGGTAGCAGATATTCCATTGCGTAAAAATGATGTGCTGTTCGTGCCAAGCAAGAAAGACATGCTTGGTGAACGCACGTTGTCCATCACTGGAGAAGTGAATTATCCGGGTGTCTATATGTATGCTGACAATATGACTGTAGAGGACCTTGTACTTCAAGCAGGCGGTCTGACGGATGCAGCATCAACCGTGAAAGTCGATGTGTTCAGACGTGTTGATGACCCACGTGCATTGGTGGATAATGAAACAATGACAGAGACATTTACTTTTGCGCTGAAAGATGGTTTTGTGGTGGATGGCGAGCCCGGCTTTACATTGCAGCCTTATGACCAAATCGCTGTTCGTAAGAGTCCTTCTTATTCAGAGCAACAGAATGTGAGCATCGACGGAGCTGTTAACTTTGCTGGAGAATATGCCATGACGAGTAAAAGCTATAAGTTGAGCGACCTTGTCAAAGCAGCAGGTGGATTGAGTTCTTTGGGTTATGCGAAAGGAGCCCGTTTGGAGAGAATGATGACCGATGAGGAACGTAAGCAGCAGGAAGCATCCCTTAGGGCATCGCAGATTACATTGTATGAAGAGTCAATGCAAAGCGAGAACAAAAACTTCGATTTCAATCGTGCTGACTCGTTGTTGTTGATGAAATTGGATCTAGGAACAGCATTCCCGGTGTCTATAGACCTTGAAAAGGCGATACAGGAACCTGGATGCGAAGAAGACATTGTGTTGAGAGAGGGTGATAAACTGATAGTTCCTCAATATTCTTCCATCGTGAAGGTAAGTGGTGATGTGATGTATCCAATCTCAATGAATTACAAGAAAGGAGAATCACTCAAATACTACATCAAACGTGCTGGTGGTTATGGTGACAATGCCCGAAAAGCACGTGTCTATGCCATCTATATGAATGGTGCGGTGGAATTGTTGGATCACTCCAGCAAGAAAGCTGTCCAACCAGGATGTACGATTGTTGTTCCGTCGAAGAAACAGAAGAACAAGATGACCACAGCAGAATATGCGGCAATGGGTACATCTGCAGCATCTATTGCCACTATGATGGTGACTATTGCTAATATCTTGAAGTAGGTGTGTTGTGTATAGTGAATGAATATGATTTCTGATTCGATGCTCAATATAAGACTCTTGTTATTGTCCAAGATGAGGCCATCTTTGAGGATGTTTGGCTGAGTTTGGTTATTCTGGGCTAAGGATATTGAGCGGGCATACGAAACGGTATCTTCCATCATATGAAAATTGCGATTAATTGTATCTTTTGCCAACCACGTGGAGGAGGCATAAGAGAGTATATCTACAATGTCGTATCAGCTTTGAGTAGGATAGACAGGGAAAATGAGTACATCCTTTATGTTTTGAAGGATTGTGTGGAGTATGCGCATAACGTTTTGCCCAATGTCTCTAATATGTCTATTAAGTCTGTCCCTTATGACTCATCGCGCATGTCTGTTATCATGCGTAGTCTGTTCTCTCAGCGTTATTGGTTGAAGGAGGAACGGGAGGAACAGTTTGATATTTTCCATTCACCTTTTTTTCATGCGCCGCATTTGAAACATGCTAAAGTGATTATAACAGTGCATGATTTAAGATTTTGTCGCTATCCTTCTACCTATACGCTACCACGATATTTGTTTTTGCGGACAGCCGTGAAGAATTCCATCAAGCAAGCGGATGCCATCATTACGATTTCTGCTTTTACAAAAAGGGAGATAATGGATGTATATAAGGTGGATGCTGGGAAAATCACTGTGATACACGAAGCTATCAATCGTGAGGACTTTTCCAATGAAAACCTGAAGGAGTATGTCTTGGAAGAGGTGGCAAAACCCTTGGAAGGCAAACGCTTTATTCTCTCTGTCGGTCACATCGAACCACGAAAAAATTATGAACGTTTGCTGGACGCATTTGCTTTGATGAAGCAGAAGCATCAAGCCGATCAGGTGATACTCGTTGTAGTTGGGAAAAAGGGACATCATTATGAGGATGTTCTGAAGCGGATGAACGCTATGCCTGATGTGTATTATCTGGATTTTGTTTCTCGTGAATTATTGTTATGGTTGTATCAAAACGCTGCTTTGTTTGCCTTTCCATCCTATTATGAGGGATTTGGCTTCCCTCCGCTTGAGGCAGCATGTTTTGGTACCATCTCGGCTGTTTCAAATAGTTCTTCCATCCCAGAGATATGTGGAGACAGTGTCGCCTATTTTAATCCTTTCAGTGTTGAAGAAATGGAGATGGCATTGGAACAGTGTTTGTTCGATGAGACTTTTATCGCTGAAAAGAAAGTTCTGTTGGCTCCCAATCTTGACAGATTTTCATGGGATAAAAATGCAGGTGAAACCTTGAAAATCTATCAGTCTTTGCAATGAAGAAGTTATTGATTGTCGTAAACGAAGACAGATTCTTTCTCAGTCACAGAAAGGATATAGCTTTGAGGGCTCAAGCGGAAGGGTTTGACGTGGCTATTGTCTGCAAGGATACGGGACGGGGATGTGAAGTGAAAGCATTGGGACTGCCGATGGTGGATATGCCGATCAATCCTACAGGCACCAATCTGAAGGAAGAACTTTCAACTCTGCTTTTCTTGTGGCGACTTTATCGAAAGGAACAGCCTGATATTGTTCACCATGTGGGATTGAAGAACATCCTGTGGGGGAGTCTGGCAGCAAAGTTTGCCAAAGTGGGGGGCGTTGTCAATGCTGTTTGTGGATTGGGTGTTCTGTTTGCTGGCGAACGACCTTCTTTGATGGCTCATATGGTGATGAAGGTGATGGCATTTGCCAATCATGGCATGAATGTCTCTGAAATCTTTCAGAACGAAGATGATATGCAACTGTTCATCTCTCAAGGCATTGCTGATGCTTCCCAATGTGACTTCATCAAAGGATCTGGAGTGGATTTGACGACGTTTTCCAATGTACCCAAACCTGTTGACGGTAAGTGTAGGATTATCTTTACGGCACGTATGGTGAAAGAGAAAGGGGTGATTACATTGATAGAAGCAGCGGAGAAGTTGCGTCCAGAATTTGGTGACAAGGTGGAGTTCCTGTTGTGTGGCGACCTCTCCAACAATCCAGATGGAATCAAGAAAGAAGAACTGGAGAATCGGTGCGATGGGGTCTATCTTCAGTGGTTGGGCTACAGAAAAGATGTCAAAGACTTATTGATGTCATCACATATCATGGCTTTCCCGAGCTATTATCGAGAAGGACTACCTTTGTCGCTTATTGAGGCATGTGCAGTGGGACTGCCTATCGTGACCTGTGATTCCATAGGTTGTCGGGATACCGTTGACGATGGAGTGAATGGTTTCTTGATTCCACCGCGTGATAGCGATGCCTTGGCTGATAAGCTTCGTGTTCTCATTTTAGATCCATCTATGCGTGAGGCGATGGGAAAGAAGGGTAGGGAGAAAGCGGAGAAGGTTTTCTCGCTCAAGAAAGTGGTGGACAAGCATATAGAAATCTATAATCGTATCCTTGCAGGGGAGAAGCACACTATTTGAGCCTGTTGTTTTTGTAGGTCAAGCCTTCAAACTTCACATCCTGTCCAAACTTCTTATTGGTCTTCCGTAGAAAGGTGTTGCCCGTGAACACCCAATTCCGTGTACGCCCTTTTCCATCCCATACCCAAGGATCTGTGTTCTTATCCACCCAATTGTCTTTCACAGTGATGTGGCTGGCTGCATAATCGGTCCACACATAAAATCTAAAAGCCCTGCGACTGTTTGTGATTCTATTGTTTGTGATCTCAATATTGTGGGCTGGGGCTCCTTCTTTATTGGAGATGACGCTGATGGCACCATTCTTTCCTTGGCTATGGTCGATTCGGTTATTCCTTATTTGGATGTTGTCAACAGTATATGCCTGATTGTTTGCTTCGATGTCAATGGCTCCTGGCATCGAAGGATGTGAAGTGTTGATTAGCAGGTTTTTTTCAATAATAACATTTTGACCGTTGATAACGGAAATACCATTGCGGTTGCAGCACTTATACCCATTGATCTGATTGTTTCGGATGGCAACATTCATATTGCGCGCACGTTCCCCAGTGCTCATATTGTCGCCATAGTGATTCAGACAGATGGCATCACCCCAGAAATTTTGGAACGTGCATCTTTCTATGGTGCACCGATTCACACCAATGAGACTGACCGTATGACAGTGTTCTTGGTAAGGATCCCATTCAGTGCTCTCATTCTGTACCGTGAACGTCATCCCTTCAATCGTGATGTTGTGGATGGAATTGGAGATGTCATTAGGTTTGCTATAAATGCACAACGTACCAGCTTTGGTTTTCGTCTTAAAGATGGCACCCTTTTCTCCTGTTATTTTGATGTTTGAACGATGGATGCCGATGTGATAAGGTTTGTTGATTCTGTAGGGAGGTTTGTGCATGCTTTCCAGCAGGTAAGTGCCTTTTGGAAACAAAACTTCGTTACACATGGCGAGAATGGCGTTGATGTTCTTGGCATCATCTTTCTTCCCGTCAGCATAACATAACCATTTGGCGTTGAATATTTTATTCTTCAGCGTTCCACTGATAGATGAACCTTGTAACTTGACGTTCCCGTTGAGTTGAGTGTTGTTGAAGACCAATTTACCAGCAATGCTTCCGCCTTGAAACTGTAAGGTCACATTGGAGGGTAATGTGATGACGGTTCCTGTCTGATGTGGGTATTTGATGAGATAAGTGGCACCTGCTTGCGTAAAGAAACGACGAAGATCTATGTTGGGACTGTCTTGGATGGTTTGTGTATAAGATGTACACGCCAGCAAGTTGCACAGAATCAGTGAAAGGAATCTTCGGAACATACTTCATTAACTGATTTCGGCTTTCATTCTTTCGACAATCCATATAAATACGGTATAGATAAGTATGTCGATGCCGATAATGTAGGTGGTTTGTAGCCCGCCCACATAAAGCCCGTAATTGATCAGACAGATGGAAACGAAAACTGTGAGGATGACAGCCAATGTCTGATGCATATCGAGTCCTATTTGCATGATACGATGATGGATATGAGTCTTATCTGCTTCAAACATGTTTTTTCCACGTAATTTTCTTTGAATGGCAACACGGATGACATCAATACATGGAAGGAAAACCAAAGTGAAAGAGATGAGCAGAGATTCTTCTCTATATGGAAATCCATTGGGCTCGTCGTACATCTGGTATTTGATGGCAAGGTAGGCAATGACATAACCGAGGAAAAGACTGCCTGAATCGCCCATGAAGGTCTTGAGCCTTCCCACTTTCCCATACATGTTGAAGAAGAAGAAAGCAAGGATTGCCCCAGCGAGACTAATACTGATTAGGCTGAAAAGGTATGCTTTCAAGTTAAAATACAAATAAGAGAAAGAGGCTAAAATGAGGAAAGCGAGTCCCGATGCCAATCCGTCAATACCATCAATCAAGTTAATGGCATTCACAATCAGCAAAATGACAAACACGGTGAGAGGATAACTGATCCAAAGAGGTATCTCGTGGATGCCGAACAGTCCGTGCAGGTTGCTGATCATTAAATTACACAATGGAAAGAACAGGGCTGCGATGGTCTGGATGATGAATTTATGTGTGGCTTTCATTCCTCTCAAATCATCAAAGATGCCGATGATATAAATCATGAAGGCACCAGTGACCATCATCACGTTTGATATACCAATTTTCAAATCTTCGTTAATGCCTTGATACATGATGAGCAAGGTCACTACAACACCTATACTCAATGATGGCATGAACAAGGTTCCACCTAACCTCGGTATGCTGTACTTGTGTACCTTTCGTGTGTTAGGAAGGTCAAATAGTCCATATGTATTGCAGAGTTTCACAATAAGTGGTGTACCAATCAGTGAGAATACAAGGCTTATGGCGAAAGCAATGATGATGTATATATAAGTGATGCTCATGCAAGTTGTTTTTTCCTTTTGATAGATATAACGTAAAAAAGTGTTATATATTGTAAAATAAATTGCTTTTCTGCAGTTTTATAGTTGAGGAGGACGTTTTTCAGACAAAAAACTCTTACCTTTGGGGTTGATTTACAATAAATACCCTATAGATTACGTTTTTCCGATAGATATGGATGAAAAGAAAAATGAAAAGTCTCCCATAGACTTGATGAAATTTGGACGTGCGCTTCTGGACCATAAGACGTTGTTCTGGAAAGTGTGGATAGCAACATTTGTGTTGTCGTGTGTGTGGATTCTTCCACAGCCGAGGTATTATACGACAGAGGTGTCTGTGGCTCCTGAATCTGCAGAATCAAAGGATATGGGAGGATTGGCTTCACTGGCGTCAAACTTTGGCATTAACGTGGGTGGTGGTTCTGCGGATGCCATCTATCCTCAACTCTATCCTGATCTGTTTACATCGACAAAGTTCTTAGTCGATTTGTTGGACATCCAGGTGACAACTCTTGACGGTGAGATAAGTACAGATTATTATACTTATATGAAAAGTCACCAGAAGAAGAACATCTTGTTTGTGCCCTTCCAATATGTCATCGATTGGGTGAAGTCGCTGCTGGCTGAAGAGGAGGCTGCAATACCAAGTGCGGATGGCAAGCGTTTTAATCCCTTCCATTTGTCAAGGGAAACTGACGAGGTGGTGAAGAAGGTGATGGACAATATAGAATGTACCTATAGCCGAACGACAGATGTGGTGACCATTTCTGTGACAGACCAGGACCCACTTGTTTCTGCTTTATTGGCTGATAGCATCAAGGAACATCTGCAGAACTACATCACTGAGTATCGTACAAAGAAAGCTCGGGTGGATTACGAGCACTACAAACAGCAGGCTGCTGAAGCAAAGGCTTTGTATGAGAAGGCGCGCAGGGAGTATGCAACGTATGCTGACATGCATCAGAATGCCTATATGCAGAACGTGAAAACAAAGATGACAGATTTGGAAAATGAGATGTCGATGAAATATAACATCTATAGTGCCATGACTACCCGCGAACAGACAGCTATGGCAGATTTGCAGGCAAGTACTCCTGTCTTCACGACATTGACCAATGCCACAGTACCAGTGAAGCCAGCTGGTCCTAAACGAGTGATTTTTGTCTTGGCGATGATGTTCTTGGCAACACTTGGCACCATCATGTATCTTTTTCGCAAGGAACTGAAGGATTGGTTCTAACCCTGACGCGACATGATAGCGGTCACGAAACATAAACGGCAAATAGCCATCTTGTATGTTTCAACACTCTGTGGTGTGTTGTTGGGATTGTTGTCATCTATCGTGAACACACGATTCATGTCAACCTCTGATTATGGTGATGTCAGATATATTCAAAATATCATCAATTTTATTGCTGCCTTTTTGCTGTTTGGCTATTTCTTGTCAGGAGCACGCTTGATGGCTTTGACAAATGATGTACAGTACAGTCGTCGTATCAAAGGTGTGATGGTGATTATTTTAGCGATTGCTTGTTTGACACTTTCTCTAATTATGCCTGTCTGCTATTTCTTGCATGCAGACAAGCCACAGGTGGCAATCCTTTTCCTCGTATCCATGCCTGTTTGTGCCTATCCCCTCTTTCTGCACTACATAGACAAGACGACACAGGGGGATAACCAGATCGGACGACTTGCCTTGGCGAGAATACTTCCATACCTGGTCTATGTGCCTGTGGGGTATGCTGTCTATTCTTACTGGGGAGCTACATCAACAAAGATGATTCTTTTGCAATGGGGTATCTATTCTTTGATTTACATCACCATCATTATTTCCACCAGACCTTTGTTCCGCCAATTGACCCCGATTTGGGAAAGCGTGCATCAAGAGAATAAAAGGTATGGTATCCAATTATATATTGGTTCATTGGTAATGGTGGCGACCAATTATCTGGCGGGCATATCGTTAGGCTACTTCAATGAGGACAATAGTGAAGTGGGCTTTTATACGCTGGCACTAACTGTCACGACTCCTTTGTCAGCCTTACCTGCTATCGTGGGGACTGCCTATTTCAAGAAGTTTGCAACGCAACCATGCATACCGACGAAGGTCATTTTATCGACAGTTTTGCTGACAGCTTTCACTTGTATCTGCTTTCTATTGTTGATACACCCTGTTGTTACCTATTTTTACACAGACCGCTATGCCATTGTGGGTACTTATGCATCTTTTCTCTCTGTGGGGTTCTGTATTCAAGGACTGGGTGATATGTTCAATCGCTATTTGTGTTCCCATGGACAAGGTGTGTCTGTGCGGAATGCCAGCATCGCCAATGGCGTGTTTAAAATCTTTGGCTACACGGTGTTAGTAGCGTTGTTCAACACCAATGGTGCCATCGCTACGACCATCATCTGTGATGTGATTTATTTCTCTTGCTTGATGTATTACTATGTGAGGTTTGTAAAGGAGGGAAAGGATGGATAAGTACAAACTCGTCATATTTGGTGATACGTGGGATGTCTATCAAACTGCCTATCAAGAACTGATAGATAATCCAAAGGTGGTGTATATACCGACTTTCCGTCCTAAGGGATTCAAAGGGTTCCTACAGAGGATTCAGTTCAATCCGAAATTGAACAAAGTCATCAAGATACCTGGTAAACAGAGATGGAATCCTTATTATCTGCGTCAGGTAAAAGAGGAGAAAGTGTGCTTCTTGGTGATGAACCATTGGCTTCGAATGGAGAGTGGCATCCAGTTGCTGCCCTTCCTGAGAAGTCATTACCCGGAATCACGCATCGTCTGTTTCACCCAAGACCTCACGGAGACCATCATCGACCACTATACGCATCGCCCCTTTGATGTACAACATGTCAAGAAATATGTGGATTTGTTCATCAGTTATGACCCTAATGATGCACAAAAGTATCAAGTGGAATATCACCCCACCGTGTTTTCTTCTGTTCCGATGGATGGGACGGAAGGAACGGATGACTATGACCTATACTTCTTGGGACGTGACAAAGGCAGGATGCACACCTTGGTGGCTATCGCTCAGGAAGCCAAGAGGAGAGGCTTGAAGTGTAAGTTCATTATGCTCCAAGTTCCTGATACAAAGAAAGTGGAGTGTGAAGGAATGGTGTATGTGGACGCTCCTCTTTCATACAAGGAAAATCTTCGAAATGGGATGAAAAGTAAGTGCATCATTGAAATGCTGCAGAAGAAGGCTGCCGGTCCCACCTTTAGGACATGGGAGGCAATTTCGTTAAACAAGAAATTGTTGACGGACAATGCTTCCATCAAGGATACGGAATGGTATGATGAGAGATATATTTCGGTGTTCCATGACGAGACAGACATCGATTGGAATTTTATCGCAAGCGGGCGGGCCTTTCCCCAAGGGAATCCTTATCAAGATAGAATCAGACCAGAAAGCCTGGTTCGCTTCATGGAAGAAAAACTGAATATACAGATAGACAGAGCATGAGCGTTTTTTATGTGATATTCATATTATTCGCAGCTTATTATTCATATCGTTACGATAGAATAGAATACTACGATAGCCATAAGCAACATCGTTTGTGGCTGATGTGTGCCTATATGGTCTGTCTGACTGGTTTCAGCTATGGCTTGGGAGGTGATAAGTTTACCTATATGAACGAGTTCGAGAATTATCCCAGCAGTTTTAATGAGGCTGGTGATTATATTTGGATTCAGTTCATGTTGCGAGGACAGATGCCGCTATGGACGTTGGTCAATGTCTTTGCAAAAGTGGTGTTCAATTCTTTTTATGCCGTACAGTTGATACAGAGCGCAACTGTGAATATTGCTGTGTGTTATATGGTTAGCAAATATACACACCGATACTTCTTGTTCTTGCTCATATACTTTTTCACCTTGCAATACTTTGTCTTCAACACAGAGATAATGCGTGAGGGTTTTGCATTGGCATTCATCCTCCTTGGTATGCATGGGTGGATGAGCCACAAGAAATGGTTGTTCTTTGTCATGTTCCCCATTGGTATTATGTTCCATGTCTCTGCAGCAATTACACTCCTATTCCCGTTTGCCACTTTTAAGGTGTCGTGGAAAGTGCTGGTCATCGCATTTGTGACAGCCTTTGGCATTTGGCTGCTTAGTGATATCCTGTTAAGTAAGGTTATGGTAGCCGTATTGGGAGGAATGGGCGCTATGGTGCAGAAGGTGTTGTTCTACTCCTTCCGTGCCAGCACGATTTTCGGATTCCTGCGTTCTGCCATCACTCATCTTATATTTCCCTTCATTATTATGTACTTTACGATGCAGTCTGAAGTGTCTGTCGAGAGGCGGAAATCAATGGAACGCATGATTGCCTATATGCTACTGTTGGGTGTCTTGGCCAGTGCATTTGCAGGTTTTACTCGACTCTTTAATTATGCACGCATCTTCTATCTCATCTTAATGGCTGATTTTGTCTATATGTTGTTCCGTCAAAAGACACATTTGATAATTCGTGTCGGCACTCTGATGGGTACCTTGTTTTTGATTGCTTTACAATATATGGTGTCCTATAAGACTACCAATACGTATTATTATGACTATTTCTATCCTTACACCTGCATTCTCGATGAGGACAAGAGCGTGTACTTCCGCGAAGCGGCGCATGCTGAGGCTGTGGATGATGAGGCAGAAGATGATAATGTCCGCAATATTGAAGAATAACCCCCGACAACGATTGATGATATGCGCATACTGATTTCGGCACGTACCTATCCAACTCGCAAGAATCAACTGACAGCTTTCATTGCAGTTCTGGCAGAGGAGATGGTCCGTCAAGGGATGGAGGTCACCGTGTTGGCACCACAGTCCTTGACGACCTGTTGGCGACATAGGATTCCCTTATGCCCTCCCAAATACCATGTGGATGTGGACACACCTTCTGGCTTTCGGAAGATGACGGTCTTGAGACCTGTCTCTATCACGTTGGGACAGGGACGTTTCTATGCATTATCTCAAAAGATTGACCGGATGGTGAAGAATTGGACAGCAAAGACGCTGAAATCCAAGCCAGATGTGGTCTATTCTCATTTTTGGTTGGCTGCAGACCAAATCATGGATTATGCCATCAAACACAATATTCCAGCCTTTGTTGCAACGGGGGAGGATGAGATAGATGTTGAACGCTGTATCAGTCCACAACGCATCGCGCTATTGAAAGAACATACTCGGGGAGTTATTTGTGTGTCCACCAAGAATCGGGACGAGAGTATCGCGCATCACTTGACAGAAGAAGCTAAGACCATCGTACTTCCTAATGCTATCAATGATAAGGAGTTTTATCATATGGGAAGAAATGAGGCGAGGAAGAAGTTGGGACTTTCGCCCGATGATTTCGTGGTGGCGTTTTGCGGTAGGTTTAATCAACGTAAAGGATGTAAACGTGTGGCTGATGCCATAACGATGTTAAATGACTCCCGTGTCAAGTCTTTCTTTATTGGCATTCCTGCTGGTGACGAATTGGAAGACCCTGATTGTCCCGGCATCTTGTTCAAGGGAAGACTCCCTCATCAAGCCATTCCTGTTTATCTGAATGCTGCTAATGTTTTCGTGCTTCCTACATTGGCAGAGGGTTGTTCTAATGCAATTGTGGAGGCGATGGCATGTGGATTGCCCATCATTTCCTCTAACTTACCATTTAACTTCGATATCTTGACTACCAACAATGCTTTGCTGATTGATCCGATGAACGTTCAGCAAATTGCTGATGCCATCAAGCAACTTCAAGAGCATCCAACCCTTCAACAACAGATGTCTGCTGCTTCCATGGCTGCAGCAAAAGACTTGACTATCCAGAAACGTGTGGGTAAAATCCTTGATTTCATTCAGGGGAAAGCATAGTCCAACCTTTCCTTCTTCAGAACTTTCGGAAAATAAGACACACTTGGTCTGACTTCAGCACCAATCGCGTATCAGTCAATGCTTCCACTCGGTAGGTGGCTTTGATTTTCTGCGAATCATCTTCGTCAGTTTGTCCATACACGCCCCAAGGGTGAAGGAGTTCTGCTTCTTCTGAAGAAACCCAGACATTGTCGTCTGTGTCTTTTTCATAACGTGCTTCTTGGCAGAAGTCCTTCAAGACGATGTTGCCTTCCTCCCGATAGAAATGGGCATAATATTTGTCAGTATCAATGCCTCTGCTAGCGGTGAATTGCACCAGTCGCAGACGAAATGACCAGTAGTGTTGCTGATCCTTAACATCAAGGATGTGCCCATCAGCTGTTTCGATGCTCATCAATTGCCACATGCCGTCCAACTGACCATTATCTGGCATCTTATCGCAAGCGGTACTAAGACTCATGGCAAGCAGAATCAAAATGGTATATATCTTATGGTGTAATGGTCTCATATAACGTTTTTTTATGGAATGAGGATACCTTTCTTCCTGATTTTTAGTTGGAATCCAGTGTTGTTGCCATTGATGTCGCCATGATCCAATCCTAATCCCAGTTGGGCAGACCATCCTTTAAATTGTTTGGGCGCATAGTCCACCTCTAACAGCCCATGCCATTGTCTCTGCATATCGGATAAGGGGAAATAATAACAACCCCAATTCTGTGTCAGTGATAGGAGAAAGCGCCAATTGACCTCGGAACAGGGATTACCATCCAAACCTATGTGCCATGCCTGTACACGGTTATTAAAAAAGAAGAGTTCATGTGGCGAGTTGTAGAGTGGGGCAGTGATGAAGGGATGCCCCATCGTCATGCCCCAATGTTGCCAACCTGCATAATTGCTGTGGTTGTAGTAGTTGTCAACACCCGCAATGGCATCGGGCATGTTGTGGGTGGCATCGTGATAAACAGGACCAGCCTGGTCTTTGGTACTGAGATGCTCTACTAACACATGACTGACCCATCGATTTTGGGGTAGGGTGGCGTCTATACCTAACAAATGGTCGTAGATGCCATATTGGAAAGTCAGCATGGAGTGATCCTCGAAAAAGCGCTCGGCATAGGTACGGACAGCCCAGCCTTTTCCTTTCCATTGCAATGCGACGTTATAGGAGCCCAGTTGATTCCCTTCCACATTGGTTACCGTCCCATCGGTTTCGTCACCATTACTGCCCATAGGCCAGAAAGCATGCCAGAAGGCATTGAGGTTCTCTGGATGGTGTAAAGGAATACTCTTATCTCTATGGTTGCGTCCTGTGATGTTGTAACTGGTGCCCCCAAACTGAGCAAACATCTGGATGCCCACCACTCCAGTCAGGGGGAAACGATCTTCTCGCCCAAAGTGCATGTAGAAGGCTTTCTCATGCGTCAGGATATTCCCCGTACGTTTGGTCTCTTCTGCTGCCCACGATTTCTGCCAATGTCCGTCAGTGGTCATACCATATCCTAAACGTCCACTCAGTTTCCACCAATGATTGGTAAAGGGGACACTGAACTCATCTACCTCCACCAAAACTTGTGGGGTAGGCGTGGCATTGATGCCTAAACTCATACCGCCACTGGTCAAGTGGTTGTTGCGCAAATCAATGGCACGTTCTTTCGCACCAATAATGACAGATATTTTTTTATAGGCAGCCTCTGCATAAGCTTGATGTACCATCACGTTGGCAACACCATTCTGTGTGGCAACCAAGTCAATGCCATATCCCAACCTCCATTGACGAAGAGAATCATAATCCATGGAACGGAAAAGTCCAACCCTTTCATAAGCAGAATTGCGTTCCACAGAACCCAACCCCTGTCGGTTCGCTGTCAACCACAGCGGTGCATTCTCTCCTGTAGACAATGTCCCTGATGTCTCAATTGAATAAGAAATGCCTTTACCCAAATCAGGTGACTGGGCAAAGGCATGGATGGATATTGCCAATAATGAGATTGTTAGAACTTTCTTCATATTGATGGCAAGATGGGTTCTTTACTTGGCGAATGCAACTGCGCGAGTTTCGCGGATGACTGTGATTTTTACCTGTCCGGGATAAGTCATCTCGTCCTGAATCTTCTTTGCGATGTCTGCACTGAGTGCATCAATCTCCTTGTCGGAAATTTTGTCTGCA
>JAEEGL016420858.1_pt1 | contig 14461 bp, 12 predicted proteins | sample 9134231 | NCBI WGS metagenome assembly JAEEGL01 (sample SAMN16246548, study PRJNA631951) | gut metagenome | biome: gut microbiome; feature: rumen; material: fiber-attached | host: Bos | place: Iran: Karaj | collected 2018-10
ACTTTTTTCATACTATCACCAACCAATGCTTATTATACTACAAAATACTTAAAATTAATAAAAAAATAATATAATTTAATATATTATTTTTCTTCAGAATGGCTTTGTAAGAATTCTTTTATTTTTCTTCTTGCATGAGTAGTTGCTACTATATCTAACCAATCATCTTTAGGAACAAAAACTTTTGGATCTGTAACAATTCTTACACGATCATTATTCTTTAATTTATAATCAAATGAAACAGCTTGATCATTAACAATAGCTGCAATCATGGTATTACCTAAATCAGTATGAATCTTATATGCAAAATCAATTGGTGTTGAATTATAAGGAAGTTCAATAATTTCACCTTGGGCTGTTCTTACATATATATTAGTGCCAAATATTTCTTGTTTAGCTTTTTTAACAAATTCAATATTATCTTGAATAGTACTATCTAACTCTTCAATAGATTTAAAGAATTGAAATTTAGTTTCAAGATCTTTTTGAATTATCGTACTTGCAAAATCTTTATTCGTAAACCAATATGAAGTTAATCCATATTGTGCAATACGATCCATTTCTTTTGTTCTAATTTGAAATTGAACTAATCTATTATCTTCTGCAAACACTGTTGTATGAATAGCTTGATACATATTTGTTTTAGGTTTAACAATATAATCTTTAAATTTAAACGTTAATGGTGGATATAATGAATGTACTGCCATTAAAGCTAAATAACATTCTCTTACAGTTTTAACGATTACTCTTATTGTTAATAAGTCATGAATATTTTCAATAGTAGATTTTGTAAGAATCTTTTTATAAACACCATAAATATCTTTATATTTAATTTCAATATGAGATTTAATACCTTCTTGTCTTAATCTCTTTTTAACTTCTAAAACCATCTTATTTAAAGTTTTACGGGTATCTTTATGAATAACTTGTAATTTCTTATCTAAATCTTTATAAATAGCTGGTTTTAAATATTTAAAACTTATATTTTCTAGTTCATTTTTAATATCATATGAACCAATATAATAAGCTAGAGGAACATATATTTCTAGAGTTTCAAGTGCAATATCATATTGTTTCTTTTCTTTTTTGAATTGTAGTGTACGCATATTATGTAGTCTATCCGCAAGTTTAATTATTACGATTCTTGCATCTTTTCTTAAACTTACAATAATATTACGTAAATTTTTAGCTGTTAAATCATTTGTTGAAAATAACTTAATTTTAGAAATCTTTGTTACACCATTAACAAGGTCTGCAACTGTTTTATTAAATCTTTTTTCAAGATCTTTTTGAGTACATCTTGTATCTTCTAAAACATCATGCAAAAGACCTGCACATAATGTATCAGTATCTGCATGCATTAAAGCTAAGATATAACATACGGCAAGCGGATGTGTTATATATGCTTCTCCACTATCTCTTTTTTGTTTTTTATGGAGTTCATTTGCATATAAATAAGCTTGATATACGGTATCCCAACCTTTTTTATTATAAGATTTGACTTGTTTTTCTAATAAATCTATATCTATTTCCATACAAACCTCTAGTTTCTTTAATTATATTGAATTTATTGAAATAAATCAATATTACCAATTATTTACAATATTTATTTCTTTGTAAGTCTGTTACTTTACTACAATCTTCTGATTTATAGTTGTTACAACTTAAACATACTTTATATATAAATTTCTTATTATTATCTGTTCTACCTTGACTATCTGTTTTATTTCTATTTTCATTTTCAGGATCTACTTCTACAAAAACAAAACTATTTGCAAGACAGTTATCTTCACTATTGGGATTAGTGAATTCATCTAAATATGCAGGGCTTTTAGTAACAGTATCACCTGTAGTTAATGTTTTTAATTTAACACAAGTTGGTCTTGACGATGTAGGAATATCACCTGTATCAATAATATATTCAATAGTAGCTGATTTCATTGATTCTTCATATGTTGTAAATACTTTGTCTTGCGTACTTGTTAAGAATCCTGTGAAGTTAATAACTACAATCGCACCAAGGATCGCAATTATTACTATTGCAGCAAGTAATTCGACTAATGTAAAACCTTTATTATTCTTCATGACTCTCCCCTTCTCCATTGACCATTCTAAATATTTCATCAGTTATTTGTTTTGCTGTAAATCCATAATTTTCTAATAATTCTTCTTTAGATCCACTAGCTCCAAAAGTATCTAGTCCAAAGACATTCTTAGTAAATCTATAATAGTAATCACTTACACCAAAGGTAATAGCAAATACTTCCTTTTTATCAGGATTTAAATCATATTCATTATCTTTATATAATTTAGGACAAGGAATACTAATTATTCTTGTATCAATACCTAGTGATTTTAAATCTTCAGACACTTTTATGGCAATACCTAATTCTTCACCATTAGCCATTAAGATAATATAATCTTTTGTTTCTTCTTTCTTAATGATGTATGCGCCTTTACTTACTTCGCCACCTTTAGTTAAATCTGATATTTCTTTATTATCACGTGGAAGAATTAAAACACTTGGTTTATCATTTTCAAATATTAATTTATAACTAGTTACAAGTTCATTAAAATCATATGGCCTATAAACATACAAATTAGGGATTAATTCAAGTGATGCTAATTGTTCAATAGGTTCATGTGTTGCTCCATCAGGTCCAACTGTAATTGAATCATGGGTAAAAATATATAATACTGGAATATTCATTAGAGCACTCATTCGAATAGCAGGTTTTAAGTAATCACTAAATACTAAGAATGTACTTCCAAATGGACGTAGTCCAGATAAAGCCATACCATTTAGTATTGCACCCATAGCATGTTCACGAATACCAAAATAAATATTTCTCCCTTTACCAGTTGCATCAAAAGCTGAATAATCTTTCAAGTTAGTTTTACATGAACTAGAAAGATCAGCAGATCCACCAATAAGTAATGGGAATGTTTTACTAATTTCATTCAAAATCTTTCCTGAAATATCGCGTAATGAAATATTTTCATATTCAAGATCTAAGTTAGGTAAATCAAAAACATTTTTCTTTTCGATGAAATATTCTAACATCTTACGATCTCGTTCTTTGGCATTATTATATTTTCTTAACCAATCTTTGTATATTAGATTCATTCTTCCATCAATTTGATCTTGAAAATAACTTGATGCATCCATACTAACGTTAAATGGACTATCATAGATATCTAGTTGTTCTTTAATATTACTTATGTCATCTTCACTTAATGGTTTACCATGAACACTGTTTTTACCTTCTTCAAATGAATATTTACCTATTATGGTATGACATACAATAATCGTTGGTTTAGTACTTTCTTTTGCTTTTATAATGGCATTATCTATTTCATGAACAGAATCACCATCAACATTTATTACATTAAAATTAATTGCTTTAAATCTTAAATTTATATCTTCAATACTAGTTTTTTCAAGTTCACTATCAAGAGTTATATTGTTAGCATCATAAAGTATTATTAATTTATTTAATTCGAGTTTACCAGCAAGTGATAAAGCTTCATAACTAATACCTTCTTCTAGATCACCATCACCACATAAAACATATGTATAATGATTAATTAGTTTCGTTAAATTGTTTCTAATATAACTTTCTGATATTGCAAAGCCAACACTACTTGCAACCCCTTGTCCAAGTGGACCCGTACTCATTTCAATAAATGGTGTTGTTATTTCAGGATGACCTGGTGTTAAACTTCCTAATTTTCTTAAGTTTTTAATATCGTCCATTGTTAGTAAATCTAACATATACATGGCAGAATATAGTAAAGGTGCTCCATGACCTGCAGACATAATAAATCTATCACGATTTACCCAATCTAATTCTTTTCTATTAAATTCAAGATGTCTACTAAATAATGTATAAAGAATAGTTGCTGCTCCTAAGCAAATTCCAGGATGACCAGATTTTGCATTATTAATCATATCAATTGATAAACAACGTAAATTATTAATTACTTTGTAATCCATTTCATAATTTTCTTTTCTAGATATTAAAAACATAATCCACCTACTATACAGTAATTATATCATTTATTTTATATTTATAGTAATAAATATAAATAAAAAACAAATGCTGTTTACATTTGTTTTTTATAAAATTTTATTTTTATTGCATTCACCATAAATATCTACAAAAGATATTCCATTATAAGTTGTGTTTTGATCATATATTGCATCTTTAAAGGATAAACTACCATCATAAATAGTTTTATGATTATTATCGTTACTAAATTTAGTTCCTCTTATATCAACATCAGTAAAGTCAGTAAATGGTTGAATGTACATACCTTCAAAATTACAATTAGATAAGTTTTTCATATAAACTTCTTGAGGTTTTAAATCAATATTACATCCACGGAAATCAATACCATCAATCTTTACATTATTAAATGAATGCAAACTTAAATCAATATGCTTTAACATATCAAAATTAAGATACATAGGTTTAATCTCTTTATGATCACCTACTTCAACAAATAGATTTTTTACTTTAATTCTTGCTTTTTGACCAGTTTGATTCTCTAACATTTCAAGTCTTTCAATTAATGTTTCTATTTCTTTAACCGTATTTTTTTGTTCTTCTTTATTTCTTAATAATGACTCTTCATCTTTCTCTTTTAATTCTTGTAAACTAGAAGCTTCCCTAATTTTGTCATCTTGTTCTTTTTCTTTTCGAATCAACTCTTTTATCTCATTAATATTTTTTACAAAAAAATCATCTTTTGAAATAAGTTCAAAGCCTTTTTTAATATTAAATTTCTTACCTTTTAAATTCTTTTTATAATAATTAGTAATATCATATTCTTGTTGATTATAAATTAATATTGTTTTTTCGTTATTCTTACTATCATTATAAATGCAATTATCGTCATATGTTACATCATGAGTATATCCTATATTAAGGTATTTTTCTTCAAAACGATCATATAAATATAATGTTGCTCCATCCATACATAAAGTATATCTTGAATCAAATACTTTAATAGGTTTAAATTTTACATCATATCTTTCTTTATCTTTTTTTAATCGATATCCTGAAAGTGTCTGTCTAACTTTATAATCAGATAGATCAATCACTTTAGGTGTTGCAACAGATTTATCTAATATAATATCTTTCTCATCTTCAGTACGAAGTAAAAAAGAAATAAAATTTTTATTCTTTACAATGGTATAATTATCTACTTTTCGATAATCAGCAAGTTTATCAAGACACATAATAGAACCAGAAAATAAGTCAATAGAAGCATACCACTTTAATAATGGTTTGCCATCAAATCCTAAAATAGTTTGATCCTTATCCCCTATTTTTTTTCGATCAGTTACATGAAATAGGCCATATCGAAATGATATTTCTGGATAAATAGTTTTAATTGTTTTACCATTTTTATCTAATATAAATATATCTTTAAAAGAATCAACAGGGCTTATTATGGCATATCCGTCATTAAAATCTTCTACGTAAGTATTCCATTTATCACATAATAAATTCCCTTTTGAATCAATAAAATTCCAACCAAATCCTATCTTATAAACAGCTGCGTAACCTTCACTAAAAGCTCTTACTTTATCATACCAATCATCACTTATTAAATTATTGTCTTCATCAATAAAATTCCATCCTAATTTATCATCTTGTACAGCTGCAAAACCTTCATTAAAATCTTTTATAACTTTATACCTTGTACTTAACTTTTTTCCATCCGCAGCAAAGTATCTATATTCACCAGTGTACGTTTTTAATTTAGCAACAGTTTTAACACTTTTATTTTTTTCAACTATTTCTTCTTTGTTCTCTTCAACATTGATAATCTTATCCAAAACTATTTCTAAATAATTTTGATATAATTCTGAAGTTTTCTCTTCCATAGAATCACCTACTACTCTACTATTTCATTATAACATGAATTATCATATTTTATTAATTAAAAAAACAAATGTTATTTACATTTGTTTTTAACATAATTATAGAATTTGGCTGAGAAGTTATTAGCTCGTTTATTACAAGAGTTAGCACCACCTGCAGGTCTTTCAAAAACTTGACAGAACTTGGTAGTCATCTGATAAGCTGAATACTTTGATTGTAACACTTTAAAGCTATTCTTCTCACCATTATGAAGTTCATATAATAAATAATCTAATTGGCATTCAACAGTTTTATATCGATCTTTACAAAAATTCACTAAAGCTTTATAACGACCAGCATGCCATTGACATAATCCAATACTAGTTCCTTTATCACCTAAGATATCTGTTCTAAAACCACTTTCAGCATTAATATTAGCAAGTAATCCTGCTACAGCTTCTTGACTAAATCCTGTTGCAAGAAGACTTAAGCAAATTGTTTGTTTATGATCTTTACCAGGTACATAAGTTAAATATTTAGAATCTGTTGGTCTTGGATTAGCTTCTGATATATATTTAAGTGGATTAACATAGGCATTACCCTTTTGCATAACAAAAATAAGTTTACCATCACCAGCAAGAACACTACTATCATTTTGTAAGTAACCAACAAGTTGACCTTTTTTAACTGTTTGCCCCATTTTTAATAGATTAACGACATTGGGATTTAAATTACCATAAATAACTTTAAATTCACCATGATTTATTTTAACAAAGAAACCATACTCATCAGATCTCATAACTGATTCAACAGTACCACCTGATATCGCTATTATACGTGTTCCATATTTAGCTTCTATTTCAATACCTTTTTTTGTTTCATCATAAAACTTAATAATATTTGAATTAACTGGTGTTTTAGCATAAATATTATTATTAGCATTACTTGCTTCATCACTACCAATTGGCCAATAGAATGATGTTTTAATATTAGAATCAGCTTTATAAGATTCAGCATGTTCTGTCATATTATATAATTTATAATTAGAACCAAATAAACTTTTTAAAGCATCTTTATAATTATTTCTACCTTTATCAATAATGGAATTAATCATATCATTATTAAGATCATATTTAATAGTTTGTTTAAATGATATAAAGGCATCATTTTCATTATATGAATTAGGTACTAATATTTCATGTTTACTATCTAAATAAGCTTTAAATAATAATTGATTCTTACTACTATCTAAGTCACAATTAACATTAGAACAACAATTATAATCTTTTTCATTGATATAAATAGTTTTTGTATTACTATCATATCCTTTAGCAAGTATACTTGTTTTTAATGCTATAAAATATGTTTTATAAATATTTGTTTTTTGATTATCATTAAGTGTTTTAAAAGTATTATTACTATCAATAAACGTATGTGTCATACATAATACAAAATCTTGTAATGACATTACTTTATTAGTACTACCATTACGAATAACTAATTGGGTATTATTAAAGTCATATCTACCATCTACATAGTCACCATAAACAATAAAATCTTTCTCACCATATATTAAATTATGCAAATACAATATTCCAAATACTAAAATTAAGACAGATATTGCAGTAATTACAATATTAAACTTATTACTAAAGAATTTCTTTAATTTATTTAAAATCTTTTCATAATCGAAATTAAAATTAGGTTTCTTGAAACTGAATTTCTTTTTATTATTAGGAGTATCATTCTTACTACTACCTAATACTGGTTCTTCATCTAATTCTTCGTCTTTACGATTATCATCATCAGTATACATAAAAACACTCCTCTACTATAAAAAATATATCATAGAAAGGTCAACAATTCAATTAAAGCAATAAAAAAATCATAAGTATTTCTTATGATTTTTCCTCTTCTTCTTTTCTTTTTATATAATTCTTACCAACAGAAATAATTGCTGTGTCTATTAAACCTAACATCATGATTAGTGTTGCATCAGATAATATTTCATCATATAATGTTTCTTTAACTGTTATAAAGCGATCAATATTTCTATCATATTTATATGTTTCAACATAAGATATATCTGGTTCATCATTATCTACTAAAACTGTTTTAACATCTTTTACTGGACCCATTGTTCCACTATATGCAGTTACTACTTCACGTACACGTTTACCATCTATTTCATATGGTTTTTTATAGTAAACTACTCTATTCTTTTGTTCTATTTCGCCCTCTAAATAGTTAGATACTGTTATCTCATGACCTGTATCCCATTCCTTTGTAACTGTTTCAAATACTTCATGTATCTCTTTATTATCTTGATATATAGGAATATGACCACCAAGAGCAAAAGTACCAATTATTAATGAATCAACAAGAACAACAGTTCCAATTAACTTCATCATACTTTTATGTAGTTTTACATTAGTTAATTTATCTTTTTCCATAACCCACCTACAAGTTCTATATTATATCATAAAATCATTAAATAGTAAACTTTTTTGCTTTAATAAAATTATCAGAATGAGATACTGAATTATTTTTTAAATATTGTCTTAAGAAATATATTTTATCAATATTTTTAGTAAATATTAAGTCACAAAATTCCAATACTTGATCATAATAAATATCATTATAAGAATCAAACTCACCAAAATTATCCATATTTCTTCTTCTTTTCATAATAATATCTCTATCATATAATTGAGATTTAGAATAAGCTAGAATACTTATATAAAAATTAATTAAGTTTTGCCAAATAATAGGATTAAGTGTTCCATTTGCTACTCTAAATTCAATCGTATTTAATTCTTCAAAACTATTTAAATCACTAACATTATTTAAATTAACGGCACTATATCTTGATTTTATTAATGATCTTTTAAAAATATCTTCTTTTAATGGCATTATTTTATTTTCGTCATAATAATTACCATATTCATCTTTAATCTCTTTAAAATAACTATCTATTTTTTTGGCAATTGGTGGTGAATATTTATTAATAGAAGTTCTACTTGTTAAATATTCTCCATAACAAAATCTAAAGATAATATTTTCATAAACACTCCATAGTTTTAAAAAGTTATTCCAATTTTTTGGTTTATTTCCTAAAAATGGTGCACCAATATGAACATGTGATGAACAAGTTGATCTTATACATTGATTTTCTGTAAAAATATTAAAGAAATCTTTAAAGTTTTTCCATGAAGCTTGATTATTATAAAAAATTGGACTTATTATTTCGCCACCCTTTTTAAGACTGCCATCTTCTCTTAAAATCCATCCTGGTCTTATTTCAAAGTCCTCGTCCTCAATTGGTGTTAAAACATTTTTCTTTAAATTTTCAAACTCTATTTCACAACCGATACTAGCTTTATTAGAAACATTTAATTTACTACGATATTCAAGTTTATATTTATTTAATATACTTATTAAATCTTGTAAATCATAACCACAGAAATTACTTAATTTTGTATCTTCTAATGGTTTTAAATACTTAAAGATATCATAATTATTATCCATAGTTACTCACCCCTTTACATATCAATAAAAATACTAGTTAGATATTATATCATAAAATTAATAAATTTGATAGAATAAAGTTGTGATAATATGAAAAGAATAATAGTGATGTTAATTTTAATAATCTTTTTTCCTATCTATGTTAAAGCTGATTTAACTAAAGAACAACAAGACGATATAGCTTATTTTGCTACCAAAATGATTACAGAAGCTAATAAAAGTGAACATAAAGATAGTAAAGGATTCTCTATTCTCGCTTATAATCAAGGAACAAGAAATGAAGGATTTTATAATCAACTTGCATATATGAATAAAGATTATAAAAGTATTAATGTAATTCAAGGTAAGAAATGGACTTTTGATTGTGCTAGTTTCTCTGCATATGTTTATTACCATTGTTTTGGTGTTAAAACAACATATCTTTCTAATAACAGTCCATTTGTTGTATCAAAGTTTGTTGAAGAAGCAAATAAAGGTAATAACTGGTATTTTGTAATGACTAATCAAAATACTAATACAATGGATTATAGTAAACTTAAAAAAGGTGATTTAATTGTCTTTGTACAATCACATATAATGGTTTATGTTGGGGATGGTAAAATAGCTCATTTTTCATCATCTGCTATATCAAAAGGATCTAATTTAGGAGCTGAAGTAATCGGTCTTAAAGATAGATTCCCCAATCATAAAACATCTGTTATTAGACTTAAAGATGGTGTTGTATCAACTACTGCTAAAGCAAATATGAAAATAACTTGGCCTGATACTGGTAAAACGCAAGACTTTAGAGATGATTTAAAAGACGATAAACCGGTAGTAAACTTATCATTAAATAATGAAAATAATAAAGCTACTATTTCTATTAGTTTATCAGATGATAAAGGATTAACAGGTTATTACATTTCTAATAAATCAGGAACACCAACTAGTTGGCATAAAATTAATAATCAAAAGACATTTAAAACAACATATGAAGCTAAAAATAATGGAACATATTATTGTTATGTAAAAGATAGTAAAAACCAAATATCATATGGAACTATTAAAGTAAGCGATTTAGATACTCAAAAACCAGTAATAAGTAATGTAATATATAAATATAATAAAGAAAGTGATAACTTTCGTCTTGAAGTAAAAGCAACTGATAATAATAAAATAGTTTATGCTTTAGATACTCAAAATTATCAAGATAGCAATATTTTTGAAAATGTAAATAAAGGTGAACATAAAATATATGTTAAAGATACTGCTAATAATATCGTAGAATTCTCCTTTAATTTATCTACTGATTTAATACCAACTATTAATTTAAATTATGATACTAATTATACAAAAAACTTAATAGTTAAAATAAATGGTGTTGATACAGAAGGTATAAATGGTTATGCAGTAACAAGATCAAGTGATCAACCAAAAACATTCATTGCATATTCTGATAATGCATCATATACGATAAGTGCTAATGGAGATTACTACTTTTGGATAAGAAATACAAGAGGTACTGTTAATTATCAAATGATAACAGTTAATAATATTGATGTAATAGCACCTGTTATTTCCAATATTGAAGTTACTAAAAAAGATGGATTATTTAATGTTACAATTACTGCTACTGATACTGCTTGTGGTATAGGTGGATATTCTCTTGATGGAAAAACTTATCAAGATGAAAACACTTTTAGTGAAGTAAAAACAATTTATACCAAAGTTTATGTTAAAGATAAATGTAATAATATTGCTAATCATGACGTTGATCTATCTAATCTACCAGAAGAAGAACAAACTGATAGTACTTCTATTTTATTAATATTAATAATCATTGTCGTAGTTGTATTAATATTTATAAACTTAAAAGGAATAAAGAAAAAGAGATAATTATTTATCTCTTTTATTATTATAATGGGACGGCATACGAGAATCGAACTCGCGAATATTAGAGCCACAATCTAACGTGTTTACCATTTCACCAATGCCGCCATATCAAAGAGTGCAAAGCACTCTTATTTTATTAATGTTTTTTGTTTTTCTCTTTGGAAATAAATAGCTTTACCACCATTTTCTTCCCAATCAATAATGTTATCTTTTGAATCATCAACAAGAACTTTATATGGTTCTGGTTTTATAACACTACTTTTAGGAATCCTTTTAAATACGGGGATTACTTCAATATAAATACCTCTTTCATTAAGATATCTATCTTTAGCATCTCGCTCTTCCATTGAAAATACTCTAGTTAAGATACATATTTTAATACCTTCAGCAATAAATCTTTTGATTGTATCAATAACACCAGGTATTTCATTACATTGTTTTAATAATTCATCCCAATCCAAATTTTCAAGTAAATAATTCCATTCAGGATCAGTAGCATCATAATTAAAGAACCAAAACATTTCATTAATTTTATCTTGTGAATCTACAATAACACCATCAAAATCTATGTAATATTCCATTTTAATTCACACCCACAATTCATTTTAATATTTTCCTTATACATTTCCTTTATTAATGAGCGTGAACCAATTACTTTAATAATATTAGCTGAATTATTACTTGCTTCCGTAAACCATTTATTAAATAATTTAGCATTAAACTTATAGTTATTCTTAATCCAATTTTTTATAATAGTTGAGAAGAAAATATCACCTGCTCCACTATCATCTATTTCATCTACTACATTAACTAAAGGAAAATTATATATTTTATTTCGATAGATAAAGTCACATCCTTTATCTCCTCTTGTTATTATTAATAATTTGACCTTCATCATCTTAGCTAGTGTGATACTATCTTCTATATTAAACTTTTCTAATAGATACTTCTCTACTCTTTGATTTAAATTTATTATTTCGAATTTATTCTTTATTTTACATAATATTTCATTAAGATTCATATATTCAAATTCATTATATTGTCCTAAATCTAATAGTTTAATATTATCAGTATTATCAATAATATATTGATTTTTAGTATTAAGATTATCAAAGATAATAATATCTTCTTTTTCTATCTTTTTAAGTATTTCTAATTCATCAATATAACTATCATCATACCAATTACTTTTATTACAGAATGGACAATATTTAATAGAACGAAATACCATTCTATTATTTTCTTTTATTCTTCTAATTTGATAAGCTTTTGTTTTTATATTTTTAATTGTAATATCACTTTCCACATTACAATCAGATAAACTCTTTATAGCTAGTTTTCCCTCTACATCATTACCACATACTCCGTAAGCTTTAGTTTTATATCCAAAACTTGATAAGTTACATAGTATATTAAAAGTACTTATTCCTCCATCACATCCGATATATTTTAAGTTTTCGTCATAATAAATATCTAATACAAGATCGCCTATACCAACGAATTTCATTTAGCTAATTTGATAGCAAGACGAACTGCTTCCTCAGAAGTTTTAGCTTCAATACATTTAAGACGTTTGCGATCATCAAGATATTTATTAGATAATTCTTTAGCCCATCCATCAAATTTATTAATTGTAATAATCGGAATATTAGCTTGATAAGCAATTGCCATCTCAGTAAGAGTGCCAGATCCTCCTCCTATTGCAATAATAACGTCACATGATAAGACTAATGAGAATTCTCTACCACCACCAACTTCAATTCCACAGGGAATTAAGACTGTGGGACGAAAATCACCATATATATCTTTTGTTTTTCCATAAGTAATTCCTACTGTAATACCATCATTTTTGCTTGCTTCTTTTGCTGCTTCTGTAGATAATGATGTATATTCTTTTTCAGCTCCATATACTAATATATTTCCTGATTTAGCTATTAATTTACCTAGATTCTTCGCAAAAGATAAAGCTTCATCACTATAATTTAAATCTTCTGCTGAACCCATAATTCCTATTTGTAATTTTTTCATTTTAACTCCTTCTTTAATGTTTTTACAACACTTTCATTTAAATTTGTATTTAGTATTTGTTCCGGTAATTCATAATTCATTATTTCTCTTTTTGATAAACGATTTATTTCTTCCCATAATTTAATTGATATTTTAATTAATCCTTGTGAAAATAATTCTTTTTTGTCATCTGGACAACTTGCTCTTGCAACTGGATCACCAAATGGTAAGAAATATGGTGCTTTAAAAGCAATGCCATTTACTTCTTTTACCATTCCTGATTGAGGGATTCCATAAAAGAAATCTCTTTCACATATTTCATCAAGAACGTTATCACTCATTAAATATTCACATTTTATTTTTTCATCTAAGTAATTAAATCTATTATATGCTTCATTACTTGATATAGCTGCAGATGCTCCAACTACATTAATTCCATATTCATTAAATAAATTACTAATATAATCAATTACACTTCCAGAGAAGATTACATCATCTAAAAGGATAATTTTATCTTGTTTATTACTTTTTAATGTGTTAGAAATCCTTTCTACTTGTTTTCTTACTCCATCTTTATCAAGAGGATCACGTCTTGATACCATTTCTTTGCTTCCAGTTAATCTTGTTACATCAAGACTATAAATATTTCGTTCATCACAATTAATATATATTTGATCCATTGATACTATTGGATACTTATTATCATAAGATTTGATGATATTGTTCATTGCATCCATCATTTCTTTTTCAGTTACTATGACAATATCAGTACCATAAACAAGATTACAAAGATTTTTAAACTCAATTCTTAGATTCTTTATAAATGTTTTATCAGGAATTACTATTCCTCTTTCTTTAAAATTAAAATTATATGCATTATTACCGTTTAAAATTAATTCTATATCTTCACTAAATACTATTCCATTTTCTATTGTTTTCATATATATCCTCCTTAATTTTTATTTTTTTGAGAATATATAAATCTTTTTATGTAAAATAAATGTTTCTATAGAAAAAGACTATATAGATTAAATTGTCTATATAGTCTTCAAGTTTATATATAGACAACAAGCATCACGAAAAGCACTTGTTGTCGTATTTCTTTTTTTAATGCCGACAAGACAAGTGCAAGATGTTATGATGTAGTCTATAAATATAATTACTATTCATAAATCTCTCTC
>JAEEGL016954020.1_pt1 | contig 14460 bp, 6 predicted proteins | sample 9134231 | NCBI WGS metagenome assembly JAEEGL01 (sample SAMN16246548, study PRJNA631951) | gut metagenome | biome: gut microbiome; feature: rumen; material: fiber-attached | host: Bos | place: Iran: Karaj | collected 2018-10
AGATTGGTGCAACACTGGATCGTAACGGTTTAAGACCTGCAAGATACATTGTAACCAAGGATGACATGGTAATTCTGGCATCTGAGGAAGGTACCTTAGACATTGATGAATCCCGTATTGCAAATCATTTAAGATTAGAGCCTGGTCGTATGCTTCTGATTGATATGGAGCAGGGCAGAATCATTGGTGACAATGAAGTTAAGAACCTGATTGCAACTGCAAGACCATATCAGGAGTGGACCGACAAGGTTAGAATCAGACTTGATGATATTAAGGAAAAGCCTCTTACCGAGTCTTTAAAGCTTAATACCAAAGATCTGATGCGTGTATTCGGTTATACCCGAGAGGATGTGGAAAGATTATTAAAGACCAAGGCATTATCAGGTCAGGAGCCTGTGGTTTCCATGGGTAATGATGCTCCTCTGGCAATTCTTTCCTCAAAGCCAAGCTGTTTTTATGATTATTTCAGACAGCTGTTCGCTCAGGTTACAAACCCAGCTATTGATCCTATCCGTGAGGAGATGGTTACATCTCTGGTTTCATTTATCGGTCCTCGTCCAGACCTTCTGAACATCATGGATAACAACCCTCCTGTAAGACTGGAGGTTGACCAGCCGATTCTGAGCAGTCAGGATATTGAGAAGATCAGAAATATCGGCAAGTTCACCGGCAACAAGTTCAGAAGCGTAGAGCTTGATATCACCTATCCTGTATCATGGGGCAAGAACGGTATTGAGGCAAGACTGGCCTCCATCAGAGCTGCCGCAGTTGATGCTGTTAAGACCGGAAACAATATTCTGATCCTCTCTGATAGAAATGTAAGCCGTCAGCGTCTTGCCATCCCAGCTCTGCTGGCAACATCTGCTGTTCATCAGTGTCTGGTTGAAAAAGGTCTTAGAACCAGTACCGGTCTGGTTGTTGAAACCGGTTCTGCAAGAACTGTTCATCATTTCGCTCTTCTTGGCGGTTACGGTGCCGAGGCTGTTCACCCATATGTTGCTCTGAACGTGGTAGCTTCACTTGGCAAGGATGCAAAGCAGTCCGAGCTGTTCGTGGATAACTACATTCATGCAATTGACAAGGGCCTGTACAAGACCATGTCAAAGATGGGTATTTCAACCTATATGTCATACATAGGTGCCCAGATCTTCGAGGCTGTCGGTCTATCCTCAGAATTTGTTGACAAGTACTTTAAGAATACTCCAAGCCCAATCGAGGGTATCAATCTGTTCGATATTGCAGATGAAGCTGTGAAAATCCACAGAAAGGCCTTTGAGAAGGATGCTATTCACGACGATTCACTTGATCAGGGCGGTGAGCTTAACTGGAGATATGACGGTCAGGAACACATGTGGACTCCTGATGCAGTGGTACATCTTCAGAGATCTGTTCGTTCAGGTGATTACGAGGAATACAGAAAGTATGCTCAGATCATCAATGATCAGAGCAGGCGTCTGATGACTCTTCGCGGTCTGTTCTCATTTAAGAAGACCAACCCAATTGATATCAGCGAAGTAGAAAGTGAAGAGAGCATTATTCATCACTTTGCTTGTTCTGCTATGTCAATCGGAGCTATCTCAACTGAAGCTCACACCACCATGGCAATCGCCATGAACCGTTTAGGCGCTATGTCAAACAGCGGTGAGGGCGGTGAGGACCCAAGACGTGATACTGTAATCGATTCAGATACTTCAACCAAGGCAATCCTTGGCGACGATATCGTGGTTGATATTCCTCTGCACAAGGGTGATTCACTTCGTTCTAAGACCAGACAGGTTGCTTCAGGCCGTTTCGGTGTAACCACAGATTATCTGGCAGGTGCTGAACTGATTCAGATTAAGCTTGCTCAGGGTGCAAAACCAGGTGAGGGCGGTCAGCTTCCTGGTCACAAGGTTTCACCTTATATCGGCAAGCTGCGTCACTCTCTGCCAGGTATCGGTCTGATTTCACCTCCTCCTCATCATGATATCTACTCAATTGAGGATCTGGCTCAGCTGATTTTCGATCTGAAACTTGCTAATACCAAGGCAGATATTTCAGTTAAGCTGGTATCTGAGGTCGGTATCGGTACAGTTGCAGCCGGTGTAGCTAAGTGTAAGGCTGATCATATCGTAATCTCAGGACATGACGGTGGTACCGGTGCAGCTCCTGCTTCATCAGTAAAATATGCGGGCTCTGCATGGGAAATCGGTCTTGCTGACGTTCAGCAGACTCTGGTTATGAACAAACTGCGCTCAAGAGTAAAACTTCAGGTTGACGGTCAGATTAAGACCGGCCGTGATGTAATCATCGGTGCTCTTTTAGGTGCAGATGAGTTCGGTTTCGGTACTGCTCCACTGGTATGTATGGGCTGTACCATCATGAGAAAGTGCCAGAAGAACACCTGTCCTACCGGTATTGCTACTCAGGATCCTGAGCTTAGAAAGCAGTTTATCGGAAGACCTGAGCATCTTGAGAACTACTTCCACTTCGTTGCACGTGAGGTTCGTGAGTTACTGGCACAGCTTGGTTTCAGAAAACTTGATGATCTGATTGGTCATGCAGAACTTTTAGAGAAGAATGAAAAGGCTGAGTTTGAAAAAGCTCGTAATCTTTCATTTGAGAGAATCTTCTACGTTGACCCTCAGGCTCAGGACAAGTTCCATCATGTTGTCTCTCAGCAGCATGATATCGATTCTGCCCTTGATAAGAAGTTTGAGTCAAAGGTTCAGACAGCTCTGTCAAAGGATGAGTCAGTTACCATTGAAAGCTCAATTGGAAACACCAACCGTTCATTCGGTACCTACACCTCAGGTTTAGTAAGTGCCTCTAAGAAGGAGCTTCCTGATGACTTTATCTCCTACAAGCTGAAGGGTATTGCAGGTCAGTCATTCGGTGCCTTCTTAAAGAAGGGCGTATCCCTAAGCCTTTGCGGTACAGCAAATGACTACGTAGGTAAAGGTCTGTCAGGCGGTACCATCAGTGTCTACAAGAGCAGCTCTTTTGAGGGTGATCCTCAGCAGAACATTATCGCCGGTAACACCTGTCTGTATGGTGCAACTTCTGGTAAGGCTTTCTTCAGCGGTGTTTTAGGCGAAAGATTTGCGGTTCGTAACTCCGGTGTGGATGCAGTCTGTGAAGGCTGCGGCGACCATGGCTGTGAATATATGACCGGCGGTACCGTAATGGTACTGGGCAAGACCGGACGTAACTTCGGTGCCGGTATGACCGGTGGTGTTGCCTATGTTTACGACCCTGAAAATGTATTCAGATCAAAACTTGCAAACGGCGATTTTGATGTTGAAAACGTAGTAAGTGCCGATAAGGCCGACCCATTGATTCCTCTGCATAAGAACCTGTCTGATGAGGTGATTATTAAGGATTTACTGAAAAATCATCTGAATAACACATCAAGCAGGATTGCCAAGAAGATTCTTGAGAATTTCTCATTAGAACTTGGCAATTTCGTGAAGGTATTCCCTCACGAATATCTGAATGCCTTAAAGTCATTAAAGGAGGTAAAGTAAATGGGTTTTGTAAGAGGCTTTATCGAGTTTGCCCGTGTCGACATGCCACACGTTCCTGTGGAGGAGCGTGTTAAGAGCTTCTGTGAAATCTACGGAACTCTACCTGATGACAAGGCTAAGATTCAGGCCGGACGCTGCATGGACTGCGGTATCCCATTCTGTATGCATGAGTGTCCTCTGCATAACGATATGCCTGACTTTAATGATTTTGTCTGTGAGGGCGAATACAAGAAGGCTTATACCGTTCTGTCATCAACCAACAACTTCCCTGAGATAACCGGAAGAATCTGTCCTGCTCTGTGTGAGGAGGGCTGTACTCTAGGTATTCACAGAGATCCTGTAGGTATCAAGTCTGTTGAGCGTAAGATTGCAGAGTATGCCTTTGAGCATGGCTATGTAAGAGCTCAGAATATCAGTGAGCGTAGCGGCAAGAAGGTTGCCGTTGTGGGCTCTGGTCCTGCAGCTTTAGCTGCCGCTCAGCAGTTAAACCGCTATGGTCATGATGTTACCGTCTTTGAGAAGATGAACAAGATTGGCGGTCTTCTGCGTTACGGTATTCCAGATTTCAAGCTTCCAAAGGATGTTCTGGACAGACGTATTGCTCTTTTAGAGCAGGAAGGCATTGTCTTTAGAACAAGCTCTATGGTCGGTTCAATCAAAGAGCTTGAGAATGGTGTTCACAACGATTCTGTAACAGAAATCAGAGGTGAGCAGCTGTTATCTGAATATGATGCAGTTGTTCTTGCTCCTGGTTCAGAGACTCCTCGTGATCTTAAGATCCCTGGACGTGAATTAAAGGGAATTCACTTTGCTCTTGATTTTCTGATTGCTCAGAATCGTGAGAATAACGGTGACTGTGTAAATCCTATCGATGTTAACGGCAAGAATGTCGTGGTTATCGGTGGTGGTGAAACCGCATCCGACTGTATCGGTGTATCCATCAGAAAGGGTGCCAAGTCAGTAACTCAGCTTGATTATCATGAGGAACTGCCTGAGAGTGTTGATATCAGTATGGCATGGCCGGACTGGAGACGTATCAAGAGAACCTCAAGCTCTCATGAGGAAGGCTGTACCCGTCTGTTCTCAACCAACACCCTCGAGTTTAACGGTAAGGGCAAGGTTAAGGCTGTAAAGGTTAATAAGGTTAAATGGACCGCTCCACGCAAGTTTGAGGGAATCGACGGTACAGAATCTTCAATCGACGCAGATGTTGTTCTGATTGCTATGGGCTATGCTCATCCATCAGCATCTTTAGTCAAAGAGTTTAGCCTTGAGACCGATCAGAGAGGCAACATTCTTGCAAAGACCGAAGGTGAGGATGCCTACAGAACCAGCAATCCAAAGGTTTTTGCTGCTGGTGACGGCAGAAAAGGTCAGTCTCTGGTGGTTTATGCCATTGCAGAAGGCAGAAGATGTGCTGAGTCAGTAAACCGCTTTCTTAAAAAATAGCCTCTCAGTAATATGATCTGCCCATGGCAGATCAAACAAAAGCTCGAAATCCAAATCAGTCTGACTGAATATAAGGTTTCGAGCTTTTTTTCAACATTGAGGAATCTATAAAGTTGAATTGATACGTTTTCTCAAAGATTCAGAGCATGCATCCCTATGCCAGACGATAAACATCATCCGGTGTATAGCAGTTTCCCTGTGAGAAGATCTCCCAGTCTGTAATATCCTCAAAAGGATATGTGCCGATGTCTCCTTCCTTTATGCCCTTGACGAAATAGGCATCCTGAGTCAGTTCGGCTACGATTGCATCCTTTTTGATTTCCTTAAGCTCAAACCAGATATGCTCTTTCTCTGAGTCCTCATCAACGAATTCCTCGTCCTTCTGCAGGGCGATTTTTACGATGATTACGTTATCCTTGTTTTCTGCTGCCTTAATTAGATATGGCAGTCTTTCGATGGCAAGATCACTCATACGCCTGGTTTCTTCGTTTGAAATCATGAAGATAGGATTCTGCTCAAGGTATGAATCGAACTCCTGGACTGGAGTGTATTCTTTTGCTTCGGCATCATCTGGTCCCATATACATCATCAGTACATAGGTATCTTCGCTGTGATAGTTATCCTCATCCTCTGCTCTGTCTTCCTCTGTACCTAAGGTTGCCTGAGGATAGAAACTTAAAGCCTCTTTCCAGTCGACTGCCGTACATACCAGATATCTGTCATCTGCCTGTCCGATGAATACAGGCTCACCAGGCTCAATGATCTCATTATCATCAAGCATTCGATAGGCAAAGGTTTCGATAATTCGATAATGCTCTTCATACATGTTCTTGCTTGAACAGAGAATTTCAAGTTCATAAAGACCGCAGCGTCTTAAACCGTGGGTATGCAGCCAGATCTCATCATCTCCGTTGGAGACTGCCTGAACAGTAAACAGATATCGTGGGGCAGGAAGTGTTTTTGATTCTGCTGCAAATGATACCCATTTTCCTGACAGAAGTTTCTCTGCTGGACAGTCCATAACAGCAAGAATCTCATTAGGAAACATAGCGTTAATGATACGCAGCTGGTCGTGAAAACATTTTTTGCTGTTTCCTTTGAAGTCCATGTTAACTCCAAGTCCCATTCTGGCTTCATCAATCTGTTTGATTTCTTCCTCTGAGAACACATGGGCAGGTCTTACCATATCAGGAATATCAATTTCGGTAGGATCGAGCTCTATCTCGTATTCATTATCATCAAGTTTAAGCTTAAGAATTAAGCCTCTCTCCTCATCGGTATTGATATCCATAATCTGGATATCTTCATTCTGCATCAGATTCTCAAGCGGTTTTTTAGGATCGTGCATATCCTCTTCATTCTTAGGAATGACGATCATGAAGGATGATTCTTTCACTTTGTTTTGCCTTATGAACTTTTTGGCGTGTTCAGATTCTTGTTATAAAGATAAGAGTTGATAAAAGAATAATTTAATACCTGTTTTCTTAGATTAGGCATATAGGACTGCTGTTTGTCCATTGAAAGTGAAGGATTTTTCTGAAAATGATTGAAATAAAAAAATCTGCCATAGGTTATGGCAGATTTAAACATAGAGAGTAGAAGTATAACTTCATTATTCTACGAGTGACTTAAATTCAGAGTAGCCTTCCTCATCCATTCTGTCATATGGAATGAACTTTAAGGCAGCGCTGTTGATACAGAATCTGATGCCGCCCTTATCCTTAGGACCATCAGTGAAGAAATGTCCTAGGTGAGCATTACTGGTTTTGCTTCTGACTTCAATTCTCTGACGGTTATCGCTTTCGTCATTATGCAATGAAACTACAGACTGATTGATTGGAGCACTGAATGCTGGCCATCCGCAGCCTGACTCGTACTTGTCAGTAGATTTGAAAAGAGGCGCACCTGTGATTACATCAACGTAGATTCCTCTTTCAAAATGTTTGTCATACTTACCGGTAAATGGCTTTTCTGTAGCGCTGTTCTGAGTAACCTTATAAGCCTCATCTGAGAGTTTCTCCTTAATAGCCTCTCGTTTATCAACAGCATACTTTTTCTTATCAATGAAACGGCTGTTGCTTGGCTTTAAGTCTGAAAGTGACAGAAAATCAACGTGACAGTAGCCTTCTGGATTCTTCTTGAGGTAATCCTGATGATAATCCTCGGCTTCAAAGAAGTTTTTCAGAGGTAGAATCTCAAGAGCAAATTTCTCTTCGTACTTGCGCTGTTCATAGTCAACTACGGCTCTGATGGTTTCAAGCTCACTCTCGTCTGTGTAAAAGATTCCTGTTCTGTACTGGCTTCCAAAGTCCTCTCCCTGATGGTTAACAGCAACAGGATCGATTATCTTGAAGAACTGAGTTAAAAGAGTCTCAAGAGATACCTTGTCTGTATCGTATACAACTTCAACTGTCTCAGCTGCACCTGTGTTACCTGTCTTTACTTCCTTATAGCTTGGATTTTCTACATCTGAGTTCGCATAACCGCTCTTTGAGGAGGTAACACCGTCAATTCTTGAATAGTATTCTGAAACACCCCAGAAACATCCGCCTGCAAGATAAATTGTCTTTGTACTCATTTTTTTTCTTACCTTCTATTTGATTATATTGGGACAGAGGCGAACCTCTGTCCGTGGCTGTTATTTAGAATGCAGGAACAACCGCACCGTCATACTGTTTTTCAATAAACTTCTTAACATCTGCAGAGGTTAACTCATTGATAACCTTCTTTAAATCCTCATTCTTTGCTGAATTCTTGTTAGCAATCAGAAGATTTACGTATGGAGAATCCTTCTGCTCGATAAACAGGGCATCTCTTGATGGATTCAGGTTGGCACCGAGTGCGTAGTTGGTATTGATAACTGCTGCATCAACATCCTCAAGAGCGCGTGGCAGCTGAGGTGACTCAATTTCCTTAAACTGCAGGTTCTTTGGATTCTTTACAATTGAGATGGTTGTGGCATCAATTGCTTTAGGATCCTCAAGAGTTATCAGACCTGCACTCTGCAGAAGTAGCAATGCTCTGCCGGTATTGGTTGGCTCATTTGGAATTGCAACAACAGAGCCTTCCTTAAGCTCGCTTAATGACTTGAACTTGGCTGAATAAAGTCCCAGCGGCTCAATATGAATACCTGCAACTTCAACCAGATTCTTAAGGTTATGATCCTTTTCAAACTGCTCGTACCATGGACGTGAGGCGAAGTAGTTTGCATCAAGCTGACCGTCTTCAGTGGTTAGGAATGGCTGAATGTAGTCGTTGAAGATTACTACCTCAAGATCAACTCCCTGCTCCTTCAGCTTTGGTTTGATGTACTCTAAAACCTCTGCGTGAGGAATTGGAGTTGCACCGATCTTCAAGGTGTCTGCATTAGCTGAAAGTGATAAGAATGAGGTTGCAGCGAATACCAGTGAAGCTGCTAATACATTAATTTTGCGCATAAAAATCTTCCTATGATTAAAAATCTTAGTTAAACAAATCGATTAAGTTGGTTTTTTTTGTGTTTTAAAACGGTGATTACATGCTCATAAGAGAGCTGCACATGCGACAGGAGCAACACATAGATAGGGCAGAGAAGTGATTTGCAGAATATTCAGATTTTCTGTTTTCTGAAATTAAAACTGAATAGTCAGTTTTGTAATGCCGGTTAATATTTATCATAACAATCTCCTGTCATTTATTCTCTATGAGGAAATATTATCATTAAGTGTTTTTACTATCTAATTCTATTTTTTTATAGGTAAATATAGAAAAAAGCTATAACTAAGATTGAAGAAATCAGGCATGTAAAATAAAAATGGCGATCATCTGATCGCCATAATAGTCTTGTAATATATTCTTTATTTGATAAGAGTAAGCGCTTTGTCTTCAAAATACATGGCATTTGCCTTTCTGAAGTACTCGGCAGCTTCATCAACTCTCTTGAGGTTGGTAAGAATAGTTCCGATTCTGATATAGATATCAGGACTTGGCTCAATAGCAAGCGCCTTCTTGTAATCATCAAGAGCATCAGGATCAAGACCTGATCTGAACTCAAGATTACCCATAGCCTTTAATAAAGGCAGATCCACCTGAGAGGTAAGCACATTCTTGGAGGCGTATTTCTTTAAAAGAATCAGAACCTCAGGTACAGCCACATCCCAGTTGGAGATGGAATCGATAAATACAGGATCCTTTTCTTCCTTTAGAAGATCCAGTGACAGATTCTGAACCTTCTGCATATTACCGAACTTCAGGAACTTATAGATAATAGCTCCCATAATCTTGGAGTTTCTCTTATCTTCACGGCTAAGATCACTGTAGATCTGCTCAACTGCACCTTCAGAATCAGCCTCTTTAACTTCCTTTTCAACCTTGGCGATGTAATATTCGCGAGCCTGTTCCTTGGTTAAGGCTCCGTACTTTAACATCTCCTTGGTATTTTCGCAGATTTTCTTGTAGTCCTTGTTTGCAAGATAGCAGTCTAAGAACAGCTTATAAACGTACTTGTTCTTAACTGCACCGTTCAGTCCTTCAAGGTATTCTAAGGCTACCTTGGCATTACCGATATCAAGGTTCAGTTTTGCTCTTAGAATATCAGCTGCAAGCTTTGCCTGTCTGCCGCGGCTCTGAGCTTCATCCAGTGCCTTGCGGGTGAAATCGTAAAGCTCTAGTGAGAATGCTGACTGAGCTGCAACCAGCAGTGATTTTTCGCTCATCTTCTTAAGTGGGCTTGCATGCTTTAAAAGGCCAAGACTCTGCTCAAACTGGCCCTGAGAGAAATCAATAAAGGCCTCATCCTGAACTGAGAGCTTCTTGTTGAAGGCTCTGGTCTTAAAGCTCTGTCTGATTCGTGATGGAATGTTGGTAATCTTTTTGAGTAAAAGATAGAGCACGAACAGCACTAAAAGAGAAAGGAAGTAAAGAACAATGGCTGTATTTACAGATGTCTCAATAATCCTTTCGCCAAAGACAATATGTACAAAGCCCTGTGTGTCTGCAAGCATTGGTCCGACAAAGACTGCAACACATGTAAACAGGAGTAAGATCAGAAGTTTAATCATCAGACGCCTTCCTTCTTTTCTGTGCTATTTGAGTCTTTAGCATTCTTTTCTGAAGCCTTTTTAGTGCCGTTTCCCTTGGTTTCTGAAGCATCCTTCTTTACCTCAGGAGCTGCAGAGACTTCGGTTTCCTTTTTGCTGTCAGCGGCAGCTGAACTCTTGCCTGAAGGCTTGTCAGCCTTTTTCTGATTCTTGTAAAGATTGAATCTGGTCTGAGCATGAGCGTTAAACAGTGGTACGCTTAGCAGCTGATCAGGTTTTGCTGAGGCAATATTGTTCTTTGAGATTTCATCAATAACCTCAAGGTTTGCGGTTACGTCAGCATTATTGATATCGTAGTAGGCTGCAATGTGCTTTTTGATTTCTTCAAGATTGTGTGCAAAGCTCTCCTGATCCTTGTTGAACAGGGCAATCTTTGCCAGAAGAATCTCTGTCTTGATGTTCTGCAGCAGAATAGCTGACTGTTCTGGTGACAGATACTGGTTTACAACACCGTCATTGCGTCTTCTGACCTCAATGAATCTTGATGAGAACTCCTTAAGAGATGTCAGAAGATTCTCCTTCCAGTCACTGATGCTGTCAGTTGTGCCTTTAGCCTTCTTATAGGCTGCCTTTTTCTGAGCCTCGGTCAGGAACTCATTGAGCGGCATATTGTCTACATTGTTGTAGACACTGTCGAGCTTGTAGAGAATTCCCTTTGAATCAACATGTTCAACTTTCTTGAGTGAAAGGATATCCTTGCTGATAGCCTCTCTGATCTGGTTTACAGCAGGCTCGTCAATCTTGACTAAAAGCATGTCGGCCTGAGACAGATTTAATAGAACACCTTCAATATTATCACTGAAGCTTAAAATATTCTGTGCGTTTGAAACCAGGAAGTAGCTCTTTGCAACCAGCCAGTCGTTAGGATTTCTGTCCATATAGTCATTCAGACGGATATTGACAGCCTCAGTCTGCTTGTTTGCGTTGTCTATGGTCTTCTGCAGTGTCTCCTGCTGGCCTTTCAGAATGTTGTTCTGATTCTTCAGCTCATCATTTGCCTTCAGAAGATTGGTTACTCTTTCATCCTTGGCTTTAATCTGATTGTATAAATCGTTAATCTTGCCTTCAGTTGCAGTTACATTGGAGCTGGTCTGCTGTACCTGATGCTGAATCTCCATGATGTCGCTGTACTTCTGTTTATCAAGATAGTAAGCACCGTATCCGGCAGCACCAATCACCAGAATCAGAGCAAATGTAAGCAGATTTACTCTGGATCTTAGAGAGGATACTTCTGGAAGCAGACGGTCGTACTCGGTTGCCGGTACGATCTGCTGTGTTTTTTCGTCATTCATGTGTAATGGCTCTTCTTTTTTCTGTAGTTCTGTCAGCTGAGTATTGGCAGCTGTCTTATTCTCAAGAGGCTTACTGTTATGTTCCTCTGAAGGCCTGTTATTGTTATGCTCAACCTTATCATGAGGAACTTCAGCACTCTTAGGTGTTTCTTTTTTAATGTCTTTTGAAAAATTATGTGTATTCTGCTGAGGATTTCTGTTCTGAAATTTATTGTCTGAAGTAATTTTGCTCTGAGAGTTGTTCTTATTAGGATCAAAGCTGCTTCTGTGCTCGGTATAGCTGCCGGCAGCCTTTCTTGCTGCAATCTTATCTGGTTCTGAGTCTAACAGAATCTTTGCCTGATTAAGGGTAGCATCAACTTCCTTGTTTAATCTGTCCTGCATCAGTCGGTCATTTTTATCTGGTGCAGCTCCTTTTTTTACTCCTTCAATCTTGGTTGCAGGAGTATTTGTAATGTTTGCTCTGTGATCGTTAGACATATTATTTATCTCTATTAAAAGCAAAAAATTTGTATTTTTTATAATACCATGTATAGATCCTATTTATATGAATAAGCAAGATTTTGTGCTTTGACAAGTAGCGATTGATCACTTTTTTGAGTGATTTCATAATATATTTTGGTAAAATTAGATTATACGTAGATTTGTTTAATAGGATTTTAAAGAGGCAAGGCTTTATATATGGATAAAGCTCAGTTTGAAAGCAGATTTTCAAAAGTGAGTTCCTTTAACAGAGGCCGTTTTGCTATTGCCAGACAGATCATGACTAAAAATGTCAATGAAGTTCTGGATCTTGTTCCTATCCTTATTAACTACAATCACCCTGCAATTCCTGGCTACAGAGAAAACGGCGTTCCTTATGGAATCGACATGTTTACTCCTAATGACTTTCAGCGCAACTACCTCAGACAGAGGGGCATCGACCCGGATGCACCTTCATCTTCTTTCTGGCCGGTATATGCCCTTTATGCCATGGGAAGTACCTCCTCAATAGCTCAGGGTCAGAAATCTGACCTTGATATCTGGGTTTGCGTAAGTAAGGATCTCCCTCATTTTGAGATGAATCTTCTGGCGGAGAAATGTAAGTTCATCTCCTCATTCTGTAAGGCCTTAGGTGCTGATGTTAACCTCTTTGTAACTGCAGAGAACCGTTTTATCAGCGGTGAACACGGTACCATGGATACAGAGGACTGCGGTTCTGCTCAGTCTCTTTTCCTTCTGGATGAGTTCTACAGATCATCCTTCAGAATCTGCGGACGCTATATTGTCTGGTACATGATTCCTCTTGAGGATGAGCTTCGCGATTATGCCGGGGAGGTTGAGAAATTCTACGAACTTGATTTTCTGATTAAAGATCAGTGGTTTGATTTCGGATCAGTAGCAAAATGCTCTCCTGTGGAGTATTTCGGCTCAGGAATGTGGCTTGTATATAAAGGTATTGATCATCCTTTCAAGGCGGTTTTAAAGATCCTGCTTATGGAAGCCTATGCTTCTGAATATCCAAACACCATGCTCCTGTCAATGGAGCTTAAATCCTCCATTATCAGCAGCCGAAGATTCGGCTTGGGACATGATTCCTATTACATCCTTTATAAAAAGGTTTCAAAGTATCTTTCCAAGATTAATGATAAAGATCGTCTGAATCTGGTGAGAAGATGCTTCTTCCTTAAGCTTCTTGAGGCCGTTGATGGCCAGCAGAAGAGTACTTTTTTAACCAGAAGAGAAACTCTTCTCCGAAGAGTGGCTGCTCTCTGGAACTGGTCACGCAACTATATAGACGATATTTCCACAAAAAAGAACTGGAATGTAAGCTATTTAAGACTTGTTCAGACTCAGCTTCAGGAATCTCTGCTTAAAAGTTATAAGGCTCTGCTACGATTCTCTGTAACACACGGAATCGAATATGCCATTACATCCGATGATGCAGGTGTTCTTTCAAGAAAAATCTACGCTTCAATCGACAGGTATCCTGGCAAAATCATGCAGATTTACAAGGAAGCCAGTTCCTTTATGGAAGAGGAGACTCTGACTTTAGTTCTTCCTTCGCCTAATACTGTCTGCCGTCATGGATGGCATGTGTATCCATGTGACCGTAACAGTCTTGATCTGCTTTCAACAAAGGTTGTATATATTGCCCCAAGAGCAGTCGAGATGGTGGCATGGCTAACCGCAAATAATGTGCTATCAAATCGTACCAAGGTTTACGTTTGCGGCAGCAACTCCACAGTTGATTTCAAGAAAATCAAAAGACTTTCTGACGATATCAAGAGATTCTTCTTCTCTAAGACCATTCATGTAAGAGAGGATGATTTAAGACAGGCCAGAAACATTGTAAAGTCAATGATTGTGATTAACTTTGAAAATGACTTTACAAGAAAGTTTATGATCTCAAATTCAGACCTGGAACTTGGTGATACTCTGTCATGCGGACGACAGAAAATGTGTCTGGTTGGGTCTATTGATGTTATCTCTCTTAATTCCTGGGGCGAGATTACCTCTCATTCATATTCTGATGGTGAGCTTGGTGTGGTAGAACTTTTAGCGTCAATTCTTCGTGGAAGTTCAATTACAGATTCTCATCGAGACATGATGGATTTTGATAATAGACTTAAGGTATGCAGTTATTCTTCAGAGCATGGTGATTTAATCAGGTACGATCTTGAATCAACCATCAAGGGAATTCTTGGCTGCTTTAGCGATTACGAGTCGACCTATGTGTTCAATGTGTCTCACAACACTTACGAGGCTCGTGTAAGTGACGATAAGAATGATGTTTCCATTATCAGAAGAAGTATGTTCCGTGCTTCTGATGATGACGTAACTATTCTGTCACGTTTCGGCATGAGACCTGAGTATGCGCTTCAGGTTCCTGCATCCGTTGAGCATCATGCAACTTTAGGCATTATGCAGTATTTCTTTGCCAGAGAGAACGAAGGCTGGAAGATCTATATCGTCAATGAACGAAACGAAGTAAAGATCTTCTATGGTTTCAATGGGTCGCGTGCATCACTGGTAAATTCAATCAACAGATATTACACCGCTCTGTCGGATGCTAATTCAACCAAATCAACTCTGAATTTCAATCTTCCACAGTATTTTGTACTTGGAAATGATCAAAAATCGATCCATCCGTTC
>JAEEGL010127322.1_pt1 | contig 14459 bp, 8 predicted proteins | sample 9134231 | NCBI WGS metagenome assembly JAEEGL01 (sample SAMN16246548, study PRJNA631951) | gut metagenome | biome: gut microbiome; feature: rumen; material: fiber-attached | host: Bos | place: Iran: Karaj | collected 2018-10
AATCCACTTCATGTCAGTGCGGTAATCCATTTTGTAACTCAGAACCTCCGTGGTGAAACGCAGGCTTTTCGCCTTTCCGTCCTTCTTGTAGTTGAGACTGATGTCCGTTTTCCCGACCTGATTGCCGAATCCGACAGCACCGAACAGCAGATTCCCGTCGCTGCTCAACTGTGAGTCTTTTGTCACGTTAGAGAACATCAGTGACATCTCGCTCACTCCATCTTCCCCCTGAATAAGCACGGGGTATTGTGTATTCTCGAAGAAAAGAGCCTCGTGCATCAGTCGCTGGCTTTTGCTTTCGTGCCCGTTGAAAACAAAGCTTGCATCCGCTTGTGAGGTGACAAATTCAGCCGTCAGTTTCTCGTCGCCCCGTTCCACAGACAGGTTTTCCATCGCCTTTCGTATGCGATCGATGGTTTTGTCACACGAGAAACGCATCCGGACATCATTGTTCCGAATCTCAAAGTTGAATATGTTTCCCTCTTCTGCCATTTATGCCCAGTACGAAACGAAATGCTCCCTTTCAAGGGTGCGATACATTACGTTTATCTTCTGCTCTGTTGCCGTTTCTGCGCCAATATGTTTTCTTACGATTGCCCGCAGACAGTTAAGCAGATTTATGCGGTCTTCTCCCTTGTCAAGAATACCACCTTTTATATCTTTTATTCTTTCGTCTTGTTCATCAACAGCCAAACGATTGTCATCCCCCTCAATACGTGACAGAATCTTCATCAATGTGAATTCATCAAGCGCAGTTCCTAATTTGAATTCATTGCCTGCAAAATCCATACTTGCTGCAACATAAAGCATTGCCTCATTCGCTGCGCGATAGCCAAGTTTGAAAGGAGTACCTTCCAAAAGGATATTAACATCTTTCAAATAGTTGATCACCTTTTCGCTATCAATACTGTCTTTTACCTCTGATGCTTGCTGAGGGCGATTCACCAACAATTCGTTCACATCAGTAAGCAATGGGAATTGTGCACTTTCGCCTGATAGGAACTTGTCAAAATCCACTTCGTTCATCTCTATCGACATCGCCCTATCCAACACTTTGCGTGAGAATGTGAATGTCGTTTCGTCCATATTCACAGTTCCCATCACAATTAAGTTAGGAGGCAACGTAAGGCCTTTTTCTGAGAACTGCAAAGCTAAAGGATTGGACTTTGTATGATGAGCTTCGCCTAATAGATGCTTCAATATTTTTTCACAAGCATCTTGTCCAAACTCTTTAAACGGCTTGATGATAGGGTCAGTAATATACTCACCGTTCTCATCAGTTGATCGCGACTCAATAGCACTAAGGAATTCTGCGAAGTACTCCTCTACAGGAGCCAAATTCATTTCATCCAAACAGAGAAAATAGGGAGTATCCTTATGCTGCCAAGCTTTTACAACGAACTCCACAAACGGTGTAAACTCATACTTTCCAGAAATGTTAGAATAGAACCCTACCACATCCATCGAGTTATGCCAATTAGGCTTTACTTGGATCAGCTCGAAGTTCTCTGGACGATTATCCTTCCAACGGTCTTCGTCCTTGTCGTATTTCTGTGTTGTGGTCGCTTGTGCCAGTTTTCTCACAATACGGCTCTTACCTGTACCAGAGATACCTGCCAGAAGTACAAAAGGCTTAGTTTTGATAGCAGACACATATGAACGGTACTTAATATCTATCTCAGTATTCATTTTGAAATTTGTTTTGATACCAACATTCATGAGGCTTTTATACTGTTTATAAATATTTAGGTAAAGCGCTAATAGATCTCTCCCTTTATCCACATTATCAACATCCCATAAAGTATAATAAATAGCTCCAGCCCTATATTTTTCATCTGCGATATCAGCATTACCATCTGTGCATAATAACTCATTGTCAATGTTTAGCAACTCTCGAATATCCTGTGACTTTCTGGAAACTTCCTTTTTACCTAATCTTGGCCCAAATGCCCCAGGAACTGTAGTCCCTTGATTTAATGTCAAATAAACATGCTTATAATCGGAAGAAAAAAGGAAAACAATATAAACACCTTCTCTAGTAGAAGTCGTTATATCTTTATCTAGAATTGCAATCCATGGAGTTCGTGTTGCCCTACCAGCTCCAACTGATCCCTTAACAATTAATTGTTGATTGTTAATAATCGCAATTAACTCGTTCGGAATATATTTAGTAATTAAATCCGTTATCTCTGCATTAATATCTGAAGTAAGCTCTGCTTTTTCAAACATTGATGCATTTGAAAAACATTTTTTGAAGAATGTATTAATAATATCTACTTTTGTCATAAAGATACGTTTTTATTAATAGGGGCGAAGCAATGATGTTCCCAATCTTCCTGATGAGCAATAAACACTCGTTATGCTTCTACTTATATTTATTTGGATTACCCACTACCATTTTACAGTTACCCACTAAGTGTAATGGAGTTACCCACTAACTCAAAATAGGGGAAAGCTTATTAGTCACATAGTTCTTTCCATTTTGAAATCCACAGGGCTTTTCTCCATGCATTACCAACAATTTCATCATAATTGTCAATCCAATAATGAAGAATCTCGTTCTTTAACTGCTTGTTCTGTATTCTATTTATGAAATCCAAGCCCTGATTCATTTCAAAAATACTATCAATAAAAGAAGCCCAATCTACTTCTTTTATTTGTATAGAGCCAGAATCTAATCTATAGATTAATGCATTGTGAATCATCATTATTCGCATTTCAACCTGAGGGATGTCAATACTAATGACATCTTCATCTAAAACTACACTCTCATTGCCAGATACAATTCGATTTGTTAATTCTTGTTCTGTTAACATAACTAATCGTTTTTTTGTTATTATTCCTTGTATGTTTTTATTTTTTCTTTCCTACTAGTCGAATCCATTCAGAGTTGTCTATACCTACTCTTGATAATTGAGAAGCATAAGCAGACACTATATGCTGCGCAAACATTTCTTTTAGTTCTGCAACCCAAATAAATAGTTTTCCTGTAATGTCTTTGAATGCATATTGATTAACTTGAGGAATAAATTGTGCTACAATTTGTGCTTCTGTCTCATTTATAGGAGAAAACTTGTGTAATTCGATAGAGTATGATTTATTATCTACAATTAAATGATTGTTTTCTCCCACAACAACAGCCTCTCCTTTTATGCCTTGTACTAATGGAAGGAATAAGAAAGATCTTATTTCTTCTTTGCCAATTCTTACTGAGTCACAACTTTGTTGAATACATAGTAAGAATTTCCAATCAGAATCTTTTTCGTTTTGGAATTTTACTATTGTTCCCATTGTCAGGCGATGGACTGACGGTGAAGAGAACAGATTACTATGCTGAACTAGCCTTGCCCACTTGTAATTTGAAACCTCAGATTTTTCAGAGCAAAATAGACTAGCAGTTTCTTTCTTATACAAATCTGCCGTATACTCATTTACTTCAATTCCAAAAGCATTATTAAACTTTTTCTCAAAAGTGTCAGGGGATTTTACCAGAAGCTTTAATCTTTCAGCATTAATGCTAATACATTTCTTATTAATTGTAACTTGGCAGTCTTTTATATTTTTATCAATCCAAGACTCTATCCAATTCTCAATATTAAAGCCGCCAGTATCAATCAAGTTAGTCACTGACGTACCAATAATCTTTGAAAGCATGGATTGGGCATCATTACAATCTGGAATGGAAACAAAATGCCCTATGAAAGCAGGGTCAATGTCTTTCGAAAACACGCCCAGGATATTTGACGTGTTATTTCTAATAGAACTTATAGCTGCCAAAGCATAATTTGGCAACAATCCGTTTACAAAGTTTGCAAATTCTTCTGAAATAAAAGTTGGAAGATTCTCATATTCCACAATCTTGGATTGCAAATCTTTATTATACTTTAATGGATTATCTCCTACACCACTAGACTTGATGCGTACGAGAATTAATACATTAGAAGAAAACACTCGAAAATCTTCTTCTTTCGTTTTATAATTAGAATTGTCAGATACAATACTTTGTATTTCTTTAATTATATCATACAACTTTGTCCCATCTTCCGTATAGACAACAATTAATCTCAGTTTTTCATCTTTAGCGTCATCAATAATTTCCCTTATCAAATCTTTAGTATACTTACCCCGCGGTTCATCATCTTCTTCATCCGCCTCTTCATTCTCTACCAAATCGGTTTCTAATTTTAGAAACCAATCTAAAACAATAACATCTGATTTTGCAAATAATGATGTGCAATAACTCAAATCATTTTCAGAATGAGGTGCAAATATGGTACACAACTTTCCATCTTTGGCAAAAACACTTGATATCTGACTAGCATCAAATGCGTTCTTTTCATTCTTATCCGTCTGATATGCATTATCATCAACAAACAGAACATTTTGCATGAAACGATTTACGACTTCCTTGGTTATTTCACTAAAAGCCTGTGCCATAATTATTTTTTGTAAATTTTGAATGTTACTGTAGAATTATCTCGTGGTTCGTCAAGGACTAAAGAATAACCCTCTGCTTCCAAGACTTCCCTACTTATGCTTAACCCCATACCGCGGCCATTTATTTTTCTTGAGAAATGCATTTCAAAAATACGTTCTTTGTCTTGAGGCTTAATAGCTAACCCATTATTGGATAGATATATGCCAGTATCATCAGCATGTAGTCGTATGACCTTTTCTGGAATATCACTTTGTTTTAACCAATAAATAGCGTTGTCTATAATATTCACAAATACGGGGTAAAATGTCGAGCGGAAACCATATAATTTATGATGTGCAAATCCTTTTGTATGCTTAAATGCTATTTGGTGCCTTTCCAATCTTGCTTTGAACAAATCTATCAAGAAAATCTTAATATCCAACAATGAGATTTCTTCTCTTCTACGGTTAAGCCTTCTATTTAGCGGAGTAAAAAGATTTAAATAACCATCTAAGTGTTCAAAGTTAATCTTAATGTTCTTATACACTTTTTCCAAATTCTCATTGACTTCCGACCAAGCTTTCAAATCGCTTATACTATGTCTTATAGAATTTATAGTTCCATTGAACTCATGATGTACAATTCCTACGGCTAAGCCCAATTGACTTAGCTCCACATCTGTTTGTAGGCGTTCGCGCAATACTTCCAGTTCTTCCGAAGTGGCTTCTGCGATTTGATCATTTGTAATAATCTGGCCATCCTCACCTTTTTCTATATAGAAACTCTCAAATTGCCGGATAATGCGATCCATCACATCTGTATTACGCTGGCTTATCGCATCAATCTGCTTCTCCATCGTCATTCTCTCAGACACAAGATTAAAATCGTCTTTTGTCGAAAGCATTTTGAACTGATCCTTTACTTCTCGAATCTGGTTGTCTAGATCTAAAATCAAATCATTGGTTAGATCCTGGATTTTCTTAGTTACCCTCCCAACGACATCGTTTGTTTCTTCTTTTTTCTGCTTATTTGTGGTAAGGGCTTCTTTGGATATTAACTCGACAGCTTGTTCTAAACGCTTTCTCTTGTTGATTTCCAAATTCAAACGTTCGGTAAACTCATCTATCAAATTGTCTATCTTCTCAAAGTTCGGCCTGAATACAGTTTCGTCAAGTATCTTAAATTCCTCCAAATAAGAATCAAAATCTACTCTCATGGACTTTGACAGAGCAAAGCCTTTAGGAGGATTAATCGAGACTCTCTTTCGGTAGTCCGTAAGAGTCTGTCTCGCCCTTATTTCAGAATCGATAAGCTTTTGACTTGCTGCATCAGAATCCTTCATATAAATCAATGCAGACAATTCATTCCTGAATTGAGTGATTATCGTATCACAATCTATTTCATATTTATGTTCTGAAAGGCGAGTAAAGAACCGTTCCAAATCTTGAAGAAACTTTTCTTTTTTGCCTTTCGCAAGTTTGTCTCTACGCTCCAATGCCTGATAATAGGAGTTTATCTCAGACTTACGAGAATTATAGAATTCTGACTGGGGCGTGTTTCCTTTTTCATTAAAAAAATCAGCAGCAAGTTGCCAAAAGAAATTCTTCAAGATAGACTGCAATTGCCTATATGCCTTATTCTCAATAAAACCTTCTCTGCCAGCCTTCTCTATTAGATTACTATGCTGACCATTTGCTATTTCTATCGCCCCAAACATACGGCGATATGAAAAGAAATAGGTAGAAGCACGCTTTGAGCGATTCTTCTCTATATCAAGAAAGTCGTAATCTGAGTCGCCGTAAGGAAGAATGCGAATATTATCACGATAAATATATAGACCACCATATTTGTCTCCTTTCCGCCGAATTATCCCATAATTTTCAACGTCGACCCTAGAACTCTTCAATTCACCCTGTAAATATGCAAGATTAATAGAGAATGGTCCACATTCGGTCTCTCTATAATGGTTGTCACGCCAATTTATAACATGATTGTACGTCTTCTCTCCATAGATTCTAATCGTCCCCTTAAACTGGCCGTATTCATCAAATTGTCCAGAGAAGTGATGATCGGCAATTTCAAATTCTTCAGGAGTAAAGAATTGCTTTTCTTCCAACAAGCTGACAAAAGTTCCGTCATCATTCCTGAAATCCCGGAAAGCGATGTCTATCGTAGGAGCAGGATGGTTGGGTGTCATTGTATTATGGAACCCCATTAACATCTTTTCCATCTTCGTCGCCTCACTTGAATCTCCATCACCTTCAATATCAGGAATTAAGGAGTCGCTTACGGGCGAAATAAAGAAATGTGTTCCTCCAGCCTTTAGAAATGTGTTTCCTCCAATAACGGAATAAATGTTTTCAAGATTTGAGTTGAAGCCCTTTACCAAACATTTTATTCGAGAGAAATCATCCTTGTCTATACTTCCTTTTTCACATAATTCTTTCAACGAATTAATACATTCATTTTTCAAAGATTCAATCTCTTCTCTATTGGGGACGTCATTAAATTCTCTAACAGGAATGACAACATCGTCAATATTTAATCCTGTCAACTCAAATACATCCCAACAAATAAATGCCGCAACGATATTATTTGCAGACTCGTATTTTGCTTTAGTTAAGATCAGGACCTGACTGCCTATTGAAGCAATGGCCAACCTGCCAATTCCTTTTTCACCCATTATGGGCCTATGCTGTTTAGTCGGATCGATAGGAGGAAGTGAATTGCTTTTCCCAACCTTACTGTCAGTTCCTAAAGTTAGCCATCTATCTAAGAAATCTTTTTTAGACATTCCTATTCCATCATCACGGAGAACTAACATATTATCCTTCCGCAGAAAATCAATATCAAAATGATCGGCATACGCATCGTGAGCATTTTTAATTAACTCATTGATCGCTGTTGGAATTCCTGCTATTTGCTGTCTTCCCAACAAATCGAGCGCCCTTGCTTTTGTCTTAAATTGTGCCATATTTAATCATTTTGTTGGATAATCAAACCTAATCTTCTCGCATACTCACAAGGTACAGCATTACCTATTAATCTTGCTGTCGTTGCAATGCTATTTGTTCTAAAAACATAATCTCGAGGAAATGTCTGTAAGGTAGCACCTTCTCTTAATGAGATAGCTCTATCCTCTTCAGGATGTCCAAAACGACCGTTTGAAATACTAAAGAATTTAGTGGTTATTGTTGGAGCAGGTTTATTCCACCACATCCGGCCATAACTATCTTTGAAACTATCATCTTTACCAATGAAGCATTTCAGTTGTAATTCTGTGTCATCAGCCCAATCCAAGCGACTACCACCATCATGCCTGGTTTTTTGCAAACGACGCATACACTTATCGCTTAATCCTGCAACAGTATGGTTGAAAACTGTGCCATCTTTGGTTCCTGCACTTATTTTAGGGAATCCATGTGCCTCACCAATAAAATCAGAGAGCAACGCCTGTTTTTCATTAGCTTGTGGCAGATGAATTTCAACATCCAATCTTGTCGCGATTAGCGAGAACCTCTTCCTGGACTGTGGGATACCGTAATAGCTCATGTCTATTATTTTATATAGCATCTTACCATAGCCAAGTACTTCCAATTTTTTCTTAAATGCTGGCCAAATACTTTGTTTATTAGTCAATATGCCTGGGACATTTTCTACTAACACATAACCTGGCCTATAATAATCTATAAATCGGGCAAAGTTCCTAAGAAGATCTTTCGTTTTTAAAGAATGTTCTTTATCAGTATTGATGATGCTATAGAATTGACAAGGGCTACAACCCACTAATATCAAATAATCGTCATTCCTTGATATGCCAAAATTACGCTCAAAATAATCAGAATGTACTCGCCTTATGTCTTTGTCAACAAATACTGTCCCTTTATTATTAAATTCATAGGTTTCTTTTGCTTCTTTATCAATATCCACACCTGCAATCACGTCAATACCTGCCTGACGTAATCCACAAGTCATACCTCCACCTCCACAGAAGAAATCTATGGCTTTGAATCTTTTATTATCGCTATTTGTTTTCATTTATTCATTCGGAAAGATTCTTATATAAAAACTCTTTCAACGGCTCCAAATACTCTGAATCCAGATTCCAATGCTGGGTGTTCTCATAATCACGTTTCTTTTCCTTTATCAGCTCCTTCTGGTTCTTGAATAGCAACGCTTCCAGATAGCCATATATCTTTGTTTTCTTAGCAGGAGTAGTCAAAGGTGGAGGAGTGCGTCCTGGAATATCTAACTTGACCAGTTCTTTTTCGTAATCCTCCCAGCAATCCATAATGGAGTGATTATCGGGATTGATGATGTTCTCTAGCAAATCTTCCAGTGCTCCAGTATCTTGATTGTTGGGAAAAAGGAACAACTCAAATTCGACATGATATTGCTCTTTAATTGTTTCCAACTCCTGCCGACGAGTTTCAATATCGTCATCAGCATCAAATATGACAAGATTCACACCTCCTTGGTCTGAGTTGATGCGCATTTCTCGGATGTTGATTTCGTCCGACAATTTCTTGTATCCACCAGTCTTATCCCCTTTCAATTCACCTGTGTGGTTGATGCTGTATTGAGGGGCTCTCTCCAGAAAAAGGTGATGGTAATAGTCACTTAGGAACTTCTTGTCCGCATCGCCTTCCACAAATATGCGAAACCTTTTCATCATAGGGCAATACTTCTAAGTTCTATATCATTATCACAGGCGCCTCTCAACCCTTCATGAGTGATCATATAGGCCTGAAGGCCCTTTTTCAGGGTCCTCTCTATTGTATATAACCGCATCTCCTGTTGATACTCTGGATGCTCTTCCAGCATTTCATTCAAGTGGCTTAGCGTTTCCTTGCTATGCGTGGTAACGAACACCTGCTTGTTTGTTGTGGTTGCTAGCGCAAAGATGGCTTCCCACAGTTTCTTGTAAGCAGAATAGTGCAAACCATTTTCAATCTCGTCTATCAGAAGGATATTGTTCATGGGATTGGCTGAGGCAGCCACGATGTTCAAATAGCGACGAAGACCATCACCTTGCATATTGACTGCCAACAACTGATTGATGCCTTCCAAACCTACGTAAGCAACATTATTCAGAATCTCCAATGTAGTGATACGACTATCAAAGTTCTTCAATCGCTCTGTTACGGCATCTTTTAGCCTGCGCTTAATTAACTCAACCAAGTCGTTGGCAGGATTGCCTGCAGCCAAGTCAGCAGGAAGGAAGGCTACACTATTCTTTTCTAAATATCCTTCTGCCAGTTTCTTGTTAGATATCAATCCTTGCTGATTGGCTGTCAGACTGCACTCATACGTATTCTTTTGCTGACCGAATTCAACATCGAATAGCATCTTCAACGTATTCAGGAAAGTCTTCGTTTCAGAAGTCGGTATCTGCCCATTTTGTAAACTAACCTGTGATTGCTCGTCAAAAACATAGGTTAAGTCCAAGGACAAGTGGCGCTTACTGTTGTCAAACAATTCGGATGATATCTCTGGCTTAGTCTTCAGGTCATAATTATGGAACATATAGCCCAAGTCTGCAAAACTGCTATAGTTGCGAGACCTGATAGAATTGATGGTCTGAGGCAGGTCCGGGTTGGACATACCCATCATCAACAAAAGGCATTCAAGGACAGAACTTTTTCCAGAGCTATTCTGTCCCAGAAGTATATTTACACGGGAAAAGTCATCAATCGTCAGATGGTCAATACCTCTGAAGTTCTTAATCTCTATATTTTTGAATCCATCCATTATGTTCTGGTTCTTTTGATTTGACTACTTGTTTGTGCAGATCAGTGTCCTGACATCGACATCTAAAACTTCTGCTATCTCTGTTAATTGTGGCAGGGATGGTTGATGCATGTTGGTGCACCACTTGCTGACCGTTACGGCAGAGACACCGAGTTGTTCTGCCAGCCATTTGCTTGTCTTTTGATTCTCTACAAGAATCACTTTAATTCTATTAAGAGGCTTTTCGTTCATCTTTATTAAATTAAAACCGAGTGCCAATATAATAAAAGCCAGCGAAACTACCAAAAGATTTCCTCAAAAAGGTGTTTTACATTAATATATACTGCTAAAACACTGATAAAACAACATGAAAACACAAATTTTTAAGATGTCAATGGCATATACAAGCAAAGAATCTCTTTGATATTCCATCGAACTCTATGACCTTTGTTTACAAACCTAAGTCGTTTGTTTACGCATTGTTTACGCAAATAGTCTCCAGACTAATAGTCTATAGGTATAAGTGGCGACTATCATTCATGCTTTAATCCCACAAATGACCGAATAAAATTGTCACAAATCACCGAAAAAACTATAAAACTATAGTAAAAAGCATATAAAAATGTTCATATATCCACCAAATATGGTTTTCTTGATGATTAGCGGGGGCAACTCCAAACCACATACCTAAATTCGTTATCTGGTTTACTTTTCCTGCTTGCCGCTTTGAGATAATGCTCCTTGTTTTCGCTGTAATCTTTGCGAAAACATTTCTTGAACTCACAAAAAATCTCTCTACGTTTCAGAGGGTAACGCGAGGTCACTTTTGCTTCAAAAAGGTCACTTGAAGGTCACCAGGAAAAGAAAAAGCACTTGCGAGAAACTCGCAAATGCTTGATTTTCAGCGTGGACCAGCTAGGGCTTGAACCTAGGACCTCCAGATTATGAGTCTGTTGCTCTAACCAACTGAGCTACAAGTCCAATCTCGTTTGAGATGCAATGTAGAGTGACATTGCGAGTGCAAAGATACAACAAATAATTAAAAACTAAAAATTAAAAATTAAAAATCGTGACATCTTCTACTAAAAAGATTAAATGCCCTTGTTTCGTTTGCCGTTTGACTTACGGTATTATTTTGTAATTTTACTCACTTGAGCTTATGGTCTTCCTCCTCCTTGCAAAGCAAAAGAAATAAAAATTCATTTGCTCTTGCTTCGTTCGTTGTTTAATCGTAACTTTGCAAATGGAATGGGAAAGAATAGGTCTATAATGAGTCCGTGTTTGGCTAGCATCGGTTTCTTCGATGGGGTGCATCGAGGGCATTTATGCCTTATCAGTCAGTTGCTGGAACTGGCAAAGGAAAGAGATCTGAAGTCGATGCTCGTGACCTTTGACCGCCATCCGCGCATGGTGGTCAGTCCGGGCCATGTGCCTACGTTGCTGACGACGTTGGAAGAGAAAGAGCAGTTGTTGCGGCAGACGGGGGTGGATGAGATTGTGGTACTACCTTTCACGCAGGAATTGAGTAGGCTGTCTGCCCGGGAGTTCATGGAACAAGTGTTGCAAAAGGAACTGAACGTAAAGGCGCTGATGCTGGGCTATGATCATGCTTTCGGTCATGGTGGCGGTTCTTTGAACGATTATGTCCGCTGGGGGGAGGAAACTGGCATTGATGTGGTGCGAGCCCACGAACTGGAGGAAGTGATGGTGAGTAGCAGCAAGTGCCGCCGGGCACTGGAGCAGGGTGATGTGGAAGGCGCGACAGAAATGTTGGGCCGTTGGTATTCGTTGGGTGGCGAGGTGGTGCGTGGTTTCCACGTGGGCCACGAACTTGGTTTCCCGACAGCTAATCTTCAACCCGATGCAGAGAAACTGTTGCCTGCCAACGGGGCGTATGCCGTTTGGTGTGTATTTGCTGATGGCGAGCGCCATGGTGGAATGTTGAATATAGGAAACCGCCCCACCATAGGAAATGGCGAGGCGGTGTCTGTGGAGGTGAATCTTTTTGAATATGACGGCAATTTGTATGGTCAACGCATCGTTGTGGAGTTTGTTAGCCGTCTTCGTGATGAGCGCCGCTTTGCCTCACGCGATGAGTTGATGAATCAACTTGCCCAAGATGAGGAAACCACAAGGCAGTTGCTGAACTTGTGATTTCCCATCACTGATTTCATGTTTTTATTCTGCCAAGACCGTGAACTCGGCACCGCTGGCATAGTCTGCCCCATTTTGGCTGGAGAGGGCGGTGAAGCGTAGGTAGCGGGCACGCAGAGGCTTTTCGAACATTACCTTTTGTTCTTTCTTCGAGTGGGCAAACTCACCTTCGCAGATGGGGGCATTCCATGTCTTGCCGTCAGTGGAGAGCGAGATGCTGAACTTCTTGACATCACCATTTGGACCGTCCTGTCGAGGCTGGTAGGTGAAGCCCTTGATGAGTTTTTCCTCGCCGCAGTCGAAGTCCACCCAGTGGGGGTACTTGGCCTGTGTGACGCTGTACATCGTGTGCCAGATGGTGTTGATGTTGCCATCGACAAGGTTCTTGGCAGCAGAACCGTCGGAGAGTTCCTCGCTACTGGTGTAGATGACTTCAACGGGAATAGACTCGATGCGTTCAAAAGTAGCACTAACCTTATTGTCTGTTTGACCGGCATACCAAACCGTTACAGTTCCACCGTTGCGAAGGTCGAAGGGAGCGGTGAATGTCTGTGGCTTGTCATTGTCAATTTGGTACATCACGGTTTTTCCTTCCTCACTGATAATAGATACCTTTCCAGCCTTGCTCCGTGTAACAGCCAGTGGTAGCGGGGTGCTCCCCTTGACTTTTGCCTGCTGTGGGAGGTTGAGACTGTTGGCTGAAACAGGGCGAATCAGGAAGCCCATTTGATGAATGTCTCCCTTCACGCGGTCGGGTTCGAGTGGACCACCCTGGCCACAGCTATTACCACCGAGTCCCGTCACCTGACAATCGAGGTGAAGATGGATGGCTGAGGACTCGGGCAGGTCGCATGGATGCGGAGCCAGTGTCATCTCCAAAGCACTCCAGGGAAGGGCAGAAACGGACATGGTGGCTACGTTGAGGGGTGACGGATTCTGGGAGTTGTTGAGGCAGATGAACTGCACACCATTGCCCGAACGTCCTGTATCGAGCGCACACCAGCGCACCTCCTCGCGGTTGCCCATGCTTTGAGGCTTGGGGAAATCTACAAATTGCTTCTCCACCGTGTTGTCCCAGATTCGGTCGTAGTAATCGACGAAAGAGCCAGACTTGCGGTCTGCATAGTTGTTCAGCGGACCGCGTCCATAGTAACTAAAGTGGTTGAGGGCTTTGTTCACTTGCATGGCATAACCAATGCGTGGTAGTACAAGGCCTGGGTCGGAGGAGATGATGCTACTTTCTACCTCGATACTTCCATCAGGATAGACTGTGTAGGTGATGTTCGTGGTGAAATGGAAGTCGCTGGGGCTCATCTCACCTGCATCGACGATGGTGTAGCGTCCAGAGCTGCCTCCACGAATCTCTCCCTTGCGCTCGCCTTGACTCACAATGGTGTAGCAGAGTGTGACAGAACCATTGTCACTTGAAGAGACAGACGATTTCAAGGCCTTGTGTTTTAAGTTGTGCAAGCCGTTGGGATACCATTGTTGATACATCCAGTTGTCGTTGTCGGTGGGTGCACGCAGAGCGTCAATCTTAGGTCCGCCTCCTGGTAGGAAGATTTCCTTGCCGTCATAGTTCAGGTGTTCGATGATGCCCGTCTGGTTGTTGAAGGAAACTTCGAATTTATCACCTGCAATGGTGCTCAGTCCGCCCTCATTCTTAACTTTCAAATCTTCATTCTTAACTTGCATCGACGCAATGTCCTTCCAGCCCGTGGCTTCTTTCACAAGCAACTGTTCCTCCATTTGTGTATAGCCGGCGTTGGCCCAGGGCTTTTTCTCGCGGAGTTTGAATTCGATGCGAACGAAATACTCGTTTTCGGGTTTTAGGTTGGCGAAGTCATAGGGCAATGTGACCTGACAACGCTGACGCGGTGCGAGGTCAATGGTGGGTAGTTCCTTATAGTTGACATCAACAAAATTGTCATGGAAGAGACGCCATCTTATTTCATATTCGGAAAGGTTGGTGAAATAGTTCTTGTTGAATATCTCGATGCGACCCTTCTCCATGTCAATGGGCTTCACCTCAACATTCTGATACACCTTTTTCACCTCGTAATATTGAGGTTTGGGCTGCAGATCGGGCAGCATGATGCCATTCATGCAAAACATGCCGTCGTTGGGTTTGTCACCATGGTCACCCCCATAGCCGAAG
>JAEEGL011137904.1_pt1 | contig 14459 bp, 11 predicted proteins | sample 9134231 | NCBI WGS metagenome assembly JAEEGL01 (sample SAMN16246548, study PRJNA631951) | gut metagenome | biome: gut microbiome; feature: rumen; material: fiber-attached | host: Bos | place: Iran: Karaj | collected 2018-10
CTAACAATTCTACAAAAGCAGGCATAATAAGGTACTTACTAAATCGCAAAAATGTTGATATGCATGAAAAATACCGTGTATTCGAAACATATCAATGTACATATACCTTGTGCTAATATCCCTTGTTTCCCTTCAGGTTCTAGTGTGCATTACGCACGTGCGGGTTCAAGTCCCGCCTCGCGCACCAGCTAAAAGGCTCGATTTCTTCGGAAATCGAGCCTTTAATTCTATCGTTTGCGTTTTATTTCAAGAACATCTGCACCAGCTTTTTGCCCATGTTGGTGTAGGGCCGATAACGCATACCCAGGTCAATCCACGTCTTCTTGTCCACAATGGATTTATAGTGGGTAAACGCGTCAAAGCCTGCCTTCCCATGATAGGCACCCATGCCGCTCTCTCCCATGCCGCCGAATCCCATCTCCGAAGTTGCCAGATGGATAATGGTATCGTTGATGCATCCCCCTCCGAAAGCACACTTTGTGGTTATCATCTTTTGGGCAAGCTTGTCCTTTGAGAAAACATACAGGGCCAGCGGACGAGGTCTCTCATTGATGATTTCCACTGCCTCTGCAATGTCAGTGACGGACAATACTGGCAGCACAGGGCCAAAGATTTCCTCACCCATCACTGGATCATCAAACGTCACGTTGTCAAGCACCGTAGGGGCAATCCGCAGCGTTTCAAGGTCACAGATTCCTCCGCAGCGTACCTTCTCCTCATCGATGAGCCCCATGACACGCAGAAAGTGCTTCTCATTGACCATGCGGCTGTACTCCGGGTTGTCCAGAGGATTCTCTCCAAGCTGTCGTTTGATCTCTTTCAGTACCTCCTCTATGAAGCGGTTCTTGACGGAAGCTTCGCACAGTACATAGTCTGGAGCCACACAGGTCTGCCCGGCATTCAGATACTTTCCGAACACAATCCTTCGTGCTGACAAAGCCAGATCCGCAGTGTGATCCACCACAACCGGGCTTTTCCCGCCCAGCTCCAGCGTCACAGGTGTCAGATACTTTGCCGCATAGCGCAGGACCTCCCTCCCGACTGTCTGTGAACCAGTGAAAAAGATGTTGTCGAACTTCTGCTCCAACAGGCTCTGATTCTCTGCACGGCCGCCGGTGACTACAGCACACAGCTGCTCCGGAAGCGCTTTAGACAGCATTTTTTTCAGCACCGTACATACATTGGGAGAATATGCGCTGGGCTTCAGAATCACCGTATTGCCTGCTGCAATGGCATCGATAATCGGCTCCACTGACAGCAGATATGGATAGTTCCAGGGGCTCATGATTAGGGTAACTCCGTAGGGCATCGGCCGCACAAAGCTTCTGGCTGCGAAGTTGGTTAGAGGCGTTGGAACGGTCTTGTCCCGGGACCACTTCACCAAGTTTTTTTCCACGTAGCTCAGTTCGCTGAGAGCCAGCCCTGTCTCACACATGAAAGCCTCCTGTTCACACTTTCCCAGATCCTTCATCAGGGCCTGATGAACCTGAGGTCTGAATTCCTCCATGGCAGTATGCAGATCAGACAGTGCCTTACGCCTGGCACTCACCGGTAGGGTTGCTCCGGTACGGAACCAGGCACGCTGTACCTCTACGAGGCAGCGGATTTCGACTTCTTCCATAAGTCCTCCTTTTCCCTGGTTGAAAGCCCCTGTGCATGCACAGCATCGGATGCTTCACCCAGATCTTCGGCTACCTGTACATAGAACTGTTCCAGTGCTTTCCGGTCCATGAGTCTAGGCACAGGATACAGAGGGTTCCCCTCATGGTCGGCGTATTTGCTGAGCTGATAGATGTCCTCCCGGCGAATTCCGGACAGCTTGTTGGGAATACCCATATTCCGGTTCATTCGTTCTATCTTCCGGATGAACAGCTCTGCCGCCACCGAGGCCGGAGCAGACTCACCGCACAACCCGATTGTCACCGCCAGTTCCTTCAGCTTTTTGTATACAGAATCACCGTAAGCTTTCAGTACATAGGGAAGCAATACCGCATTGGCAAGTCCGTGTGGTGTATTGTACATACCGCCCAGGGAGTGTGCCACCGCATGGCAATACCCCACATAACTTCTGGTGAAGGATGCCCCTGCCAGATAGGCTGCCCGCAGCATCTGCCGGCGTGCTTCCAGATCAGAGCCATCCGCGTAGGCACGTTCCAGATAGGTTACAATCAGCTGGACCGCTTCGACAGACCAGGCTCTTGTTTCCTTTGTGGTGGATCGTCCGATGTACGCTTCGACCGCATGGGTCATTGCGTCCATGCCCGTGGTAGCTGTGATGTTTTTGGGAAGCCCTACTGTTGTCTCCGGATCTAACACCGCATAGCTCGGGATAAGGTTAAAGTCGTTCATGGGCACCTTGTGGCGGGTAACATCATCCGTAATAACTGCAGCCAGTGTAGTCTCACTGCCGGTACCTGCCGTGGTGGGTACGGCGAAAATGGGCGGCAGTTTGTGCAGAATTCTAAGATTTCCGCTCATGGACTTTAGACTCCGGTTCGGACAGCCCGCCCTGGCCGCGGTGGCCTTGGCACAGTCCATGGCAGACCCTCCTCCGAAGCCGATCACTGCACCACAGCCGTGGGCCTGGTACAGTTTCAGCGCCGCTTCGATCATGGAAAAGGTCGGATTGGGCAGTGCTCCATCAAACACCGGGCAATCAATATCGGCCTCATTCATTGCCTTCTCAAGCACGGCGGTGAGCCCCAGACTCCGGATGCTCTGATCCGTCACCAAAAGTGCGGAACTGATTCCCAGTCCAGACAACGTCTCAGGGATATCTGTCACTGTCCCCAGTTCCCGGGGCATCCGATAGGGCAGCACCGGAAGTGCTGCCCGAAAGGCTCCCTGATATATACGGCAATATGCCGCTTTCCATGGATTCACAATGATTTCCCTCTCTCGAAGTAATTTTATGCTTTATGAAATATAATTATTAATATCATATGTTTGAGGAAATATCAAGTCCGAACTTTCAGCTTTTTGACAAAGTCGTGTTTTACTGTAAGGCTGCGGTCAGCACTTCCCTGTATACAAAGTGATAAAACATTGTCCTGTCCCTCATATCCTTTTTGATCATACACTTTCATTACACGCTTGGTTTTCCATTCAAGGCAGGAATATTGAAGTTCCCACTCCGGTATGCTATATTATCAAACATGATGAACATGAATTCTTTGCACTTCCCATAAGGTTGGGGCATCAACCCTTGCAGGAGGGTTTGTACGACCTCGCTTGCGAGGCGTTTCCCGATAATCGCACAATCTTCGGATCCGAGCCTAAGAAGCCTCGCACTTCAGTCCGGGGAGTATGTCACTGAAACAGTATCGAGGTATAAATCGGAGGGATTTCTTTTGAAGTTTGACACCAGAGACACTAAGCCGAAGCTGTATTATCTGCTGTTTGAAGTTGTAATAACCGTGGTGATTATCACAATACTTGCCGTGCTGGATGCCCGGAAGTACGCAGTGTGGGTCAGCTTTATTGTTTCGCTATCTTTACTCCTTGCCGCAGTTCAGCTGATTATAGCCTTTTTCCGCCAGCTGCAGTACAATCCATACTCTTACAACACAATTTTCTATTTTGGCTTTGCGCTGTTTCTCTTGGTCGTGTTCCTGATTGCGGCCTGGCTTACCGGGAAGATGGTGCAACAGTCCGGTGTATATCACTCCAGAATAGTTGTGCACTATCTTGTTAGATCGGCATCAGATTATATGTTTTTTTCCTTTCCGTTCCTTCTGGTATTCTCTGCAGCACTGTGTGTATCAAATATCTCGTTAATCCGCCACGAAGGCAGACGTCCTGTGAATCTGCTTGGTATCTTGCTTTCATTTTTCCTGGTTGGAGGCGCACTGTTTCTCTATTGGTTCTACTTTTACGCTTCCGGCAGCGAATTGGAGGTCATGATCCATGACTTAATCACAAACTTCTTTGCTGCCATATATATCTATTTCGAGTGTATGATCCTCGGCTCCATTGTGGCCGGTGCCATCACTGCCCGGTATGAGCCGGAACCGGACAAGGACTTCCTTATCATTCTGGGCTGCGGGCTGCGGTCCGATGGCACTCCTACGCCGTTGCTGCAGGGACGTCTGGACCGGGCACTAGCCTTTGCTGAGAAACAGCGGAGCCGTACTGGAAAGCAGCTGACCTTCATCACTTCCGGTGGCAAGGGACCGGACGAGGTCATCAGCGAGAGTGCAAGCATGAAGCGGTATCTCATGGATCATGGCGTACCCTCTTCACAAATCATTGAGGAGGATCAGTCCACCAGCACTCTGGAAAATATGCGGTTCTCCAGAGAAAAGATTCTGGCAGCAGATTCCGATGGAAAGGTGGCCTTTTCCACTACAAATTATCACGTTTTTAGGAGCGGTTTGTTCGCTAGGAGGGTAAAGATGCGTGCTGTAGGGATGGGTGCAAAAACAAAGTGGTATTTCTGGCCCAACGCAGCTGTCCGAGAGTTCGCCGGACTTGTCACTGAGCACAGGCTGAAGCAGGCAGTCATCCTCATCTGCATGGTCGCGTTCTATCTCGTTTTGACTGTGCTGTCGTTCAGATTGATGTGAAAGAGGGAATGTTTATGCAAGCCCAGCTGGCCGTTAAGGATTTGACACTGTCGTGGCCTGATGGCTTCCACGTGATGGACCAGGCGGAATGGAGCAAGCTGAAGCTTCTCGCAAGCGGAGAAAGTGCCGGTCTTTCTGACCCGGAGCGCCACATCATCGTCACTGTTGGTTACAGGCAGGTGAACGGATTTTCCGCCGCACTGCTCAGTGGCCGGGATCTGGCTAAAAACATGGAAAAGCAGATTCGCAAGTCCATGATTTCACTGGATTATACGTTCACGGGCTTTCATCGGAAAACGGTGGGAGGGAAAGCTGCAGAGGGCTTTCGCTATTCCTACATTTCCAACGGCGTGAGCATGACTGGAGAATCCTTTGTGATCAAAAACAGGCGTGAACTATACTATCTGCATGTCTATATGCGTACCGAGCTGCTGGAGTCATCCCTCACAGTATGGGAGGGCATTCTCGACGCTTCCTATTTCCACGGTCAGGCAGATTAAGTACATCTGTCCCTGGCCCATCTGGCACCGTTCCTTAATGAGCATAGTTTAAGCCCTTGAAAACACCAGGTTTTCAAGGGCTATTTCCTTTTTTTCTGTTATTTTGGGAAATCTACATTGACTGCATCATTGATGCTGTAGTAGGCCACAGAATGGACGGCAAGTGCGTTAATTATCGCTTCATCAATTATATACAGCGTCTGCAGGTCTGTCGAAGCTGACAGTGATGGCACACAGACTACGATACACACAACAGGCCACACCGCCATTCTTCCAGCTCCAGACAGTCCATCCGTTCTCCATTGGTTCCTAGCCGGTTTTTCCTCCCCGGACCTATCATCTTCCTCGCGGGATTAGAACGTCTCCAGCGTCTTATGGCGGCAGCAGAAGTGGTATGTCACTTACTCACCCCTGCGTTAAAACCCTTTAATCTGTGGGTCTCTCTGTTTGCCTGTCCCTACTAAAGCCCGTCAAAAATCCTGCTCCCTTTTGTGTCCAGCCAGCGGAGCAACACAAGCGAAACTGTACCAAAAAGGGCGGTCCAGATCAGCAAATAGTATGCCGCACCGATCCTGTACCCGATTATCAGATACATTCCAGCCAGAACAATGCCGATGCCCCAGCTGCTGAACAGTGCTACAACAATTGCCGCACTCTGCTTAATGGGTGCCAGTTCATTGGTCCAGTTTAACAGCGGCATCCGCACGCCGATAACAGTGTCAAATATGGCAGAAAACAGCGAATAAACCAGTGGAAGTACAAACAGCAGAAGCCGTACCTCCAGCGCTGCCGGAACGATTGTGGCCGCACATACGACAGCAAACAGCATGGGGATTCCTGTCAGAATCATCTGTACGGATGCCTTCGCCCGGAGCACTGTCCGGGGCGCCACAGGCAGGGACTGCGGAATCCAGATGCTTTTCCCCTCCAGAGATACCGACGGCGTAGCCATATCGTTCATGGAAGTGATCATCACCAGTGCTGTGCAGAGCAGGACCGCAGCGCTGTCCGGACGGCCGATGAGGAACGCATCGATCAGCTGACAGGCCTCCCTCCCCTTGACTAGGAGCAGGACACCGCAGGCAGGAAGCAGCAGAATGCCCAGTCCGCAGTTCAGCATATAGTTTGCGTTGGAGGTGAACCGTGCAAATTCCTTAGTCAGCAGTGCTTTAAACGCACTCTTCGGCCGGACTGTCTTTTCCCGGTATCGCTTTTTTTCTGTATTGCCGCTGGATGTGGCAATGCTCAGAAAGCTGCGGGTTATCGCTATCCATATCAGTGCAGAAACCGCAGCTGTTAGGATTGTGAAGATTACTGTTGCCAGCCAGTCTCCCTCTCCGATCCTGCCGAAGAAATAGAGTCCGAAGGCCGCACCTCTGATCTTCGTACCGTATTCTTCCGCGTTCCGGATCAGGTCCCGCACCAGATCGCTTGCCTTGAAGTAGAAGAAATAGTATCCAACGATAAACAGAAGTGCGATCAGGACGGAAATAAAGCTTCTGTTTTTCAGCTTCAGGCTGATCTTCGCCACAACCCAGCCGAGCAGGCAGGAAAGGATCAGCACGGTCATCGTGACAACCAGAAACAGCACAATTCCGCAGATTACCCGGGCTGCCGTTACACCAGCCACTATCCAGTAGACGATGAGTCCAGGGATCAGAACAACAGCAGAATACATTGCACCCATCAGATAGACATTGGCCAGTCTGGCTGTAATAATAGTCCGGATCGGGATGGGCATGGACAGGAGAAGATCATTGTCTTTGGCAAGATACAGCCCGGAGTATGTACTGAATACGCTGCCGAAGGCGCCTAGCAGCACAGCAAGTCCGGAAAGCAGCAAAAAATACAGCCAGCCTACTCCCGCCTGGGACAACGGACCGCACAGGCTCAGGGACAGTGCGGTAAACATGCCGCCCAGCATGCCGACCATGATTACGACAAAGAACAGAATCCATACCACAATGGCTGGTTTTGAGCGCATTTTGTTTTTCTTTGCGTCATAGAAGTAGCCCTTGAATACTTCCAGGAGCTGTTTTTTTATCAGCAGCTTCAGCATTTATTCCGCCTCCAGTTCCAGGAAGACCTCTTCCAGGCTGTCATCCCCCTTGACCTCTTCCATAGTCCCGGCTTTGATCAGCCTGCCCTGCTTGATGATGGCCACCTTGTCACAGAGCTTTTCCGCCACCTCCAGCACATGTGTCGAGAAGAAGATAGCGCCGCCGGCATCACAGTGCTCCCGCATCATTTCCTTGAGCAGATGCGACGCCTTCGGATCCAGACCTACGAAAGGCTCGTCCATGACGATGAGTTTGGGATTGTGAATCAATGCTGATATCACCGCCAGCTTCTGCTTCATTCCGTGGGAGTAGGCGGCGATAGCCTGTGCAAGGTCATCTGTAAGTTCAAAAAGATCAGCATACTTACGGATTCTCTCCTGCCGGACCTCAGCATTTATGCCAAATATGTCCGCCACAAAGTTCAGATACTTAATGCCGCTCATGAACTCGTAGAGATCCGGGTTGTCCGGAATATACGCCAGTTCTTTCTTGCATTTCACCGGATCATCCTGAATGTTGCTTCCGTTTACAGTGATCGTCCCTTCATCAAACTGCAGGATACCCACCGCGCTTTTCAGCGTGGTGGTTTTCCCCGCGCCGTTATGTCCGATAAACCCATAGATTTCCCCCGGAGCAATGTGAAGGGACAGGTCGTCCACTGCTTTTGTCTCTCCGTAACACTTGGTCAGATGCTCAATTCTAAGCACAGCCGTCACTCCTCCTGTTGTTTTGTTTTATAAGCTTTATTGCATTCTCGTTCCCCAAATCAGTAGTACTTTTCAATGCCGCCGTACCCAGTAATCAGCTTGTTCCGGCGGGTCTTATCCATAAAGCTGTCCAGCCTTTTCCGGAATTCTTCGGGGCGGCTTCGCGCAGCGTCAATATATGCAATCCGGATGCGGCAGTAAGATTCTGAAAGCTGCTGATAATGCTCCCATACAGCTTCGTCCTGTCTGAGTTCATTCAGAATATCCTCAGGGAAGACAAACGGAGTCCGGATAAGAGGAAGGATGTCTTCTCTGACTTTCGGATGAATCATGCCTCGGGCATCCAGCCAGATCAGGCGTTCGATATTCGGCCGGGAATATGGACTTCCCTTCCTTCTGGGCGTAAAGCGCTGGGCACGGTGAAGCGGATCGATATGCCGGATTGTACTGTCGATCCATCCGAAGCAGAGTGCTTCCTCTACCGCGTCATTGTAAGAGAGGCTTTTCTCCCCGGAACCCTTCATAGGAAACACAAAATAGATCTCTTTTGAAGTCTCAAAATGCTCTGAAAGATAATTCCGCCATTCAGTTCTCTCACTGGCATAAAACAGTTCCATCTTCACATCTCCGCAGCATGACAAATCTGCACCAGGCTTATGCTTTCTCTTCCTTAATATATTAATTCACTGTTCCTTTGTCAAGTATCCAGCCAGTTGCGTACATTCCTGATACTGAAGCAAGGAAAGCATATGCCGCTGCACACCTGGGCCGGGACTGTCAGCTTGTATAAAATGAACCATTTCCGCACAAACTGTCCATGTCTTTCAATAGATTGCGCTTGATGGGAGCATGGAATCATGGTACCATATCTATAGAATTCAAAACAAGGAGGAATTCCCATGCGCTATCAAAAGCTTCTGTCCCCTATCATGATCGGCGGACAAATCATTAAGAACCGTCTGACCTATCCCAACGCTTCTCCGCATTTTCTCCAGGGACCGGAGACTTTCCCGGCAGACGGCTACCGTGCATTTGCCGCAAATCTGGCAAAGAACGGCGCTGCCATTGTGAACTTTGCGGAATGGGACAACTATCCTGCCCAGCGGCAGGGTCCCCGGGATATGGACATGGTCCACATGCAGGCTTTTGACATGACCGACCCGGCTGTACACAACTATGTGTCACAGATGTGTGAGGAAGTCCATTTCTACGGCTCCAAGATTATCGTCACCTCCTCTATTGTCTATCCGGATGGGTACAGTCTCTACGGAGGACGCGGATTCGGTCCCCGGGCCAAGCCCACGGAGCCGCTTCCTCTGGACCGGATGGGTGAAGCAGTCGCATTGACGGTGGACCATCTGAAGCTTTTAAAGCACCTTGGATATGACGGCGTATCCTTCCGGTGCGATATGATAATGGCTCCGGGCGGTGTCAGAGATGACGAATACTCCGGAGACACTGTAAAGAACCGTACCCGCCTGTTCCATGAGATCTGTGCGACTATGCGGAAGGAATTCGGTAAAGCCTGGATTATTGAGGCCGTGCTGGCCTGGGAACAGAACAACGGGTACGGCGGCAACGCCAAAATGGGCGGAGGCTACACGGAGGATGACGCACTGGAATTCTGCCGGCTCTTCGATGACGTGGTAGATATTCTGGAAGTCCGGGAGCACGACGGCTGCGCTTCCCATCCCACCGGCTATAACTTCACCCAGGGCATCCATCCGGCGGTGGACTTCTGCGTGAAAGCCAAGGCTGCCGGCATTAAAATGCTCATGAAGCCCATTGGCGGTTTCCAGGAACCAGACGAGATGGAACGCTATCTGGTAGAGGGCAAGTGTGACATGTTCGGTCTTGCCCGGGCATTTATGGCAGATGCGGAATACGGCAAAAAGCTGTATGAAGGCCGAGGCGAAGACATCACACCATGTCTCAAGTGCAACAAATGCCATGGCGTGATGCTTCCTGAGCCTCAGCCATGGGTATCCGTCTGCTCGGTGAACCCCCTGCAGGGTCTTGGACACAAAATCCACCGGCTGGTAGATGACAGTGCCGATTCCAAGAAGGTCGCTGTCATTGGCGGCGGTCCCGCAGGAATGCGCGCTGCCATTTATGCGGCAGAACGCGGCCATGACGTAACCCTCTATGAAAAGAGCGATACATTGGGCGGACAGCTCTTCCACGGAGACTATTTCCCCTTCAAGTGGCCCATCCGGAATTTTAAGAACTGGCTCATTGACCAGCTTGGCAAATCCGGCGTCAAGGTTTTAATGAATACTGAGCCCACTGCTCAGATGATCCGGGCAGGCGGCTATGATGCAGTCATCGCTGCAACGGGTGCGAAGATCAACGTTCCAAACATCCCAGGCCTCAAAAACGAGGACGGCAGCCTGAAGGAAAACTGCTTCACCTGGGTTGACGCCGCAAAGCATCCGGAGAAGCTTGGAAAACACGTCGTCATTGTCGGCGGCAGCGAAGTGGGTACGGAAACTGCCATGTATCTCTGCGGTCTGGGCCATGATGTGTCCGTTCTGACGAGGCAGAAGCGCCTGGCACACAATGCCTCTGGCCTGCACTACATCACCATGGCTTTTGTGAAGGCCGGACCTAATGGAGAAGCCCGGGAAGCTCCCGCCTGGGAGATGTACGACAATCTCACCGGCATTACATGCGCAGAGACTGTAAAGATCGACGGAACGTCTGTCACCTATCTGCAGGACGGTGTGGAAAAGACGGTCACCGGAGACAGTGTGGTGATCTGCGGCGGCATGACTCAGCTCACTGCCGAGGCATATGCTTACGCCGGACTGACCACCGAGTTTTACGCCATCGGAGACTGCAACGGTGCAGGCAACCTGGAGGTCTGCAACCGGGAAGCCTATTCCAGAGCAATGATCCTGTAACCGGTCTGCAGGCATGAAAGATTCATAGGCGCCTCAGGGTGACGCAGGGCAGGCTGCCCGGCGTCACCTTTTTTCGTCACAGCCCTGATCTGCAGGGATATCCTTCGGAAAAAGCCTTGATTTTTCTGCAAAAATACGATATGCTGTTCTTGAACTACTTAAACGTTTTCGGAGGTGGGCTCAGCATGAAATTCGGTTCTTTCGATGACGCCAGACGGGAGTATGTCATCCACACTCCCCGCACCCCCCTGCCCTGGATCAACTACCTGGGTAGCGAGGACTTCTTTGTCCTCTGCTCCAATACTGCAGGCGGCTATGCTTTTTACCGTGACGCAAGGCTTCGGCGCATCACGAGGTATCGCTACAATGCCTGTCCGTTGGATTCCGAAGGCTTCCGCCTGTATATCCGGGACGGTGAGACCGTATGGAACCCCGGATGGCAGCCCACCCAGACGGAACTGGATCACTATCTCTGCCGGCACGGGCTGGGATACACAATCATCGAGGGAAGCTGGAATTCACTGCATGCCACCCAGGAACTCTTTGTTCCGGGCGGAGACAACTGTCTGCTCATGCGTGTGACCCTTCGTAATGACAGTCAAATGGAAAAACGGATCTCCCTGTTCCCCTACCTGGAATTCTGCCTCTGGGATGCCATGGATGACGCCTCTAATTTCCAGAGAAATTATTCCACCGGAGAGGTGGAGGTGGATGGCGCCGCCATTTACCACAAGACTGAATACCGGGAACGGCGGGATCACTATTCCTTCTTCTGGACAAATCGGAAGCCCGACGGTTTCGACACTGCCAGGGAAGCCTTCATCGGTGTCTACGGAAGCCCTGCACGGCCTGAAGCCGTTCTGAACGGCGGCTGTACCGGAAGCATTGCCCATGGCTGGCAGCCTGTTGCCGCACAGCAGTATGATCTGGTCCTTGCTCCCGGCGAAAGCTGGAATGTTATCTGCGGACTGGGATACGTGGAAAATCCTCAGGAAGAGAAGTGGGAGGCACCCGGTGTCATTAGCAAAACCCGCGCAAAGGCCATGATGGCACGGTATTCAGACGATGCGTCCTTCGACCGGGCGTGGGCTTCCCTGGCGGCTCATTGGGAGGATCTTCTCTCCGGCTTCCGTGTATCCTGCGGAGACAGCAGGCTGGACCGGATGGTCAATATCTGGAATCAGTACCAGTGCATGGTGACCTTCAACATGAGCCGTTCCGCCAGCTATTTTGAAAGCGGTATGGGCCGCGGTATGGGTTTCAGGGACTCCTGCCAGGACCTGCTGGGCTTTGTCCACATGATCCCCGAACGGGCGCGCCAGCGCATTCTGGATATCGCTGCCACCCAGTTTCCCGACGGAAGCGCCTATCATCAGTACCAGCCGCTTACCAAGCGGGGAAACCTGGCTGTTGGAAGCGGCTTCAATGATGATCCTCTGTGGCTTATCGCCGGTACTGACGCATATCTGCGGGAGACTGGAGATTTTGGTATTCTGGACGAACTCTGTGATTTCGACAACGATCCTGCTCAGGCCGCGCCTCTGATGGAGCATCTGCGGAGGAGCTTCCATTACACCCGCACTCACCTGGGCCCCCACGGACTGCCGCTGATCGGGCGTGCCGACTGGAACGACTGCCTGAATCTCAACTGTTTTTCCGAGCACCCCGGAGAGAGCTTTCAGGTTACAGGTCCCAGTGAAGGTCCGGTGGCGGAAAGTGTGTTTATTGCCGGAATGTTTGTAAAATATGGCCGTGCCTGGGCGGAGATCTGCCGCCATCTCGGGCTGTTTGAAGAAGCAGATGAGGCCGACCGGGACGTAGCTTCCATGGAGAGCGCTGTGCTTAGCGCCGGATGGGACGGAGCCTGGTTCCGCAGGGCATATGACGCCTATGGCAATGTGGTGGGCGGCAGCGAATGTGAGGAGGGACAGATCTTCATCGAACCCCAGGGCATGTGTGTCATGGCCGGAATCGGGAAGAAAACCGGAGAAGCAGCCCTTGCACTGAAAAGCGTGGAGACACGGCTGGACACCAGATACGGAATCGTTCTGCTTCAGCCGGCTTACACCCGTTATCATCTGGAACTGGGTGAGATCAGCAGCTATCCTCCCGGCTACAAGGAAAACGCCGGCATCTTCTGTCATAACAACCCATGGATCGTATGTGCTGAGGCGGAGCTTGGCCACGGTGACCGGGCCTTTGAAGTCTATCGCCGCACAGCTCCTGCATATCTGGAGGACATCAGTGAGATCCACCGGACGGAGCCCTACGTCTACAGCCAGATGATTGCCGGAAAGGATGCGCCTAGTTTCGGCGAGGCCAAGAACAGCTGGCTCACCGGTACCGCAGCCTGGACATTCCTGAGCATTTCCCAGGCAATTCTCGGCATAAAACCTGGACTGGACGGTCTTAACGTGGATCCCTGTATTCCTGCCTCTTGCAGAGGGTTTTCTGTCACCCGCCGTTATCGCGGCGGAACCTATGAGATTACCGTGGAGAATCCTGACGGCGTACAGCATGGCGTCATGGAGATCTATGCCGACGGCCGGCAGGTCAGCAGCCTGCCTGTCTGCCCTCCCGGTCTGACCATGCAGGTTCGTGTCGTAATGGGAAGAAAAGGTACTTGACCGGAAGGCATGCTTTTCTGCTTTGTAACAAGGCCAGTTCTTTCACGCTATTTCTGCAACCAGTGCTGACCCGTACCAATACTGTATATGAATGAGGCGCCCGGATAGCTGTTCATAGAACGGCCTTCTGGCGCCTCATTTTTCTTGTATTTGTTGCAGCATGCATTCGCTTGCCGCTCTCCATTATTCTTCGGGAATATTGTCGTCCGTAAACCGCTCGGCCTTTAGAACACCGGGCGGTAATTCTTTTCCTTCCTCCGACATGATGAGGTATTCTCTCGGCGGCTGATCCAGTTCCATGTGTTCCAGCATGGCATTGATCAGGAGATATCCGCCTCGGCGGAGTGCTGCAATCAGTTCCCCGTTTGTTGTAATCTCAGTATCAGTGATAATACCGCCGGTGGGCGGCTGATCCGTTTTGTGGTGGTCCGAGCCGGAGATCATTGGTTTTCCCAGCTTTGTGGCCCAGTGATAGACAATGTCGTTGGAGGACTGGTGACCCAGGTGTCCGTTGAAGGCCTCATAGCCGTCCAGGATATCCGGAGGCATGATTTTCATGTTGATCCGGAAGGGATGTGCCTGGAACACCATCATGCCATCTTCCCGCAGTTTTGGAAGATTCCGTACCGCGCCGCCTGCAAGCAGATTCGGGTGGTCGTACAGGTATTCCGGCGTCAGGCCATAAACCAGATAATCATTATCACAGCCATCGTACCGGAACTCTGCACCAAGCAGTACATTCAATCGGTCCCCGGCATAATACATAACCTTTTCCCAGGCCCCGACAAAAAGGTCTACATATGCATTCCAGTCCCTGCAGCCGTAAGCGTCCATGTATATTCTGCTGAAGTGATTGGTCACCACAATAGTGCGATACCCTGCGTCCACATATTTATCCGCAATGGTCTTTGCTGGCGCATTGGAACATGGGCTTGCATCCCGGCTGTGCAGGTGTAGTTCCGTCTTGAAGAACCGTGTCTGCGGATTGCTGTTTGTCTTATCATGATCCATGGTCAAACCTTTTCCTTTCCTCTGCCTCGGCACATTTTTGTTTTATCATATCATTATTTCTTTTCCTCTGCAATTCAGAATACTCC
>JAEEGL011690691.1_pt1 | contig 14459 bp, 10 predicted proteins | sample 9134231 | NCBI WGS metagenome assembly JAEEGL01 (sample SAMN16246548, study PRJNA631951) | gut metagenome | biome: gut microbiome; feature: rumen; material: fiber-attached | host: Bos | place: Iran: Karaj | collected 2018-10
TGTTTGGTCTGATTCAGTCCCCCTATCCTTTCCTGTTCTTTACTTTATATCTTTGGGGGATCATTCATCTTACAGACGTTCTTGTCTCAAGACTGACCGGGAAGATCAAACCGGAATTTATGGTTCTGATTCGTTATCTTGTTATTCTGTCCGTTCCGGTGATCATCAATTGGCTCGACGCTTTAAATATACTGAGTGGAAACTATTTCTATATACCAATCTTCGTGAACCTACCCGGATGTGCTGCCCTCTTGCTCGCATTAAAGTACCTGGCCGAGGATTTCATCACATACCGTTCCGCATTTCTATCTCGATTCTCGTTCCTCCAGAAAGCTTACATGCGGATCATCACCGGACACATTTTACTCCCTGCATTACTCATTCTTCTAGCAGCCGGCTACAGTTACACACACTCAAGCAACGTCGAATTCATGACTTGGAACGACGAGGATACTCCTCAATACAAACTCAGCGAGTATATTAAAAAATCAGGGCCCGAGAATCCCAATATCGTTCATTTCGATCTGATCGATTCTGGCATTTACAACAAAATGGGCATCCTGCCTCAGGAAAAATACATCGGAAATTACAATCGTACCGATCTTGAGTACGCTTCCATAATGAAAGAGATCTTCTTATCCGGAAGAGCTGATTATATTATCTCTTATCAGCTGATTGATTACGATGTCATTACCGACAACTATACCTGGGTCTACATTGCACCCAGTTACTCTTCCTACAAAGAGCTGTATCTATATAAGCGAAATGACCTTTTATAAATAATTACATGAAAAGGAGATTACAATGTTATCAGTTATTGTGCCTACTTTTAACGAAAAGGATAATGTCGAGAAACTATTTCAGGAAGTGGATGAGGCCCTGACCGGAATTCCCTATGAATTATTCTTCGTAGACGATAGTACCGATGAAACACCTCTGATCATTGAGTCCTTGATGAACAAGAGCGAATGTGTTCGAATGATCCACCGTGACACAGAAAAAGGGCTTGCTACTGCTGTTGTCTTAGGTTTCAAAGAAGCGAGAGGCGAATATCTTACCGTAATGGATGGCGATCTGCAACATCCCCCGAAACTGCTGCGCTCCATGTACGCATGCCTGGAGGACGGATATGATGTCTGCCTGCCCAGTCGTTTCGTCCCCGGAGGAAGTGATGGCGGCTTGAATCTGAAGAGAAAGTTCATCTCCTGGACCGCCCGCAAGATGGGCAACTGGTCCCTGCGCTCCCTGCGCAAAATGTCCGATGTGACCGGCGGATACTTCATGATCCGTAAGAGTTGCCTCGAGGGAGCAGATTTACAGCCCATTGGCTGGAAGATTCTTGCGGAAGTTCTTGCCACCGCACATTACACCAAAGTTTGTGAAATTCCCTATGCATTCCAGGAGCGCAACGCAGGTGAATCCAAGATCAGCCTGAAAGTTACCTTGGAGTATATGAAGCAACTCTCCGATCTGCGTCACAGAGAGAATAAGCAATCCGTTAAACCGGATGTTTTCTCGGAAGACAAAACACAGGAACTGATTCAGAAATACTGTCCAAGACCAGCGGTGTGATCGACACATCGCCCGATAATCACATTGCCTGGATGCGCCACACCTGTATTAGAAATCATCGAAGGAAAAAGCCTCGCTTCCCAAACATAAGCGTTCCGGGTAGTACATCATAATCACGACATCCGGATCATTCTCTTCTATGAACTCTCTCGTAACTACCGCGACGTTAAGATCATGCACATACCACAACTGGCTAAACCCCATAGCCAGGTATGGATTCGTCGCCTTGCCGAAGGAATCCGTTATTGTCAACACCTTAATATCATTCCGGCACTCAAGATTGGTATAACATCCCAGCGCCGCATCTAACACATGGTCATAAGTATATCTGCTGGTATAATCTTTATTTGCCAATGGCTCCATATTTATCATTAATTCTTCCATACTTCCGACAGTTCCATCTTTATTACGTAAGGTGGATTCAAAATCAGGGATGATCAGATCAAAATCATCTATCCCTGCATAATACATTCCGGTTCTCTGCCCTCTGGATCCAAGGTGCCATTTTTCATAAGTGGTCACAGTATAGTTCTCAATATTCGCTATTCTCTCATCTACCTCACAACCCGTTTTTTCAGTTATATAGTTCTCAAGTATTCCATACGCATACAAACCGGCTTCAGTAGTCCAATGGTGATCGGTCTTATACATCATGGCATATTCATCAATTCCGTCATCATACATCGTCTGACGAAAATCCACTGTATCAACGCCCCCAGCCTGAAGCATACTCAGAAATCGATCAATGTTACTGTTCCCATAATCTTCAATACCGATTGGCAATTGCGGATCATACTTGCTGGAAGTATACGGAGGAGATACATATAGCAGAAGGGTTCCTCTATTTTTCAGGTACTCATTAAGTTTGATCGTCGAATTAGCGTAAGCTTGCAGTATTTTGTCAGGGCAATAATCCATCGGAGTCAGTAGATAGCCATTATTCAACTTCACTACACCATTCACTGACGGTTGATTAAGCGCATTTGCCACAGCTCCATTAAAATTTACAAACCAGCTTTTGTTAAAGAAGGCGCTTGCGATATCCGTCTCTAGCTTACTTCCCAATTCCGGTGTCCATTCATTATTGTCCTGTTCCCGATTAATATAAAAGGCCAACCACTTTATGCAACTAAGGGAACTAAGGGCAATCACTATCAGCAAGAACACCGCCACAAAGATAAAGTCCTTTATTCTTTTCATACTGAGTTCCTAAACAATTAAAAGTTGAAATAAATAAACGGATTATGTGCACCCATGATCAAAAAAGATACTGCCCAGAGAAACATCACCCCATAACAAAGAGGTTCTATGATTGTCATGGCATAAACCAGAGGTGTTCGTTCCAGCTTCTCTTCGCTTATTTTCATTATCGGAGTCGAGAAGACCAATCCCAGAATGACAAAAAAGCCAAACTGATGGATAACGTAAATAACCTGGTCATCAACAGCAAAGGGATTTCCATATTGTCCTAACATAGCCAGGCAATAACTGAATCCTGCAGTTAATGACTCCGAATTAAAGAAAACCCATCCAAAATTGACACACAGTAAGGTTGCCAGACGCCAGGCACCAGAAAACAATATGCTTTTTCTCTCGGCCGGCTTAATGATTGTTTTTTCCAATGCGAGAAGGATAAAGTACGCCAATCCCCATACAAGAAATGTAAAGTTTGCACCATGCCAGATTCCGGTTAACAGCCAAACCACAAAAAGGTTGAATAACTGTCTCCCCTTTGAGACTCTTGAACCGCCCAGCGGAATATACACATAATCCCGGAACCATGTACTTAATGAAATGTGCCATCTGCGCCAGAAATCTGTTACAGATTTCGCAATATAGGGATAATTGAAGTTCTCTTCAAATTCAAAGCCAAATAACTTTCCCAGTCCTATAGCCATGTCAGAATAGCCGGAAAAATCATAGTATATCTGCAGGCTATAGCAAATGGAGCCAATCCAGAGATAAAGTGAACTGGCTGAATATACATCACCGGAAAAAGCATCTTTCGCTACCAGTGCAAGATTGTTTGCCAATAAAACCTTTTTCCCAAAGCCCAGCATGAACCGTCTGGCACCTTCAGAAAACAGTTCTATAGTGTATGTGCGGTTCTCGACCTGCTTTTCAATGGTTGAGTATCTTACGATGGGGCCCGCGATCAATTGGGGAAAGAATGAGATGTACAGCGCAACGAACAGCGGGTTCTTCTGCACCTTCACCTGATTTCGATATACGTCGATAACATAAGACAAAGCCTGGAACGTAAAAAAGGAAATTCCTATAGGCAATCGTATACCGGTCGACTGAACTCCCAGGTGAAACAAATGATTCGTAATTTCAATCGTGAAATCCAGATACTTGCAAACAAAAAGTATTCCGATATTTAACACCACATCCACCGTCATATACAACCTGGCAACAGCGGAATCTCTATTTCTGTCGATAAGCAGCGCCATATAGTAGTTACATGCTATCGACCCTATCATCACAAGGACAAACAACGGCTCACCATAAGCGTAGAAGCACAGGCTCGCTATCAGCAGTACATAATTCTTGTATTTTTCCTTAGACAAATAGTAAATTATCAGTACTGCCGGCAAGAAGAAGAACGTGAATAATAAGCTAGAAAAAACCATTTCTCCTCCATGAATCAAATCATTCTGTATCGATCCTAATTATCACAACTATTAGAAATTATATACGTTTCTACATGTTGCGGATAGCATTTTTCTCATAAATTGGATATAGCAACACAGCCCCGGTGCATCGCACCGGGGCTGTTGTTCTACCGGCATATCAAGAGCACTGTCCCTTGACATGCATAGCGTCATTCTTGGCAAGCAAGTAAACACAGTATTGATTCATACTGATTCCTTCTCTTTTAGAATTCTCAGCCAAAGACCGATGTAAACTACGCGGCATCCGCAGTTTAAACTGACCGGAATAATCTTCGAGGCTGTCAGGCTCTTGTATTTCGATTCCCTCTTCCAACGCTGCCTCGATCCATGTCCGCTTCGCATCAATGGCATTTTGAACCGCAGATTCGATTGTCTCACCACAGGTAATGCACCCGGGCAAGTCCGGGTAACTGATCACATATCCGCCCTCGTCCGGATCTTCAACAAAACGCCCCAAAATAACCCGAAACACCACTTCCCACAGAAAAAGAGTTGCCGGTTCGGCTTTCAAGCCGGAACCGGCAACTCTATAGGGACCTCGCGGGATCCCTCATTGAAACAGGCATCAAAGCGACGCGATGCGACGCCCCGCCCTTACGACAGCTTGAAATTCCTTACGATATCCGCCAAATCCGATGCGGTAGCCTGCTGGCGGGTGGCCAGATCGGCCACAGAGTCCACAGCTCCGGAGATGCTTCCCACAGCGTCGGTGACATCGGTACTGTGGGCGGCGGTTTCCTGGACGCCCTCGGCGATGTTCTGGACCGCGGAGCTGACCTGATCCATGGTGGTGCGGATGGCAGTGGTCATCTCCAGGATCTGACCGGAGAACTGGCCGAAGAGCTCAGCGTCCTCGCCGTACTGCTTGCCGATGCCATGGAACTTTTCGTAGTCAGGAGTGACGGTATCCGTCACAAAAGTCAGCAGCTTCTCGCTGCCCTCCGCCAGATCCCGGAAGGCTCCCTGAATGCTGGAGACGGTGCCCTGGATCTGGTCCACCGCCTCGGCGGTGGCAGTGGCAAGCTTGTTGATCTGCTGGGCCACAACCGCAAAGCCCCGGCCGGCGTCCCCGGCTCTGGCTGCCTCGATGGAGGCGTTGAGGCTGAGGAGGTCGATCTCACTGGCAATATCGGAGATGGCGTTGGCCAGGCTCTGGATCTGGCTGACGATGGCCGCCTTGGCAGCAGCCTCCCGCAGCTCCTTCTCCCGCTCCCCGGCGATGGAGATGGCGGAATTCCGCGCTTTTGCACTCTCCTCCTCCACACTCTTTGCTCTGGAAGTGATGATGTCCACCTCCCGAGCCAGCTCCTCGGTCTCCGCCGCCAGCTTGCGGACGGACACATTGACCTCCGTCACAGAGGCGGAAACCTCCTCCGTGGCAGCGCTGGAATTCATCATCGCTTCATTCACCGCTTCCACATTGGTCTGGATCCGGGTGAATTCCGCCGCCAGCTCCTGGCTCATAGCCCCCAGAGTGGAGGATGCGTCATTGATATTGTCGGACTCTCCCTGGATCTTCCGGATGATGCCGCTGTTGGCTTCGTACATGGAATTCAGGGATGCGCCCATAGTCCCCAGCTCGTCGCTGCGGTGGATCTTCAGGGGCTCCACGGTAAAGTTCCCCTCTGCCAGCTCTTCCGCGAATTCGCTGACCTGGCCGATGGGCCGGGCGATGGATCTGGCGAAGAAGAAGATGATCAGAGCGGCGATGACGATAAAGACCACAAAGAGGATCACCGTCAGCATGGTCATCTGGTTGACGGATGCATTGACCTCCGCTTCGGGGATGCAGATGGCCAGCTTCCAGCCCACTTCCTCCAGTGTGTCAAAGTAGACCAGCATCTTTCCCCCGTCCCGGAAAGAGGTGGTGCCCCGCTCCTGGCCCAGGAGGAAGCCTGCGATGGCAGAAACCGCATCGGAATCCTCGGAGATCTTCAGTCCGTCGGCGGTCTTGGCCCCTCTGGGAGTGCGGATGTAAGTTCCGTCGGCGGTGGTCAGGAAGCTGTAATCCGCCTGGCCCACACGGATGGAGCCCACCATCTCATCGATGGTGCCCAGGCTCATATCCACGGTGATGCAGCCCACAAACTGGTCCCGCCGGTTGTAGATGGGGACGGAGCAGGTGGCCATAACGCTGTTGGAGACCGCATCGTAATAGGGATCCGTGATGACGGCCTTCCGCTGGGTCTGGGCCTTTGCATTGAGGTAGTATTCCTGGGAGAAGTAGTCGTACTCCGCATTGGAATACTCCCAGGTCTCCACGATCTTGTCCCCGTCCCGGTACCAGTAGGGTCCCACATAGGTCAGGCCCATATACCGGGGGTCCCCGGTGTAAACAATGGGCTCAAACCAGATGCCGGATCCCAGGATCATGTCATCTGACTTCACCACATTGGTGAAGATATTTGCCAGAGTGTCCATATCGTCGGTCCGGTAGACGCTGCCCACCATCACCGACAGGTTCTCGGCGTTGTTGCGGATGTTGTCCAGCATGGCCTCCATGATGGCCGTGTTCTCTGCCAGCTTGGTGTCCATGTAGTTGCCGGTCTGCTCATTGATAGCGTCGGAGGCGAGCCGGTTGCTCACGATCCCCAGCAGCACCATGGCGATGACCACCACCGGAAGGATCACCAGCAGCATTCGTTGCATGATACCAATCCCTTTTTTCGTTTCCATAAAAACCTCCTGAAATGAAGATCCCAAGTCCCGGAGGACCCCCTCCGGGACTTGCTTTGTCTTATTCTTCTCCCCCAAACTTCACCATGACCTTGCAGTAGTCTTCGGTCTTGTCGCGCATGATGAGGAGGCCGCGGTCCAGCTCATCGGGAGCCAGGCGGTGGGTGATGAGCCGGGCGGGATGCAGGCGGCCGTCGGCGATCTTCCGGAGGACGTAGTGCCAGTCATCCGGCGGGCCCTCCGCGGGAAGGTCCGCGGAGAAGGTGGAATTCCAGATGCCGGTGACCCGGATCTGATTCCGCAGGAGCTTCCACCAGGTATCCCGGGCAAAGGCCATGTCCGAATGGGGATTGCCCACCAGGATCATGCTTCCGCCGGGGCGCAGGGCATCCATGCCCCAGGCGATGCATTCGTTCTTTCCCACGCACTCATAATAGGTGCAGCATCCGCCGGACACGCGGTCCAGCCACTGCACGGGATTCTCTTTCTTCACATCACAATAGTGGTCCTCCGGGACGCCAAGACTGGCGATCCGGTCCCGCTGAGCCGGCTTGTTGCCCAGGACGTAGAGGTTTTGATAGCCCTCCAGCATCAGCAGTTCCACCACCATAATTCCGATGGTCCCCAGGCCGCAGACCACAACAGGGTCTGACTTCCGGGCCTCATCAGCCTCACCGGTCATCCCATGCCTTACCGCATTGGCGGCCACGGCGAAGGGCTCCAGCATGGCTGCCTCCTCCAGGCTCACGGAGTCGGGAAGGAACAACAGATTAGCCGCGGGCATGGTCACGAACTCCGCGTAGGCGCCATCCCTGCGGGAACCCACATAGTCATACTTCTGGCAGAGGTCCGGTCTTCCGCTGCGGCACTGGTCGCACTTGCCGCAGGCGATCTTGGGGAAGCAGGCCACTCGCCGGCCCACCATCTCCGCCGAAACGCCCTCGCCCACTGCGTCCACCACGCCGGAAAACTCATGTCCGGGGATCAGGGGCATCCGGTGGGCACCGGTCTGGTACACTCGCGGAATGTCCGAACCGCAGATCCCCACATAGGCCACGCGAACGCGGACTTCGCCGCTTGCGGGCTGAGGAATCTCCACCTCTTCCGGACAGATCTCACCGATTTTCTTCAAAACCCATGCCTTTGACACAGATCAGAGTTCTCCCTTCCGATTCCGGTAACGGTCCAGGTCCGCCTGGGTCGTCACCTTGAAATTGTCCTCGTCCCCCGGGATCATGGCGATATCCATCCCAGCCAAAATTGCCGGCTCCGAGGCACCGTTGATGGTCAGTATCTTTTCTGACGAAAGCGTCATATTTGCATCGTAATACTTGTCAAAGAGGAAGAGTTCCGGCGCCTGTCCGGCGTAGATCTTCTGCCGGTCCAGCAGCTCCGTTACCTGCTTGCCATCTTCGCTGAAATAGACCGTGTCCTTCATGGGAAGGACCGGCATCACACCGTCGTGCCCGGGCAGAGCCCGGTAGCAGCGGTGCAGAAGTTCCTGGGACAGGAGGGGTCTGGCCGCGTCATGGACCAGGACGGTGTCTTCGCCGGGCGTACTGGCAGCCCCCGTCTCCAGGGCCTCCTTGATGGCCTTCAATCCGTTCCTCACCGAGTCCTGGCGATTGACCCCGGGCTCCGCAAAGCCCGCGAGTTTGTCCATGGGCAGGCCCACTCTCTTCGCATCCTCCCGGATGGCATCCCGCCACTCCTCGGCGGCCACGATCCACACTCGGTCCACATCCCTGCTCTCCAGCAGGGTCCCCAGGGCGCAGGTCACCATCATCCGGTCCCCCGCCTTCACATATTGCTTTGGAATCTCCGAACCGGCCCGGCTTCCGGTGCCGCCGGAGAGTAGCACAGCAGCATTCATCTTAGAATCGCATCTCCCTGATCGCCTTCAGGGTCTCCCCGTAGGAAACCTTCTTACCAAACAGCAGCGTGGTGCCCAGCACAAATCCCTTGACGCCCAGAGGGGCATACTCCTGGATCTTGTCCGCGCCGCAGGCACCGTCCCAGTAGATCTCGAAATCCATCCGATCCTTCAGTTCCAGCAGCTCGTCGTACTTCTCACGGACGTAGGGCAGGAACATCTGGGCCGCGTTGCCGGGATTCACCGACATGACCAGCACCTTCTTCACGATCCGCAGAAGCATCTTCACCTGCTCGATGCTGGTGCCGGGGTTGATGGCGATTCCGGGGATCAGACCCGCGTCGATGATCTTCTGCAGGGTGGTGGAGGGGTGATACTCTGCCTCCGGGTGGATGTAGATGGTGTCCCCCTTGTGCAGGCTCTTGATGAAGAGGTCGATGGTATTGGAGGGATGCTCCACCATCAGATGCACGTCCAGGGGCTTGTCCGTCAGGGACCGGATGCACTTCAGGTCATTGAGGGACATGGCGAAATTGGGCACGTAGCGCCCGTCCATGATATCGATATGGAAGGAGTCGATACCGCCTTCTTCCAACTTCTTCACTTCCTCCCCCAGGTTGCTGTAATCCGCGCACATCATGGAGGCCATCAATTCAAACTGCATAGTTTAACCCTCAACATTCCACATTCATTAGCATTACAGGCTTTTTATGGTTCCTGCACAGGTGGGCCAGGTGCCCGGGCGTCCCGTAGTATCCCGCCACCAGATCGACACATCTGTCAGAATTTCCTTCTTCGTCGTAGATCACATTTTCATCTGCAAGAATGGAATCCACGAAGTCCCTGTATTCCTTCCAGAGTTCCGGATCCATCCGCTCCACTTCCCGCACATCCGCCTCCGGCGAATAGACGCAGACCAGCCTGTCCGCGGACTCCCGGATCAGGTCCATGGAAGATTTCAGCTTGTCCAGGGCCTTGCCCCTGTTCTGCATCAGGAAGGGGGCATTGATCCGGTAGAGCATGATCTTCCGGCCGGCAAGCTGTTGCTGCCAGGAATCGGGGAGGGATGCCAGCGAGGGTTCCGCTACGTCAGGAATGGCGATCGGCTCTTGCTGTGAGCCGCTAAACTCGTCGAAGTATTCCAGGAAGTCCAGAACTTTTTCCTGCCAGAGGTCTTTCGCTCCGGCGATCTCGGTAAGGATGCGGCGATACAGATCCTGCATCGCGGGAGTCTTCACCACCACGCGATCCGCATAGAGCACCGCCGGCTGCTCGATCAATACCCGCAGGGCAGCCACAGCCTTGTCCTTTTCATCGATGGGATCATCCGCGTCAAAGCAGGGCACGTAGACCAACTGGTCCGTGTGGGCCAGCAGATTCTCGGAATAGAAGAACCTGGGCACATCCATGCAGGAATCGGAACCGTCGTAAGGATATTGGGTCACGATCACGTCCGGGTGGTTCCGGGCAATGTCGTAATCCTCCGCACTCACCAGGGGAAGTCCCGCAGGAAGCTTCTCTCCATCATTATGCGCCCCGCCGTCGATCCCCGTCAACCGATCGCCGGTCTGATAGGACACGGACATGACGCACACTTCCGCATCCGGCAGCGCCGCCATCTTCCGATACACTGGTTCCATGGCACTCCACCAGTCCCCCTTGAAGGCCAGGAAGAGCACCTGCTTTTTCTTCTTTGTAAAGTAGGCTGCCACAGAGGCTTCCACCTCGCGGACTGCTGCACTTAATTCGTCTGCGCTACTGTCATTCCACTGGCCGCTGACCTGATAGACCAGCTCGCAATATTCCTCCAGCTGCCGGACCATATCCTCGCTACCCGGCATCTGCTGCTCCATCAGAGTTCCCAGGGAAATGGCAAGTTTCTGGCATCCGTCCAGCACCTGGCCCGCCAGGTTGATATCTCCCTTTTGGACCAATGCCTGCACCTGGCCGTGGGCCTGGTTCATGGTGGCAGTCAGTTCCCCGCACCGCCCCTGCAGAGTCTTGGGGCGCCGAAAAGCCTCCGCCGTGGCCCTGGTCAGGGTGTAGCGGAAGGGGTTCTCTTTCTGATGGCCCCGGAGGATGTCCTCCTGGTCGTGGAAAACAGGATATTCGTGAACGCCGCCGCCCTTGAAGACGGCCATGAAATTGCGATACTCAATCTCCAGCACCTCGTCGTAGCGGGCCGGCACCTGAACCGATGTGTATTCGAAGGGAATCCAGACGGTATCCCGGAAGAGCTCTCTGCTGTACCGGTGATGCCCATTCAAGACCCAATAATGCATCAGCGCCACATCCTGCGCAGTCTCCGCAGGGTACATGGAATACAGGCGCTCCAGCAGGAGCCTCAGCTCCCGCAGCAGGTTCCCCCGCCGATGGAGAGTCATGTGATTCTCGCTCTCAATGGTTGCCAAAAGATGCCGACATTCCGGTGTCTCCAGCCCCCCTGCCGTTACCATTTCACATGCCTTGTGTACATTCCGGGCCTTTCTGCAGCGCTCTTCCTCCGCCTCCTTGTCCGGCGAGAGTCCGTCCAGGGGGAAGATATCGATGCCCACGGTGTAAGGGCAGCCGAAAAACTCCTTCATATGAGCATCGGTGAAGTCGATGGCATGGGCATTTACCACACGCCCCAGGGCGTCATCGTGGTCCTCCTCCAGCTGCTGAGTCATCAGGCAGTAGCCCTCCGGCAGTTCCGCCCCGGCCACCTCAAAGAACCGGATCCAGTCCTCCCGCAGCATGCAGATATCCAGATCATCATCCCAGGGAATATATCCTCCGTGGCGCACCGCCCCAAGCAGGGTCCCGCAGTCCGCAAACCACTTGATCCCGTGCTTGCGGCAGACCCGGTCCACCTCACCCAGCACCTTTATCTGCGCCGCCCAGTACCGCTTCATCATGGACGACACAAAGAAACCCTCCCGAACCTCGTCAGAGAAGAAAGAAAGGGAGGGTATGGAGTTGGAAAGGGGGGAAAGTGTCATGGGAAATGTACCTACCGCTTCATTAGCTTTTTGAAAGAGTTCCACGATTGGTTTCAATGGTTTATTACCGATTCTCACTGGTTACCAGTATATCATATGTTCCTGATTTAATCAAAAATCCCTCTCGAAATCCTCTTGATTTTGTCAAAATCATGTTGATTTTACCTTTTAAAAATGTCAAAATATGTATGTGAAGAGAAGACAGGAGGCGCAATATGCTTAAAAGGGATATTTGGGAAAAACTGCAAAACTGGAAAAGCAGGGAACACCATCCTCTGGTCATCAAAGGACTGCGCCAAACAGGGAAAACATACATTGTTAAGCGGTTTGGCGAAGAAAACTATGCAAGCTGTGTATATGTTGACCTTCGAGCCAACAAAACCATTCACAGCGCATTTGATGGAGATTTTGATGTCGACCGGATGGTGATGTCCATATCTGCAGCCATTCCTTCCGCGAGATTTATCCCAAATGATACCCTGATCATTCTTGATGAGATACAAGACTGCCCCAATGCCCGCAGCTCTATGAAATACTGGGATTTAGACGGCAGATACGACATCATCGCTACCGGAAGCTTTTTGGGTGTAAAGGGGTTCAGAGAACCTTACGTACGCGGAATCCCGGTGGGATATGAAGAGCAGATGGAATTATATCCGCTGTCATTCCATGAATTCATAAATAATATTGGCATCGATCCTAAAGTCGTAGAATACGTACAGGACTGTATTAACGACTGCAAAACAATAGAAAAAACCGTACACGAAAGCATGCGATCACTATATCTTCAGTATCTGATCGTCGGAGGTATGCCGGAAGCTGTCAATACATTCTTTGCTTCCCATGACCTAAATGCAGTCAGGGATGTTCAGCTCTCAATACTAAAATCAATACGCGATGACTTTGGGCGGACCAAAGATATCCACGGTAATGACAAGGTCAACGAAGTGCTTAAGCTCAGAGCCGAAGCCTGCCTTGATTCCATGCCGGCGCAATTATCTAAAGAATACAAAAAGTTCCAATATAGCCTGGTCAACGCAAAAGGAAACTCTCCGGAAAAAGCTGACGGTCTGCAATACCTGGAAGATGTGGGGTTAGTTGTACGCTCCTACAACACTCGTGAGCTATCCTTTCCCCTGGAAGGTGTCAAAATATCCAACGAATTTAAAGTCTTCTATTCTGACACCGGCCTTTTGATCTCGCAATTGGGGCCGGAAGTTTCTGCCAGTATCCTTTCCGGCGACATCAGTTCCTATAAGGGTGCTATCGCGGAAAACATGGTTGCCGCTGCATTTATACACGCGAACCGGAAACTATATTATTTCCACGCTCCCAGTGGATCCCCGGAGCTGGACTTTCTATTCGAAAAAGACGGTGCCGTCCATATTGTGGAATGTAAAGCGACAAACAATCGGGCAACCAGCATGAAATATGTCATTTCCCATCCGGATAAATACGGAGAACACATTGCTCTTAAATTTGCCGACACGAACGTAGGGAAAGGAGACAATTTTACAACCTATCCGCTTTATGCCATCGGATTTTTGAACCATGATCCTTCCGGCCAGATCATCAAACCGATCGATGTCTGGAAGATTAAGGTACCAGAGCAGGAAGGTTGACAGATCCAAGTTTATACTATATTTTCGAAAAAGAAGCGAGTTTGTTACCGTACAGCTATTGCTCAAGCGGGGTACTTGCTTCTTTTTTTGTGTTCACCATATCATAAAGGTTTAACATTCTCCGCTTATTTCAAAAAGTTCTTGTCCGCATAGACGACCTTGTACTTGTCCGCCTTCATTCGGAAATAGTATGTGATCAGTCTCTCCGAAAGGAATCCAGGATAGCGGTTCTGGTAGGTATCATCCAGTGTTCCGCATCGCTCAATAACTGCAAACAGAACCGGGAATAGCCACTCACAGAGCTCATCGTAAACGTCCTTCCGGGCAATCAGCATATTGCAGGGACTATAGCAGGACGTGTTGTCAAAAAAGCACACGGCGTCTTCAGCACACTCCGGATGAATCTCCCGGAGCGCCTTCACCATAGCCTCCCAAGTCTCAGTGGTGTGCCTCTGACAGTAATTATCCTTCAATGTCGGATGCACGTAAAGCGGAACCGGCAGAATAACATCAACTTCTCCCGATTTGATCATGCCGGGCCAACCATCCGGCAGCATGAACCTTCTTCTGTAATGCTCCACTCCAACGATCTCTCCGGAATAGTTCTTCCAGATCCAATACATGGCGGTCAGCTCACACATCTGCCTGTTCAGATTTGAGATACTATCCCCGTCATGATCGAAAAAGGCGCAATCGGCAATCCGGTCAGCCGTCAGGGCTGTTCCTGCCTGAATGTATTGCTCAAAGTCGCGAAGCGGGACATCCTCAGACAGGGAACTGTCGACAGCGGATTTGACCACAAAAACGCACGCCTCCCGGCTCACTACCGAGGACGATTCCGGCCAACTCTCTTCAACGCGCTTGAATTCCCATCCACGCCCCTTGAAATACTCCGGCACAAATTGGTTCCTGAGTTTAATGTCCAGCGATGCATCCACAGAAACTATGTCCGCAAAACCAATGCTCAAAAGATTTTTCTTTATGGCATCATAAGAGGCGCCCCTGGTGGCCACATACACCCGGGCTCCGAGATCAAGAGCGTCATTCACACTTTCGGAAA
>JAEEGL013939773.1_pt1 | contig 14459 bp, 7 predicted proteins | sample 9134231 | NCBI WGS metagenome assembly JAEEGL01 (sample SAMN16246548, study PRJNA631951) | gut metagenome | biome: gut microbiome; feature: rumen; material: fiber-attached | host: Bos | place: Iran: Karaj | collected 2018-10
CAAGAAGCTCTACGCGGAGTTCCTCGGCGAGCCCGGCTCGGAGAAGTCCCACCACCTTCTCCACACGGTCTACCACGAGAACCTCCGCGGATAGACGCGACAGTTCGGCGGCCCGGTGACCCGGGCCGCCGAACCATTAAGCGACATGGTTTGCAATACCATTCTCGATGCGATCGGTCACACCCCGCTCGTCCGGCTCAACCGTATGGCGGGGCCTGATTCCGCCGAAATCCTCGTCAAGGTCGAAGCCCTCAACGTCGGCGGGTCGATCAAGACCCGCACGGCCTACGAGATGATTCTCGACGCCGAGAGGCGCGGCGTTCTCAGCCCCGACTCCATCATCGTGGAGCCGACGAGCGGCAACCAGGGCATCGGCCTCGCTCTCGTCGGCGCCGTCCGCGGCTACAGGACAATCATCATCATGCCCGACTCCGTCAGTGCCGAGCGGCGGCTTCTTGTCCGCCACTACGGCGCGACGGTGAAGCTCATCCACGATGCCGGCAACATCGGCGAATGCATCGAGGAATGCGTGGCGACGGCGAAGCGCATGGCGGCCGAGAACCCGAAGGTGTTCGTCCCCGAGCAGTTCTCCAATCCCGCCAACCCGCAGGCGCAGCGCCTCCACACCGCACTTGAAATCATGGAACAGGCCGCGAGGCCCATTCATGGCTTCTGCTCGGGAGTTGGGACGGGTGGGACGCTCTCCGGAATCGGCGAGGTGCTGAAGGCGCAGAACCCGGACATCAAAATCTGGGCGGTCGAACCCGAGAACGCGGCCATTCTCGCCGGGGGAACCGTCGGGACGCACCTCCAGATGGGCATCGGCGACGGGCTCATCCCGGCCAACCTCAACACGAAGATCTACGAGCGGATCTACATCGTCACGGACGACGAGGCGATCCAGACCTCAAAGGACCTCGCCGCAAAGGAAGGCCTCATGGTCGGCATCTCCGCCGGCACCAATGTCGCCGCCGCCATCAAGCTCGCAAAGGAACTCGGCCCCGGAAAGACGGTCGTCACGATTCTTCCGGACACCGCCGAGCGCTATTTCAGCACGCCGCTCTTCGACTCCTGCCTCTAGTCTCCCGTGGAGCAGGCTGGCGGCTGGTCGCTCCTTCCGGGCAAGCCGTGCTAGGAAGAGTTCATTACGACTACCTCGGCGAGGCGGGTTCGAGGAAGGCACCCTACCCAGACGGTCTACCACGAGAATCTTCGCAGTTAGATGTGGGAGTTGACAGACAAACGAGGGGCAGGCAACCGCCCCCTTCATCCATGAAAATATCCCTCCAATCGGTTCGTTGCGCTGGGCTTGCGCTGATCCTCTGTCTTTCCGCGTCCCCTCTTCCGGGGGCCGATTCAAGCATAACGCCGCCATGTCCGCGTCCCGACGACGAACCCGACCAGCTGTCATGGGAACTATGCTCGCAGGACATGACCCTGCTCCGCCACTTCTACGACTGGGCGGCGACGAACCCGCCGCCGGCAGTCGCATCGGCGGGCCAGCCAGCACCGGACACGTTTACAGCCATCTGGATCAAGCCGGCGGAGCTTCCCTTCGTCGAGCCCCACACGAACTGGCGCGTTGACCCCAAGTGGGGGGCTGGCGCCCTGCGTTACAACAACTCAGTGGCCGTCATCGCCTCGCGACCGCTGCGGCTTGTCTTCGAAATACCGGTCTCAGGCACATACCGCCTCTGGATGCGCTACCACCATGAGGAGGGCCGCATCGAGCCGCGGCGCGTCGGTCTCTCCCGCGCTCCGGAGGGGCTGCTGCGCGACGACACCGGCGGTGCCTCCTTCCCGCTGCTGGAGCAGGTCTTCTCCCGCGCGCAGGAGTTCCCGTGCAGCAACGGCAACCGCCCCTTCGACCCCATCCCGACCTCGGCGGTCCTGCCCACCCCGAAGGGGGGCTTCCGCTGGGAGGGAACGCACAAGACCGCCTTCCTCGAAAAGGGCCGCTACATGCTGACCATCTCCGGCGGCTCGTTCGGCGGGATGAACATACACGTCATCACGGACTTCCTCCTCGCCGCCGACCCGTTTTTCACGCCTCAGGACGAGTTCTCGAAGGAGGCCCCCTGCCTTGAGCAACTGCCGACCACGCCGGAATACCGCAATCCACTCTACTCCGTCCGTCCCGGCTGCGACGACGCCTCGGCCTCCCCCGCCCTCCGGGCCTGGTGGAAGGACTGGCGCAGGGCCCTCCTCGACGACCTCCGCGCCCGCGAGCACTCCCGCGACTACGACTGGGGCTACCTGGCCTCGCTCGTCTATTTCGACGAGGAGACGAACCTCATCGGCCGCCCCTCCGAGATCGCCGCCGCGAAGCGCTACGACGCGCTTCCACCAACCACACTCGCCTTCCGCGGCGATGAATTTGCGGCGGAGTCGGGCTGGACGCATGGCGACACGCCCTTCAAGACCAATGTCACCGACCGCTACTACGCGGCCTACGACGGCTCGCGCGCCCTCGTCGCCTCCGGCGCCGACGGCCGCGCCACCCTCTCGCTCGACGTCCCGGAGAAGGGCCGCTACGTCCTCTGGCTCCTTGTCGGGAAAAGCCCCTTCGCCAACGGCTCCAGGATGCCGATCACGGTACGCGTCACCAGCGGCGGCCGCGCCGCCGGAGAGCGCGTGGTCGCGCGCCGCCTCGACGAGCGTCGCCTCTTCTTCTGGCTCGACGCGGGCGTCATGGATCTCGAGGCCGGCCCCGCGACCGTGGAGATACTCCCCGCCCCGGAAGCCAGAAGCCAGAGGTTCGACGCCACCTATGTCAGCCGCGGCATCCTCACGGCGCGGACCGACTTCAACCCGATACGCGAGATCGAGTTTCCGCCGGACGCCCGTGACGACGCCCCGGCGGGCGGCCTGCATTTCTGGCGGGCCGACCCCTTCGGCGCCTTCACGCGCCACTCCGCGCCAGGGGTCTGGAACGGGCGCGGACTCGTCGGACAGCTGGGCACCCCCGGCCTACACTGCCCCTGTGCCTATGCCCGCGAGCCGCTGCCGCAAGGAGAACTCGACAAGGCCGACGGCCACAAAGTCGCCGTCGCCTCGGGCGACATAGCCAGCGAGCTGCTGATAGTCCGCAACTGCGGCGACGCGGCGGTGCGTCTCGTCCCGGAGGTCGAAAGCGCGCTGCCGGTCCGCGTCCGCGTCGTCGCCAGCATCCTCAACTCCAACGGCACCTGGGTGCCGAAGATCCTGCTTGACAGGCGCGAGGCATTCGCGCCGAAAGGCCAGAACACCGGCCTCTGGCTCTCCATCGACGCGTCAGGCGCCAAGCCGGGCGACTACCCCGTCACGCTCCGCTTCGCCGGCAAGGAGGTCCGGTGGAACGTCACCGTCACGCCGCCGCACCGCTCGCCCGCCCCTTGGATGAACCCCTGGACCCACCCCATGCGGCGCGAAAGCGCCTACGCCGCCTACCGCGACCTCGGCATGAACATGATGACCTACGCCGAAGTTCCCAAGGCCACCACTGCGAAGTACGGCATCCGGATGATGCAGGGACTTCCCTTCGACAAATCGATGTGGACGGAGGAAGGCATCCGCGCCGTCGTCGCGCGGGAGCGCGAACTCTTCGGCCGCGAGCCCGAGGACTACTGCCTCTACATCATGGACGAGCCGATGCGCAATGAAATCCCGTCCTGGATGGAGCAAGTCGCGCTCGTGAAAAAGGCCGACCCGCGCCTGCAGATCTGGTACAACAGCGCCTTCTTCCCAACCAACGCCGCCGACTTCGCCGCGCTGAAGCCCTTCATGGAGACATGGGACATCGTCTGCTCCTTCTGCAACTGCTTCACCGCGAACGCCGCGGAGCGCGCCCCGATGATGGCCGACTACAAGGCCCTCGGCAAGTTGAAACTCGTCTACAACACCTTCGACACGGGCAACTGCGAAAACCACCCGGGTTCCCCGCTTCAGGTCCTTCGCTTCGCCGAGTTCGCGCGAAAGGAGGGGCGCGACGGCTGGAGTCCCCACAACCTCGGCCACGGCTGGGCCTATGACGACGTCTACTGCACCGCCAACACCATCTTCCTCTATCCGGGCGCCGACGGGCGCACCCTGACCTCGCGCGGCGCCGAGGCCGTCCGTGAAGCCAACCAGCGCTGGCGCGCCGCCGCCGACGCCGAATGACGCCTTTCCCGCGGGTTTGGTGACAAAAAACGCCGGATTTGGTAGAATGTTACCCGTCGTTTGCGGTGAAACCGTTCTGTTCTTATCAGCAAGAGGCCTACAATGACAGCGAATAACCAGGATTCCGCGCCCGAAGCCAAGGCACCGGAGAAGAAGTCCGCCTACGCCATCGCCGGCGTTGACATTGATTCCAAAATGGATGGGATCAAGGCCATAAAGAGACTCGTCGCCTCAACCGCGACGAAGGGTTCGGTCGGCGGCATCGGCAATTTCGGCGGCCTCTTCAAGTCGCCCGGCGCCGACATGCTTCTCGTCGGTTCGACCGACGGCGTCGGCACCAAGCTCAAGGTCGCCTGCATTGCGCGCAAGCACGGCACCGTCGGCGAGGACCTGGTCAACCACTGCGTCAACGACATCCTCGTCCAGGGCGCGGAGCCGCTCTTCTTCCTCGACTACGTCGGTGCCTCGCAGTTCAACGGGCAGGTCTTCCAGGACATCGTCTCCGGCCTCGTCCGCGGCTGCAAGCAGAACGGCTGCGCCCTTCTGGGCGGCGAGACGGCCGAGCTTCCGGGCGTCTATCCGCAAGGCGAATACGACCTTGTCGGCACGATCGTCGGCGCCGTGAAGAAGAGCAAGGTCATCACCGGCGAGAAGATCAAGCCCGGCGACATCATCATCGGCCTGGCTTCGGGCGGTCTCCAGACAAACGGCTACACCCTTGCCCGCCGCGTTCTCTTCGACGTCTGCGGCCTCACCGTCAACGACATCCTTCCCGGCACCCGCACCAAGATCGGCGACGCCCTGCTCGCCACGCACCGCAGCTTCCTCAAGCCCGTCAAGGCCGTTCTGGCCAAGATGCCCATCAACGGCATGGCCCACATCACCGGCGGCGGTTTCACCGACAACATTCCGCGCGTCCTCCCGACCAACTGCCGGGCGGTCATCAACCGCCTTTCGTGGAAGGTCCCGCCGATCTTCAACTTCATCGAGAAGGCCGGCAAGATCGAGCGCGAGGAAATGTACCGCGTCTTCAACATGGGCATCGGCTTCGTCCTGATCGTCGACAAGGGCAAGGCGAAAAAGGCCTTCGACATTCTCAAGGCGGCGAAGGCGCAGCCAACCGTCATCGGCAGCATCGTCAAGGCCGCCAAGGGCGTCTCCTTCCGCGACGAGGCGGAATAGCCCCCGCCTTGCGGCCTTCGGCGCCGACAAGGCCTGAAAGGTGGCCGGCTTGCGCCGCATGCCGCTCACCCGAACGGCGACGGGGCGGAGAGCACGACGACGGCCGTGTCGCGGCTCGTCCCGGTATAGGTGGCAAGGTGGTGAAAGCCGTCGAGGGCCGTTGCGTTTACATTGCCGGCGTCGTAGGCGCGCTCCTCATGGCCAATGGCAAGCACGTCTGAGTCGGGCCAGGCCTCCGGATGGTCGAACACATCCGCCACGGGTGCCACGCGGCGTTTCATCATGCGTGCGCCGCGTTCGTAGTGGTAGTTGGCCACAAGGCCGGTGTGGGGGTCGAAAATGAGGCTTGGCGTCGACTGGCTCACATCGGTGATGTTCGTGCGGTCGCGCCGCCAGGTCGCGCCGTCATCGAGGGATGTCAACTGGAACTGCGGTCCGCCAGTCTCCGAGCGGCCGATGGCGAGGATTTTCCCGCCGCCGAGATGCACGGCGCAGATTTCAGTCGGCCAGTCTGCCTTGGCGAGGTCGGCCTCGACTGTGTGCTGCGCCCATGTGCGGCCGTTGTCCGCGCTCGTCAGCGTGCCCCAGGCGTGGCCGCGCTCCTCGCGGTAGTCCCCCGCGAACCAGAGCGACATCAGCCCGGCGCCCGGAACATGGAAGACATCCGTCACCTGCATCGGCATCGGCGAGAAGTCGGGCGTGGCGATTCTGGCGAACGAGAAGCCATCCGCCGTGCGGTAGAGGTCATGGCCGCGCAAGGCCGGATCCGGCGACCAGCGGCGCACCCAGAGCAGCATCGCGCCTGATTCGTCAAGGCCCTTGCCAATCGTCACCTCGCCGGCGGAAGGATCGTTCGTGACGCAGACCTCCGATGACCACGAAAGGCCGCCGTCGCGCGAGACACGCGCAAAGACGCCGCGCGCCCCCTCGTCGATGGAGTGCGCTGAGCCGCGGCTGTAGGCGCAGACGAGGCTTCCGCCAAGCGCCTGGACCATTGGCCACGAGTTGTAGGCGGGAGGGCTCTGCACAATGGATCGCCGAACGCCGGGGCTTGTTTCAAAGAAAATGGAATTGTCCGTCATAGTCCGAAAAGCCTCCAAGAACTCATCGTGTTCTCCTTGCCGACGAACTAAACCTCCTTTAATACAGGAACCCGAAGAGCCAGAGCGGAATCTTGTTGCCAAATCCGGTTTCAATGCATTTTTCAGCCCTGATTAGTTTTTCTAAGAACGAAAATTCGTCGCGATTTCGTTCCAAAAAACATGAATATTCTATTTGAAAGCAGAGCAAATGTCAAACCCATTCTGTCTCATCGATCATTTTCGCCATCTCGTCGCACCGACGGCAGAGGGCTGCGGGGTGCTTCCGCCTTCTCGGTTTCAATCTTTCGGGGGGACAGACGCGCCTCGCCAACGGGACTTTGGTAGAATACTTGTCGCGGCAGGGCAGCCCCTGAGGGACCGGCCTTGCCGCCTGAACCAAACCCCTCCCGGAGAGATCCATGACACTCGCATGCGCCGTCGCCCCTTCCTTCATTCGCCAATTCCCCCTCGACCCGCTTCCCGACAAGCCGATGGGGACAATCGACGTCGCCATCGGCGAACGCTTCAGCTTCCAGCTTGCCTACCGCACGGAGGAAAGCGATTCCTACGATGTCTTTCGCGTCCGCGCCTCCCTGGAGGGACCCGAAGGCTGGTCGCTCCGCGTCCGGCGCGAGGGGCTCGTCCCCGTTCCGAACCAGAACATCCCTTTCGAGCACGACCCCCTCGACAACGATGGCTGGGGCAAGATACCGGGCCTGGTTCCCGACCCGCTCTTCGACGACTGCACCGATGTCGTCCGCCCCTGCCAAAAGCAGGCCTTTTGGATGTCGGTCGTTCCGCCCCGCGACGCCAGGCCCGGCAGCTACGCGCTCGTCGCCCGCCTCCAGCTCCTCGACCGCAAGGGCGAGAGGGAAGTGGGGCGTCCCCTGCTCCGCCGCGTCGCCGTGCGCGTCCACGACGTCGCCGTGCAGCCGCGCCGCGGCTTTGACGTCAGCCACTACTTCTACTGCGACTGCATCATGGCGCGGTACGGAACGCAGGGCTTCGACGAGCGCTTCTGGAAACTCGCCGCCGCCTATTTCCGCGACATGGCCGAGCATGGACAGGACACTCTCTACGTGCCGGTTTTCACACCGCCGCTGGACAAGGACAAGCTCCCCTCCCAGCTTCTGAAGGTGCGGCGCCTCGGGAGGGACCGCTACCGCTTTGACTGGTCGGACGTCCGCCGCTATGTCGAGACGGCCCGCAAGGCCGGGCTGACCCGCTTCGAATGGTGCCATCTCGCCTCGCAGTCCGACGCGCGCCACGCCATCCGCATCTACGAGGGCCAGGGCGAGGGCGAACGGCTCCTCTGGCCGGACGGCACGCCGGCGACCGCGCCCGCCTATGCGGCCTTCCTCGGCGCCTACCTCCCGGCGCTGAAGCGGTTCCTCGATGAAAGCGGACTGATGGGGCAGTCGATCTTCCACATCTGCGACGAACCGCGCGGAGAGGAGGCGCGCGCCAACTACGGGGCCGTCCGGAAGATAGTCCGGCGCGCCGCGCCGTGGTTCACGACGGCCGACTCGCTCTCGGAGCTGGAATTCGCCCGCGAAGGGCTCGTCGAGACACCCGACGTCATCCTGATGAAGGCTCTCGACTTCATCCGGGCGGGCATCCGGTCGTCGTGCTACTACTGCGGCGGCCCGCGGGGAAAGTACATCAACCACCTAATCGACACCGCCCTGCCGAAAGTCGCGATGCACGGCTTCGTCTTCTACCGCTGGCCCTTCACGGGCTTCTACCACTGGGGCTACAACTACTGGAACATCTTCGGGACGCGCCGCCCCACGGACCCCTTCACCGATCTCAACGGAAGCTACGGCGGCGGGGAGACCCCGGACGCCGGGCTGGGCGACATGTTCGTCGTCTACCCCGGCCCGGACGGCCCCATCGACTCAATCCGCTGGGAAGTCTTCGGCGAGGCGATGCAGGACTACGCGCTTCTCCAGACCCTCGGCATCGACCGGGAGAGTCCCCTTCTCGCCGCGATAGAGTCCTTCGAGGACTTCCCGAAGGACCCCGTCTGGCGCATCGCGGCGCGGCGGAAGCTCCTTCGCGGCGCCGCGCGAAACAAGTGACGCGTCGGCAGCAGCCTCCGTCTGCCAGAGGCGCCCCTAGCCGGCCAGCGAGTTCAAAATCATCCGCGGCTTATTGCTCGTCGAGAAGTCGGCGCCCTTGACCTGGGCCTCGCGATAGAGTTCGGGCGTGTCGGAGCACCAGAGGTTGACGAGAAGGCCGGCCGCATGGGCCTTCTCGACGAAGGCCGGATCGGTCGGGATCTGCGGCGAGATGCCGTTGCAGCCGATGGCGATCGCCTCGGCGAGCTTCTCCTCGGTCATCGGCCCGCACATGATGAGCGCGGTCGGCGCGTCGGGAAAAAGCCGACGCACCAGAGCAAGCGTCCGGGACTGGAAGGAGGTGAAGATGTAGGTGCCGTCGAGAAGGGCGTCGCGCGTCGTCCCGCAGAGGAGCCTGCAGTACTTTTCAAGGTGTTCGTCGTCGTAGAACGCGCTGCCGGTCTTCATCTCGAGCTCGACATAGACACCGCTCCTCCCGGCATAGACCTCAAGGAACTTCTCCAGCGAAGGGACGTGGCAGTCGGAGCCTTGAATCGCCAGGGCCGTGATGGCCTCGAGCTCCATCTCCTCGACGACACCCTGCGCTCCGGTCGTGCGCGTCACGGAGTTGTCGTGCATAATGACGAGACGGCCGTCGGCAGTCAGATGGACGTCGGTCTCCGCGCCGCGGATGCCGCACCGAAGGGCGTCGGCGAAACTCTCGGCCGCATTCTCGGGCGCTTCGTCGCGTCCGCCGCGATGCGCCAGCACGAGCGGGCGCTCGAACGCCGCGAGGCCCGCGAGGATCTTTTCGTTTGCCTTGTTCATCTCTATTGGTGTCCGAAACGGTCTTCCATGCGGAAGGCGAAGGGTTGCGACGGTTTGGATTCGCGGCCGTCGCGGTCGCGCCACACAACGAAAGCGTGGAAGTTCTCGCCAGCGAGGAAGCCGCGCACCTCCGCCCCGGTGACGGGAAGCTTCCGGCCAAGCCGGAGCGCGCCGCGCCCGTCGGCGTAGGGCGCCACCCAGACATCGGCCTCGACGGCCTCGGCGGGCAGCTCGAACGCGAAGACGCCGCGCGTGCCGTCGAACCAGGTGTCGGGGTCCTTGACGGAGACGATCTTTCCGGGCGGGAGCGCGTTGTCGCGCGCCAGATCCGCGACGGGGTTGACGAGCGAGCCGGGCGCGGGACGCGGCGCCTTAATGGTCTGGAGGCGCAAAGGCTCGTCGGTGGCGTCCGCCTCGCTGGCGTATTCGACGCAGAGGCGCCCGAGCAGCACCGGGACGTCCTTCTCGAAGCGCTTGAAGTCCGTGCCGTACATCACGCCGTTGCGGCGCTCAACGAAGACCTTCTCAAGGGCGACCGGAAGGGCGACCCGCGCCGAGAGGCTAAGGTCGTCCGCCCCCCAGTTGGTGAAGCCGAGGTTGCGGAAGCCCGTCCACGGGGCGTTGGAGGGGAGCTCGAAGCGGAGCGTGCGCCAGCCGTCAAAGCAGAAGACCGACTGCCCCTCCATGTCGTCGCCGTTGAAGTCGCCCTTGCGCCCGCAGGAGTACCAGCGGCGGCCGGCGGCGTCCCTGAGAACGTAGACGACGCGCCCCCAGTCGGAGGCGGCCTTCACGTCGAGGAGAAGCGCCGTCCCCTTCCCCGGGATGACGACGGGCTTCTTGAGCGTCAGGCAGGTGAAGTAGGGCATGACCATGCGGTCGATCTCCTGCGGCGGCAAACCGACGGAGAGGACGGCGCCCCGCTCCGGCGCGGCGGCGTCATTGGTGACGGCAACGTCCATGACGGCCTTGAACCGCTTGATGCAGTTGGGCATCATCTTGACATAGGGTTCATCGGCGTCGTCGGTCTGCGCGCCAAAGAGGTCGGCCAGGGAGCCGAGGTCCTTCACGACGGCGCCGGGCGTCGGCTTCTTCGAATCGGAGTTGTCAGGCGCGCCAAGGGTGACAGCCGCGCCGTCTGCGCCGTAGACGAAGACCGGCATCTCGCCGGCGATGACGACGGCCTTGCCGTTCTCCTCGCGGGCGGGGACGACGTTGTCCATTGGATCGTAGACCGTCAACTTTGACGCCGGACAGTCGAAGACGAAGGGCCGCTCGCCGCGGATGGTCCAGACGGCGCGGATTTGCCCGTTGCTCTTCTTGTCGCGGAAGTTCTGGCAGAAGGCGGAGGTCGAGCCTGTCTCGGTGAAGCCCTCGTGGACGGCGTGGCGCATCTTACGCGACCAGGCGGAGAAGGCGGCGTAGGAGAGGTCGGGGTCGAGGGCGTGGACGCCGGTGACAAGTCCGCCGGAGCAGTGGTTCTCGCCCTCGCTGATGAGGTGGGCCTCCCAGCCGCACTGCCACGGGCAGCCGTAGGCCATCATGAGCATGGAAATGCGCACGGCGTGCGACGCCTTCGAGATCTCGGTGCTGCCGCCCACGTAGACCTGCGTGACGTTCGGCCCCTCGCCCCAGATGAGGAACGGGGTGTCGTCGCGGTACTTCGCCCAGGCGTTGCGGAAGTACCAGACGCCGTTGAGCGACATCTGGTGCATCTGCTCCTCGGGGAGGCGCGTGTAGTACTGGAAGTCCATCTCGACGCCATCGAAGAGGTTGCGCGTCGCGGGGTTCTGGAGGAAGGGGATCATGAAGTTCCAGTTGCCGTGCGGCATGAGGATGCGGGCCTTCGGAAAGCGGCGGCGCAGAACGACCGACGCGACCTCGGCCTGCCGGCGGTATTCGGCGTAGCGGGCCGCCGCAGTCTCGTCGAGCTTCGTCCAGTCGTAGGCGTTCGTCGTCTCGCCGTAGTACTCGGGGAAGTCGGCGTTGCGGGTGTTGAGGCCGCCCGGCTCACAGAGCGCGGCGACAATCGCATAGGTCTTGAATTCGTCCTCCGGCGCGTTGGCCGGGTCGGGGAGTTTTTTCTCGTACATCGCCTCGGCCTCGGGCATCGGCGTCGTGGCGGTGATGCCGAACTGCGCGCGGATGCTGCCGGGGGCGGAGATGGAGTGCATCCCAAAGCGGCGCATGACGGCGCGCGTCTCCTCGCGGGCCACGCGCTCGGCCTCGTTGCGCGGGTGGCGCGGCGGCGTGTTGGCGTGGCCGGTGTCCCATCCGCCCTTGCCGGCAATGTAGGCGCGGAGCGGCGAACCGAACATCGACGTGCTGCCGACGCGCAGCCCCGGCTCGTCGAGCGGCCGGAAGGCGCGCTCGCGCTCACGCAGGCGGACGAAGGTGTGGCGCCATTTCCTGCCGGAGCCGTCGAGCGTGGCCTCGTACCAGCCGAAGCGGGTCGGCTTCAGCACGAGGTCCACGGACTTCTCCTCCCCGGGGGCCAGCGACACCTCGGCGTCGGCGGAGAGCCTTTCGGCCGCGAACCAGTCGCGCGCCGCGAGCGCGAGGCGCTCGACGCGGCCGGTGGCGGTGTTGTTGCGGAGGGTTACGCGGTAGCCGACGGTCTCGCCTTCGTCGAAGAGGTTGGCCGTCTGGAGCGGATCGAAGCGCAGCGCGACGGGCGCCTTGCGGAGCGTGACGCCGAAGACGCGGACGGCGCTGGGCAGGCCGCTGCCGTGCCAGCTGTGGTTGAGCGGGTCGGGATAGGTGCGGTAGGGCTCGACCTCCTTCGTGATCTCAAAGCACATGGCGTCCTCCGGACCGAACTCGGTCGTGAGGTCGCCGGAAAGCGGGACGCGCACGAGCCAGAGGCCGTTCCCGGCGGCGGTGACGAGCGACGGCGCGAGGTTCGTCGCCGTGAAGGCGGGGACGTCCGGCGAGGCGAAGTTGAAGGGGCGGCCGGAGCCGCGGTCGGCGCCGCGCTTCCGGTAGAACTGCACGGTGAAGCGCGGCACGGAGTTGGCGAGTCCCGGATCGGAGGCGCAGAGGACGTCGATCTCGTCGTAGTCGCGGCCGGGGACCTGGAAGCAGTAGCGAAGCGGGGTCTTCGAGATCGGCCACGTCCAGCGCTGGTTGGCGTGGCAGGCCTTGTAGCCCGTGCGCGTCTCGCCTGGGTTCCAGCTCATCGAGATGTTGACATTGTCGCGCTGCGGGTCGCGCGAGAGCTGGAACGGGACGCCGGCGACATTGGTGACGGCGCCCCGGGGGAGCGCGAACTTCGCCGAGCCAATGCCGAGGGCGTTGGCCCGCTCGGTGATGTCGACGGTCTCGAAGGCGGGATCCACGGCGTCGAAGGATACCTTCAGCGGCAGCGGGAAGCCCCGCGACGTCTCGACCGCGCCAAAGGGCGGCGCGGCAGGGTCGCGCGGAAGGCGGTTCAGGTAGACGCCATTGACGTAGAGGCGCCACAAGTCGCCGTCGGGCCGGATGGAGATAAGCGTGGGGAGGGCGTCTTTTCCGAGCGGATCGCGGAAGTCGCGCCGCGCGTAGATCTCCTGCCAGCGGCGGAGGTCGTCCATCGTGGCGAAGGAGGCCTCCTCGAGCCGCGTGTTGAAGTTGTAGGTGGCGATGTTGCGCCACGGGGAGACGCCATCGGCGAAGGATGCCACGCGAATGCCCGAGATCCGGCCGGGGGCGTCGCGGTCGCGCTGGAGTTCAAAGCGGGCGGAATTGCCGTCTCCGGGGTTGAAGGATACAAATTCGGCTGCCCCGGCGCACAGCCCTGCAACCGTCGTGAGGGCGGTTGCAAGGAGGGGGAGTGGGCGATGGCGGAGTTGCATGCGGTTTCCTTTCCGGCCACCTGGGAGTCTGGTGGCCTAATCATCTGAGAGCCTTGTCGTCTGGAAGTCCGGGAGCCTAGGCTCCATGAAGCCTACTTTTCGCGCTTGGACATCCGCTCCTCGATGCCGTGCCGCCAGGCGGCGTTCATCGCGCGGTAGGCGCCGTGGTTCGGGAACTTGTCGATCTGGCGGAGCGCCTCCTCGTAGCGGCCGCAGGCGTTGAGCGCCTCGGCGTAGCGCGAGTTGATGTCGGGAAGCGAGCGGCTGGCGGGAAGGTCGTACATCCCGTAGTAGTCGCAGGCCTTCGCGTAGTCGCCCATGTTGTAGTAGACATCCCCGTAGTTCTTCGCGGCGTAGGAGTCGGTCTTCTGCGGGCAGAACGTGGCGCAATAACCGTCGAGGCAGATCTTGGCCACGGGCCAGTCGCCAAGGCGCATCGCCGTTTCGACGACGGAGCGGGCGTAGCCGCCGTTCCGGGGATCCATGTCGAGCCGCTCCTGGTAGGCGCGCAGCGCGTTGCGGAGCATGGGCTCCGACCGGATGGCGTAGTAGCGCTCGGAGCGGCTGGTGTAGAAGTCGCCCAGGAGGCCGAGGAAGGTCCGCCGCTGGGTGGCGTTCGTCGTCGCCGCCGAAGTCAGGAGAATCTGCTCCGCCTCCTGGAAGCGCTGGAGCCGGGACAGGGCGGCGACCTTGCGATCGACGAAGAGCGTGTCGTCGCGCGCCTGGCCACGGGCCCAGGCGATGGCCTCCTCGCAGAGTTCGAGCATGTGCTCGCAGGAATAGGAGGGATTCAGCATCTGAGACATCTTCGGGTAGCGGCCTCCGGCGAAGTTGTTCGGCTCGGTCACGCGGCGGTAGTAGTCGAACATCGCGGCCGGGTCGTTCCCGGCGACCTTCCTGCCGTCGGCCTCGAGGGTCATGCCCGGGACGCCCTTCTCGATCAGGTCGAACCGCGTCTTGGCCGAGACGCCGGCGACGGAGCAGGCCTCGGCCATCGCCTTTTCCCACTTTTCCGGATCGTCGTCAAGGGCGGAGTCGAGCATGAACTTCGCGTAGTCGTACTTCATGACCGCCAAGCGGTCGGGGTCCTTCTCGCCGGCGATGGCGGCCTTGAAGGCCTTCTCGGCGTCGGCGGCCCGGCGCAGGTCAAGCGGCCGGCTGCAGACGCGGGCCACGAGGTAGTTGAGGCCCGGCTCGTCGATGCAGGTCGGCGCGTTCTCCTTCCGGGCGACCAGCGCCTTGAGCTCGGCGATGTCGGCCTCGGCCTGCGCCCAGTCCTTGCCCTTGGTCTTGTCGAAGGTGGACTCCAGCGAACGGATCAGCGCGCGCGCCCGGTC